>CEGD01000157.1_pt1 | contig 16502 bp, 26 predicted proteins | sample 306751 | NCBI WGS metagenome assembly CEGD01 (sample SAMEA2755657, study PRJEB7226) | microbial mat metagenome | biome: microbial mat; feature: hypersaline; material: grass silage | place: USA | collected 2014-02-19 | depth 0 m
AAATGGTTTTACTGTTGCTGTGTTGGTGTATGACCATCTAGCAGTAGCACTCATAAGCACCCACCCTTACCTAGCCATATCCCTGCAAATGAATTTTGCGTTGGGTCTGGTGGTATCAAATCAGTAGTGCATCCACTTTTGTCTAGTCCACGCAATAGGTTCAACTGCGCTTTCCATCGATCGGCAAAGTTTTTGTATTTGAATGATCGAGACGCACCGGACGGAGCCGTTTGGCTTGATAACATCTTGTCTGATTGGGCGTAAGCCATTAGCGAGATTAAATAACACTGAATAAGCAAAGCGGTATTCGCAGAATAATTGGCATTTAGACAATCATTCACTGAGTTAGCCAACTCTACCCAACCAATGACAATGAAATCTGGTGTGGTACCGGCATCAATTCCCTGTGACTGTAAATATTGCTTTGCTTGTTCTGATGTGATCATGATGACCTCAAATAAAAGCCCCACCGAAGCGGGGCATTAAAAAAGCCGCTCAAATATGGCGGCTTGTTATTTCTTGGCTGCTGGCTTCTCAGCTGGTGCAGTTGGAGTTGCTGGCTTAAGTTCGCCGGCTTTCTTTTCTGCTTCTGCGATAATGCCTTTAGCCTTGCCTTCTGCTTCACTAACAATTTTCATAGCTTCTTCGTTAGCCTTTTCGATGATGAGTTTAGCTTCTTCGTTAGACTGCTCGATAATAAGAGCAGCTTCGCCTTTAGCCTTATCTACATCATCACCATCACTTTCAACTTCAATGTATGGTCTAACATTTGCCTTTAGTGAAGGATGAAGCTTTTTAAGCTCAACGATTGCGCCTTTTTCCACGCCATGCCAAGGGATTTCAACGATATATTTCATGTGTTACTCCTTAGCCCATGTCAGCGCCGTAAACGACACCAGAATGACCATCCTTGTCCTTCTTAACCTGCATACCCATAGCGCCCATGATCTGGAAGTTATAGTTGCTGTTAGGCATTGGACGAGGTAACGGTGTAATACCAGTTGTCATACCGACAAGAGGTGTAACCGTTGATTGCTTGCGCTCGTAACCTAAGAACTCGTTACCGCTCATGGCGTAGGTTGGTCGAAACTCTCGAATTTTGCTGCGAGAAAGGATTTCTTGCATCACTGTACCCATGCGTACGCCACTAACAATATATGGGCGACCAAGACGAGCAAAAAGTTCATTTGAGGTCCATACCAAATCATACACGCTGACATAGTTGTCTTTTGCTGTGGTGAAAAATGGACCTTCAGTGAAGAACGTAATTAGATCTGCATCAGTAGCTGTGACCAGATTGATATTCGCACCGGAAGCACCAAGATTGATTTTCTTAGTATTTCGATGGTTTCTCAAACCTTGACCATTCTTGCTATCTACTCTGACACCAGTAGCGCCATCAAGAGCGTAACTGACTAGCTTTTCATTGTAGATTTTCATCTTCGCAGATTGAGAATCTAGAACTAAATCAAGACCCACAGAACTTAGGCCAGCGGCATGACGCCAGTTGACACCAAAACCTGCTAGGAAAACAGGAATCGGGTCACCGTCTGAATCATAATCTGTGTGATCAAAGCTAAATGGAGCCTGACCGTCGATTGTGATTGAAACGTCATCCGCGATATCACCAACGATATTGTATGACTTAACGGTTTTACCGATTGGTAGTGTGGTTTGGATAGCAAGAAGATCCATCAGCATTTCCATACCAATAGTTTCTTCACGAGATTGAACAACCATTCGGTCAACTTCTTGCCAGAACTCACGAGCGAAACCAGTTGCAGCGTTAGCGGCAATCATTTCCGGTGTCATGTGAGCTCGGTTTGCAGTGATCATTGACTGCATATTGGCGCTAACAATGTTACGTGTAGCCCAAAGGTCTTCCCAGTGGCCTTGAACGTTGCGGTTATCCGCCAGTGTTTCACGAGTAAAAAACATCTACTTTCTCCTGTTAAGCGGTTACACGCCACTACGGAAACGAACACGGATTAGGTCATCAGCAGTCAGGGTAACTTCGTCCTGAGAGTAGCCAATAATAACGTCCGTAACTTCAACACCAATTGCACCTTTACCAGCGGTACCAAGCTTGATTGGTGTATCTTTTTTGTATGCACCAGCAGGACAAAGAAGCGCTAGTTCGCGACCTTCTTCTACATACTCAGCAACACCAGAATCACCAGCTGGAACCGCTTCTGAAATGCCTAGACCTTGGTGTGATGCAGGATGCATTACGTAAATTCGACCAGATAGAGCCGAAACAACAGCAAACTCTTCACTAGAATCGATGTTTACGAGAACGCCAGGCAGTGTATTAGCAGCAGCCAAGCGGGTTTCTGTGACGGACTTGCCGTCTAGGTTAATACGACGATAGCGCATTGTTCACCACCTTATTGAGGGAAATATTCGTCCGCTTTTGGCGCACCAGTTTCAGCCTGCTCAGTAGCAGAGTTAGTACCAAGCGGCGCAGCAGAGCCACACTTCTTGAATGCTTCATCAAGAGCTTCGCCTTGAAGCGAGTTAGCGATAATTTCACCAAATTGCTTAGTGACGACTTCACGCTTACGCGCTTCTTCTGCATCGTGGTTAGAAGTAAGCTTTTTGAACTGCTCTTCTGTGTTTGCTTGGAAAGTAGCGAACTGTTCAGTAATCGGTTTTAAGGCTTCTTGCATATTGGCAGCGACAGCCTGACTAACCTCGCCTACGAGTTCTTTTTTCTCTTCTGGTGTTAAAGGCATGTCGCCCTCCTGTTTGTTTGCTGCAGGTTGTTCCTGCGGATTGAATAAACCTTTTACTTTGTTGGCGACCACGGATACCCATGACTCAGTTCGCTGAACATCAGTACCATCATCGTCAAATACAATTTTTCCGCTTTCAGATTTGTATCCGTAGACCTTTGCCTTGCCGCCGTTGGTAATGACGATCGCCTGAGAACTGGTGAAGTCTGCTACCCACGCATATTCATCGCTACCCGGTGCAAGCTTATCTTTGGCGGCTTTCTCTAATCGGCGTTCTAACTCGCGGAAGCTTTCACCCACAAGAACGCCAGAGTTAACTTTTAGCGACTGCATAGGTTTTGCTAGGTCAGCGTTAACCATTAAGCCAACGCCTTGTTCCGGTGTAGCTGCGCCAACTTCATTTAGCAGAATGGCATCATGGTCAACGGCTTTGATGTCAGCTACCCAATTCGCGCCCATGTTTCGCTGTTCTTCGGTTGGCTCTAGCTCTTCAAGAAAAACCGCGATACTGGTATGAATAGGAGGAACATCGTCACCACGTTCGATAGCTTCGACACGTTCAATGAGCTCGTTACCTTTAGTGCTCTGTTTGGCAACTTCGATATCTACCCATTTTTCCACATATACACGGTTACCAGATTTCTTAACGTTGCGGTTCCATGCCCCAACGTGGCCTTGGTTAATACCTTCAGCACTAAACGCAGAGATAAACGCACCGTTCAAAGTAGGATGGCCTAGCGGAGCTAAAGTACCTTCCAGACCTTCATAGTGCTTATCTATCTGCTCAGCGGTGTACAAACCACCGTTCATAATCACGTTTGCAGGTAGCGTGTAACTAGGCAATACCCAATGCTCACGGCCGTTGTATGTTTCGCGTCGAATCGATTGATTGTTAACGCGAGTAGTAACGTTCACTTGGATGCAAGACTCACGATTCACCGCGAGTGATGAGTTAACGACAAGTGAAACTTTTGACTTTTTCATTTCATCCCCTAACTGCATCAGTGGCAGCATGAACATTTTTGATTAGTTGCAATAGTTTCAATGGTTGCAAACTTGGATTTGTCGAACATCTTTTGTGCACGTTCGACGATCGTTTCGTTGAGCGGATTCCCATCCTTATCAACTAGGACTGTTACATTTGAACATTTGCAATTACTTGCTATTATTCCATTTGCAACCATTAAACCTGAAACCTCTTGGAGATCGTAAACTTGACCAAAATACTCAAAAACAACGATGTCGATAATCTCGTCATGGAATTGAAGTCCGGAACCGACCCTAGCGATATTGCTAAAAAATTCGGGATTGCCAGAATTACAGTCATGAACTACGCAAGAAAGCATGGAATAAGGAGCATGAGGCTCATATCTGACTTTTTCACTGCAGAAGACATCTACCTTAGACATATGAGTGGAGAAACCATCCAACAAATCAGCCGTGATATTGGTTTTTCCAGAATCACAATAAACAGGTTTTTGAAATCCAACGGTTTTAAATGCCGAACAATGTCCGAAGCCGCAACTCTCAGCAACCAAAAGCTCGGGGCTAAGTTTAGGAAAATCCGGGCAAAAGACGCTCAAATTGCAAGGCGAGGAAGCTCTGACAGTGATGAAGTTAAAGTCAGAAGATCCAAAGCCATGAGAAACTGTAGAGTTGGCATGTTTGAGACTGACATAATCCAAGCTCTTAAGCGTTCTGGAATCTCTTGTGAAGGTCAGCGCCCTATCGGACATTACAACTGCGATATCTTTATCCATGAATTCAGCGTCGCCGTGGAAGTCTATAGCGCTCACCCTAGCAAAGAAAGAATGACCGACCTCAGAGAGAGAAGTAAATACATCCTCGATTCTGGGCTCAACATCTTGATCATACAGGTCAGCTATCCCAACAGAATCTTCAACATCAACGCCGTGAGAGAGCGCGTAATCGCCTTTGTTGACTTCTGCCGCCGAAACCAAACCCCTGCTTGTCATTATGGGGTGATTAGGGGTGACGGTAAGATTCCTTCCACTAGCAGTCACTATCTTGATGACCGGCCCCCTGTACTCAGCTTTTGAACCAGCAAAAAATCTGCCTTGAACTCTTGTTCCTGGCAGATAACAGTTAATCGAATTAGAACCAGTAGCAAACCACTCTCTGACCTGCTCCAACGTGAATAACTTCGCATGCCTTTTTGCGTGCCACGTTCTCGTTGTTGGAGATAGCGCAGACATGTGCATCTGCATGGTTTTGAAACCGTATCGCGCCTCTGCATCTTCGGTTTCATCCCATCGAGCGCGACGTAACGCTGTTGGTATCTCAGTTCTTGCTATTCGGTTGGCACGACCTTGCTCTAACTTGGCTTGAGTGACTAACGATCTAGCAACATCACGAGGATTGAGTCCTCTGGCAATACCATCAGTCAGAACCCTTGCCATATCCGCTTTTACTTTTGCGGTAAGGCTTTTCATTTCTTCAAAGACACGAGCCTGAAGCATTGCGACTCGACGTCGATAAGGCTCACGTCTAATGATCTGTGTTAGCGATTCGTTTTCTGACCGATACGTTTTAGATTGAGCAGAGAGATTAGAGAATTCCTGACCAGTTCCCCGTTGATAGGCCGTCGATACGTAAGTTTCAAAGAACCATCCGTTCTCTGCACGACCAATCAACTCATCGTCAATCAGAGCGTCACCTTCATCCAAGATGATGCGAAGGATTAGACTATCCAGTTCGTACAGGTATTTCTTATTAACGATTGGCTGGCTAGGAATTCGCTCAACAAGATCCGCATATCGCCTGCCAATGTTTTTCAGTCTTTTTTCAAACTGGTTAATGGCACCACGCTCTAACTTATCGACTCCCGTAGGATCTTCGATGTTGCGCGGCAATATCGGTGATGCTGCTTTCTTTGCCATTGTTTAGTCCGGTTCTTCATCTGGTAGGGGATCGCCTTCCTTTATCGGCTCATAACCTGCAGCGGTACGTATTTCGTTGTCATCAAAGATAGGCGCTCCAGTTGACGTAGCCTTATCATTGATAACGCTCATCTTCTCAGCCTGCTCTAACTTCTCTACTTGAGTTGATTCGTTCAGATCATCCCAAACAACCGTAAATTCAGATATTGGCTTGATGGAGCCTAAATTAGTGAGTTTTTCGACAAGCTCTTCTACTTCACCGCTGAGTTCCATTTCTCTTCGAGACTGGCAACGGGCATTAAAATACTTGTTGTCCTCAGTGCTTGACCGTTCAGCCTGTTGGTTGCCAACTAGAATTCGTCCCGGAATATCCACCGATGATGAGAACGTCTGCAGGTTAATATCATATGGCGGAGTTGGATCTGGCGTATTAGCGACAAGTGGCGTAACTGTAGCCCCTTGCGTTGACATCAATACGTCATTGCCCTTGTTTATCTCTTTTGCTACTTCGTTGAATTTATCCTGTAGCTCATTAACACTCACACCGTATAACGAAGCGAGGTTATTAAAATCAATTTCTTTATCGAAGTTGATGTTCAACTGTCTGGCAGCATTCTTGAGGAATGACTCACCAGAACCGCCCTCTACTTTCTCGATGTTGGTTAGTGCGTTGTAACCCGGCTCAAGAAACCCGATAGCATCTAGCGTGTAATCACCGAGGATAAATACTCTGTCTGGGTGAACATCAAATACCTTCTTGCCGCTATTTGGTAAAGTTGCCGTGTATGACCATGCAGTTGGCTCTCCGTATGCTTCGCTATTTAAATCGGATTCATAGGATTTAGGCTTAATGCAGTTCGCCCAAGCTACGGTAAACTTTGCAATACCTCGCCCTTTATCTACTGGCTCATGCCATTTCTTACTATCACGGAAGTGAATCAGTATTGCCGCATAACGCCCAACCAAACGGCGCTTATCCGCTTCTGAAAACGCCTTCCATAATTTCTTAGTTAAAATGGTCTTGTTCGATTTCTCCCAAGCAGTTTCTTTCTTGGATTCATCTTGCTCTTCACCCTCAATAACCTGAGGGAAAGACGACCAACATCTGCTGATTAGCTTGTTTACAGCAGAGAACGCCAACCCACCACGACGATAAGCGTTATACAAGTCGGAGAAATCTAATTGCTCTTTCCAGCCGTACTCGTACCAAGCAGAAGACCGTTTATGGTCCATACCCATGGGATTGATTAGCGCAGCACGAGCAGCAGCAACTGCATCATTCTGGTAGCTATTAGCTCGCAGATGAAGAGCGTGGTTAACTGCCATTTGTATTTTATCGCTCATACTTCGTATTCCGTCCGTTCAAGCACACAACGCTTGCCGTTTGGTTCATGCAATGTTGTCGATGGGTTATGGATTACTTCAACGCTGGATAAGTTAGGATCACGCCAAAGTAATGTTTCTTTCGCTGTGTAGGTATTAACAGCTGTTTCACGGGCGCATGTTATGCAGCGCGCACGAACAAGCAGCGAAACAGAACCGTCTCGCGCTTTTACTTTGAATAAGGCCATAGTTATCTCAATCGTTTAGGGATCATCATTCCGAGAGCTTGCGGCAATGCGAGTGCGGTTAATGCGTAAACCGTTGCGTCAAGTCTGTCTGGTGACTTCTTGGCAGTGGTTGGAACGTATTCCATCATCTGGTTTTCAAGTGTGTATAAGTTACCGCTGTGAGCGACACGACCTTGCTCATACAGTGCAGATATTGGCTCTGCCCTAGCAAACTTACCTTTGTTTGCATGGACTCGGATAATGCGCCCCTTAAACCCTGCGTTTTTGAGCGTATCCTCTGCCATATCTCCGCCTTGGTTGGTTTCGATAACAATAGAGTCTGCATTATGGGTTTCATAAGCGAAGATCGCCTTCTTAGCCCATCCTGCAGGAGAGAACTTACCGCTGTAATCTGCATCAACACTGAACAAGGCTTTATCACCAGCACCATAAGCACTTGCGACAGAAATACCCGTTTCGTCACTTTCATCGCTATTTGATGCCTGAGGGTCTATAGCAACTACGGTTCTTGTTCTATCTAGTTCTATTTGAAGCTCATGCGCTGCCGCAATCATTGCCTCATTCCATAAAGCGCCTTCTTCATTAAATCTTCGTGGTCGCTGCATGTACTGAGCTTCAGCTGACCGACGATGAGAGAACAAAGCTACTCGGTGTGACTCGTTATGCTTAAACGGCCACAGCCAACCATCATCTAAACCATGATCAATTGGTATCGCATGCGTGTTCTCTGGGTAAAGAACCTCATAAGGAAGAGTGTTATCAATGATGACTGGCAGATTTAAGTGATGCCATTTCTCGCCAGAACCACCACGTAACAGATAACCGCTTAAGTCGTTGTAGTGAATGCGCTGCATGATCACTATCATTGGAGTGGTTTCTATCGCTAAACGAGACTTAATGGTTTCGTTAAATCGATTATTTACCCCATCCCTGACAACTTCAGAGAATGCATCATCCGGCTTTACCGGATCGTCAATAATTAGCGCGCCTTGCCAACCGGGTTCCATGTGTCCAGCACGAAAACCAGTAACCTGACCAGCTGATGATGACGCATAAACACCACCGCCAAACTCGTTCCACCACATTGCTTTACTGTCTGCATCATCACGTAGCTTCATAGGCCACATAGATTGATAAGCAGATGACTTAATCACGCCTCTTGCAGTTGATGAGTTAAGCAGTGCTAAGTTGTGTGAATAAGAAAGGTGCATGAATCTAGCGCGATTGTTTAACGCTATTCCGCGCCCCATCATGTTGATGGTTGCCAGTTCGGTTTTTGTGTAACCAGGTGGAACGTTTATGATTAGCCGATTAATCTCACCATCGATAACGCGATCAAGCGTTCTTTGAATAACTTCATGGTGAGGCGCGACAATCATCTTGCCGCCTGTACGTTGTTTAAAGAAATAACGTGAAAAGTAAAGGCCGTCTTCTTCGCATTCTATCTTTCTAGCGTAATTCCTTTGCTCAACAGTCGTCATCCTCCAACATCTCCTGTCGAGCTTGTTTATATTCGTCTTTACTTAAGGTCAGAGTCTCAATAGGTCCACCTCCAGCACCAGAATGCTCATGCTTCTGCTTGTTCGTATAGGAATCACCACACTCTTTTGCCGCCTGTTCAATAAGCTGAGCGGTAAGGTTGAAGTTCCTCATACTCTCGGCTTTGGTAGCCATGCGGTCGAGTGCGCGAAGGCGATATGCTTTATTGGCGATTGGAATGTCTGATATTTCATTTTGAAACCGCTCTCTCGTGGTATTAAAAAGATCAACCCACTTCTGAGCTAAATTCTTACCACTGACTTTTGTCGGATCGTGCGATTCAATTTGTTGTTTAGTAATTTTTAACCCAAACTCTTTTTGGACAGATTCGGCGACTTCAGATATAGGATCAAAGCAAGCCAACGCTTGAACAATAAAGCGCTTTACTTCATTTTTTAGCACCGCCATAAATTAACAATCGTCCAAAACAGTCCAAAAATTTAAGCCAGTTTCATAATGCAAGTTCCACACGCTCTGGCTATGTTTGCTTTGCCTACTTCAGGGCTTTGGTTTGCAGCATCAATGATATCAGCTACATCTTTAGTCACACCGTAGCGTCTTACTACACCAGTGAACTCTTCCACATCATGACCACGGATACACAACTTAGGCATTCCCTCTTGAGTGAACTTAGGTGAACCAAATTCATCAAGCTTCTGTGCTATGTGGTAAAGCTCATGTTCTACCAATGCGCAGAAGTCTATATCTGTACAGATTGAACAGTAATCGGCTGCTAGTGTGATAACGAACTGAGGGACATGGCCAAACCATTCAACCATCTGTTGCTCTGCTCTGGCCTTTTGCCATCCTCCCGCACGAATCATCACCTCTTCACATTGCCCGAGAACGTGACGGCCTTTCTTTTCAAATGCACTTGAAGCCCATAAGAACTTAATATCTGCATCCGCTAAGTGAAAGTGGTCAGGGTTATACAGTTCACCATTACTATCTAGTATCTGACTGCGTACCCAATCCAATACATCGTTAGCCGGTTCTATCTTTGTGTAGATATGAAGCTCATCTACTAGTGATAATGGTGGCAATGGTCGGTTATTCATTTTCGCTCTTTACTTGGCCTTGCTGTCTTTGGACTTACTACCAAGAGAAGACCCAAAGTAGAAACCCGTGACCGCTTGTATCTGAGATAACAGGTCCCGAATAACCAACCCGATAATATTTGAAGCCGCTGCTACCAATGCAGCATTCTCTTCGAGGAAGTAAACAATAAGACAGTTAACCGCAACCAACCCTAGAATGTATGCAACATTCCACTTTGTGATTCGGTCTGCGATTGCGTCTGCTTGCTCGTTATGCTTGCTATACATTTCACGTGCAGAGTTGTTTTCCTGAACCTGAAGCTTTGTCATTTCAAATCGAAAGTTGTTATTTGCTTTCGTTATTGCAAGTAACTGTTCAGGTGTTGCCACTTCTGCCGCTTCTACAATCTGTTCTTCTGTCGCGTTTTCATCACCAAGGAGTTCTTTACCAAGGATGCGCAATCCAGTAACAGCTAACGATGTCCCGCCAGTGGACACAGCAGCAACAATATCAGGTGCATACTCTTTTATTTTATCTAACCAGCTCATAATAATTTACCGTAGGCACTAGAAATTGAACCAGAACGGAGAACTTCCGCATGACGATTAGCACGTTTTGGTGTTTGTTTAGCCCATCGACTATCTAATGCTTGGTACGCAGCCTCATCCCAATTTCCACGCTCTAATGAAGAAATCATTTTCTTGAACTTAAGTAGGCCACTCAAGCCCATTTGGTAAGCCATGCTTGTAATGATGACCTGACGATCTGGATTAAGGTCTAAATACCAATTCAGCTTATTAAGCTCATCATTCACAGAGTTAATTTCTTCGGACAGCCACAGATTTGCCACATCACGAGAAACGCTGAAGTCATAACAGTCAAGAGAACAACCTTTAGGGCCGATTTTCTTACCAATACCTACGGTTGGGTATCCTTCGCTGCAATGGTATGGCTTTTCTCGGTAACCCTCTTCGAATTCTAAAACGACATTCGCCCAGTTTTTTTTCATGTCCGCCTCCAGGTATTGGTATCGGTTAACCAATCACTTTCTCGTATTTTTTCTCTAAGATTGACAATGCTCTGCTACCCATAAACCCAGATATACCAGCCATAAAACCAGCCAAAGGCGTAGGCGCTTCGATGTACCAACAGAGCAAACTGGTGAGCATTCCTGCGAATCCAGAAATTGAAACCTGCATAATCAACTCACGCCAAACGAAAGGTTTATTTTCCTTTCTAATGTGCTGAAGGTGTGCAACTACACCGCCCCATATAGCGGCAACACTAATCAGCAGGTAACCAATTAATGTGTAATTCTGAGGATCTTTTTCTGGCATACGCATATCCACCCCCTGTCGGAGTGTCCTTCTTAACAACTGAGGATAGAAAACGAAAAAAGCCCGACATAAATGCCGAGCTTTGTTTTATTTGATAGCAGCGAAACAGTGCAGCCGCCGTAGCTTTGATACTGTCAGACTATGACAAAAAATTCGTAACGAATAGGGTTATTTTTGGATTTTTTTATTCTGAACATTCAAATTTTAGTGATAAACCAACATCTTCCTGAGTAGCTAGCGCACCCTGTACAAATGTTTCCATAAGCATGATGGCATTACGTACTTTTCCCTCAGAGCATTTTTTCTTATCGGCCTTTGTGGTTCTACGCGCTATCTCGCAGTTATTCATACCGTACACATAACTCAAGATAAAAAACGTCATAGGCCTCGGGTTTTTCTCGTCATGCATCATCAGAACGATTTTATCTACAACAGCAGCTTCTTCATCAGTGAGTGTCTCATAGTATGGCTTAGCTTCTCTTGGTAGAACGTTTGACATACCAGGTGCTTCTCGATACCAATCGCAGTCAACGTTGTTGTTTGACCAAGCACCCCACGCTCGCAATATTTTTCTAGTCGTTCTTAAGTCTCTCATTCGACCACCAACAGCCCTTTTTCAATGAGTTTTTCCTGAGTTTCTTCGATGGCACGTAACTTGTCTGAGGCGTATTGATCACGCCCTGCTGAATCGATAGCTGAATGACAGCTGGAACAAGCGTAAACAACCATGTTGTCACCGCACTTAATAGCCATGCCGCGACGAACGCCAACATGAGCAGCAACAGTTGTTTCAGGATTGAAATTGCAAATACCAACTAGGCGAAGTGTGCAATCTTCACCCTTGGCGGATTTCATGATTTTCTTACTTCTGGCCAGAGTCATAAGTCGTCAATCCCCTTGTAAACGTCATCGAGATGGCCGCGAATCTCCATGCGGCGCAGCGCGCTATACATGTAAGAGCGTTCAGCGGCGTGATTGCCGACAAATGGCTTGTTGTAGTCGAAATATCCGTTGTGAGGCCAGCCGTGGACTTTTCGAATTTGCTTATCTGTCGCATAAAGCAGCCCCCAACCCGGTGGAAGCTCATCTACTCCGATCAACCCTTTCGGACATAGATAGAAACGCCAATCTCCCATGCCTTTTTCAGGATCTTGTCTAAACCACTTTTTTGCATCTGCTAGGAAGTCAGATCTTGATACCTTTACCTCAATCAAGCATGTTGATGTACCACTAATTCCGAACGCGTCAGGCTGTTCACTGGTAGGCGCAAAGCGATCGTCAAAGACAACATTGAACCCGTTATTTTTTAAAAACTGAGCAGAGCGCCTGCACAGCTCATCATGTTCTTTACTTGCCATACCGACCTCAAAAGCTCATCAATTGGTTGACGGCATTATCAAGCTGGCGCTTGTCTTCAAATACCGTGCTTAATACTTTGTTCCAGATAACATCAAGAACCTTCGTGTAGACTTGCTCAAACTCGCTATCATCCATGCTGGCAAAGCTTATTGACTTGGCTTTTACCTTCACGGAGCCGTCGAGGTTATAAGTCACCTCTCTGAATCCGGCTAGAATGGTGATCTGTTCACGGAATACGTCGAAGTTCTTCACAGCCTTGAACCCTTTCCACTGCTTTTCTGGTGGTGACCAATACTCAAACCCAAGATTTAAAAGCGCGAAGAATTTACGGTGAAATTGTGGGTTGCGCTTCTTGCTGTATTCGCACTCGATGAGAGAACCAAGAGGAATCTTTCTCATCAAATCCGCATCGTCTGTGCCGAGAGGTTTAAATCCACCCATGTCTTTAACAAGGTTTAGTGTTGCCATATCTCACCTCATTACCTGATTAACTAAACGATGGTTTTTGCCTCTGAATGGGATAGGCTTGAGAAGCCCTAGGAACCCCATGTATGCGGCACTTCGCGTATCTTCGTTGCTGCGACCTTGCCAACCTGTGACAAGCTTGAATTGCTTGTCATTGGTGTCTTTCCATGCGCTTGATGGCTTCTGCTTGATAACGGTAATACCAAGCTCTTCACACCAGCGTTCAACTTCGCGCTGCGCCTGTTTCACCATGCCTACATGTTGAGATTTCTTCGCTTTTACAGCCTGTGAATCGGTGTTTTTAAATCGGCCTTCATAGACGGCACTAACAGAATCGTTATCTTCGATAGAGACAAGGACCTCACCAAAGCACTTAAGATTAGCCAGCAACATGGATAGCTTTGGCGTATTCAAAGAATGGAGCTCAATAAGCTTTTCGTTCTCGTAGATTGAGACACCATGAGCCTTTGAATCTGGGTCAATTCCAATCACGAATTTAGTCATCGCCTTCATCCTCAAAATCGTCACGCTTTGACTCACCAGAAATGACATACAACACATAAGCAACAACGCAGGAGCACGCATAGATAGCAATGCCTTTAGATTCACCGCTGATTTCAAGATTAGAAATCAGTACTCCTACCAACATCGCAACCAATGCAGTGATGAAGAAAACACTCAAAATGGTTAGTTTATTCATGCTGTCACCCCGATTTTCTCAGCAACATCACGCACCGGAACAAACGGAATTAAGCTGTATCGATGTACTTGCTTGCCGTTAACCATTTCCATTCTTCTGTGCTTAACAAGGCCGTGTTTAACTGCGCTAATTTCACGTAGACGAGCACTGATTGCTGCTTGAGTGTCTTTGTCCTGATAACGAGCTGAGATCATCTTTTCGATTTCTCTCAACGTGTACCAACCGCCATACTCGGTCATAACTCGGATCACTCTGCCGATTTGTGTTCCGTAGTTAATTCGGCTTTGGTATTTCTTGCTTGATTTCCATTGTTCAAGATTCATGGCACACCTACTTGTTGATGATTTTGACGTTGATAACATCACCGATTGAGTTTCTGATGACTTCAAGTCGGTAGTACTCATCTTTCTTGAGGTACTTTCGTAAAGTGCCTCGATTGATTTCAAGATAGATCGCCGCTTGCGTCTGGTTTCCGCGAACTGCTGCCATGAATGCATTTAGGGTGACAACCTCAATTGTCTTTGGCTTGATGATGTCTAAGTTGATTAAATCAGTACTCATTGGTCGTTACCTCGGTTTTCTTTTCCAACTTGACTAGACTTGATGCCTAGCTGTGCGATTCGACTGAATATCGAACCGTTGCGATACTTACTTGGGTCAGGAACGCCAGCTCGTTCTCTTGCGATATCTGTTGGCATCACTACCGACTTTGGAGGAAGCGCTGGAACATCCTGAGGAATATCACCGGCTGAAAATCGCTTAACCCACTTGTCGAAAATTTTTTTAAATGCTCGTTCATCGTCACCAATCGCTCTGCGCTTAACGTTTGCATGTACAGCATCGGTAAATACGAGTCTTTCAAAGTGATTACTTGGCTTGACGTTCTCCATGAATCGCTCGAAGCAAGCAGAAAAATCAAACCCGAGATTTCGACAAGCATCGATAAACTCTGAAAGCGTTGGAGGCCAACCGTTACGCGAATCAATCAGTACTTTCGCCATGCCCTTGCGTATTTGATCAACGGTTAAAACACTAAGACCTTGCTCCCATGTCGCAGGTAGAGATTCTGACGACCAGCGATTCAAGTAAGCCTCACGGAACTTGGTATTAACCCAATCCGCTACCGTCAACTGGATTGATTTCCCGTTCGATCGGTGCGGAAGCATGTCCGTACTTGGCGAGCAACCTCTCGTTGTATGCGTCGATTGAATTTGGCTTGTAGCCTGATTCAGTAACTCTTGGTTGATTTTCTTCATGTGGGTCGTTCCATCGCTCGTTGTTCAGGTACGTGGTTGCATGCAGCTTGTCGAAGCCGAATTGCTTTCGCTTGATACGTTCAGAAACATCGCTAACCAGCATTTCGGTAAATTCACTCACGGTCAGGTTCTGTTTTTTCAAAGCGGCTTTAAATGATTTCAGTGCGCCCTGTTTGTTCGCTTTGGTTGGGTAGGCTTTCCAAAATTCATCAAAGCACAATTCGAGCGAACAATTTTTTTGTGTATTTTTTTCTTTTGTATTAGTTGTTTTTGTTATTGTCTTTTGTAGGGTGCCAATTTTTGGTACTGGTTCCGATCCAATTTTTGGTACTACCTCAGTCCGTTTTTTGGTACTGGTGCCATTTTTTGGTACTACCATTTTTTGGTACTGGTTTTTTCCATCCAAAAGCAACGAATATTCTGTGATTTGACCTCGCTTTTTGTCTTGGAAAATAAGACCGAGATTCGCCAGTTCAACTAAAGCACTACGAACCGTTTTTACGTTCTTAATGCCAGTTTTATCCATGAACTGAGATTCAGAGATTCGGTCAGACGTTTTACCCCAGCCCGTTGTTTGACGAACGATTAACAGGTAACACTTAAGCGCGTTTGGAGACAGGTTAGCCATTAGCTCATCAATGACAGCGTTTGGAACCTGAAAAGCATTAGATATGAAATTACTCATCCAGAACCTCAACACTAATATTGTTAAGTTCAAACCAAAACTCGTGCGGATTAAGATCCAATTCGATACCAAGCTCCATTAATCTTTTAGCCTGAATCCCATTTATTACTCCGCTGTATTTAGAGTTTTTAACCTCAATATGAATCCTGAATTCTTCAATAGTCTTCTGCCGTTTAGAGCCGTTACACTTCCTGCATGCCATGACTAAGTTGGATATGCGGTTGCTTCCACCGCGGGACTTTGCAATGACATGGTCAACTTCTGTTCCGGCTTCACCACAATAGAAACACTTGCCATTAGTCTTTGAAGCTATTGAAGCCAGCTTTTTGGCTGAAAATAATTTGCTCATTAGTTACCGCCGCTGATATCAACCAAGAAGTAAGTTTTCTTGCCTTTAGCATCAAATGAAGTTCTGGCGATGCCCTGTTCAACAAGCTCATTCACACACCTAATAACAGACCTGCGATTCGCTGGCCTCCTTGCCCCTCTGGTGACAGAAACCAAAAAGTCGATGTCTATTTCGAAAAACTTTTGATCGCCTTTAGTCAGAAGTAGAACCCCATAAACTCCAATCGCTTCATATGAAAGTCTGTAATTAACACCATATTTATCCAATGGATTCGGGACATGTTTTCTCTGAAAAAAATTAAGTACTCTCATTGGTCGCTACCCCTAACCAGACTGCTTGCCACTGATAAGCCATTCGATATCGCACTGAAGAGCCTTTGAAAGCTCGTAGAGAAATCGAGGCTTAGAAATAAAACCACTCTCTAGCCTGTTGATGCCTTGCTGGCTAACTCCGGTCAGCTCGGCAAGTTCGGTTTGAGTTAGTTTCATTTCTTGGCGCTTTTCTTTAACTCGTTCGGCAAGTCCCATGGTTCACCCTCTTTTGTACTAGTTAAATTGTATTTAAACAC
>CEGD01000309.1_pt1 | contig 16428 bp, 16 predicted proteins | sample 306751 | NCBI WGS metagenome assembly CEGD01 (sample SAMEA2755657, study PRJEB7226) | microbial mat metagenome | biome: microbial mat; feature: hypersaline; material: grass silage | place: USA | collected 2014-02-19 | depth 0 m
ATATTAAGTGAATAATATTCAAACAAATTTTTCTTATATATACGTAGTAGGTGTTTAGGGTTAGTTTTTTCGTGGATAGGCTCTTTCTTGGTGTGTGATTTTTGTTTTATGACGAACGGTTTTTTTTGAATTAAGGCCTTAAGTATTATTTTTCTCTATGTCGATTTGCATAGTTTTATTATCTTGCACCGCATTGGGTAAATGTTACTGTCGAGTCATCATTTTTGGGGATGGGGCGACAGGATTGACCATGCTTGATCTATGGACGAAAAGCCGCAAGCCGCTAAGGGTCCATCTTTTGGTCATCTTTTTGACTGGCTTGTTTATGACGTCAGGGTTGTTGATTGTTATAAACACCTATATGGGGCGTGATGCCGCCTTGGTTGTCGCCCAGGAACATATGGATACTGCGGCGACGGGGATTATCGAACGTACCTATCGGCTTTTTCGTGAAATTCAAACTTTTGTGCGCACGGCTTCAGCATCGCGCAACGTGTCACAAAAGCCTGGAGCAACCAGCCACCCAGCTGCTGCCATGCTGATCGAGGCGGTGCGGAACATTCCCGAAGTTGATGGTATTTTCATTGGTTTTACCAATGGCGCCTTTTTTCACTTGGTTGATCTTAGTCATGCCGAGGCTTGGCGGGAAAAGCTGAAAGCACCGGAAGATGCTGAATTTGCGATTCGCAGCATTTCTGTTCGGGCCGACGGTAGCCGTCTGTCGCAATGGAGCTTTTTTGATGGAAACGAAGCGGTCATTCACCAGAGTGAACCAACCAATGCCGACTATGACCCGCGTGTGCGACCATGGTTTCATGGCGCGTTAGCGACTGATGGGGTTGCATGGGCTGATCCTTATATTTTCGCCACTACCGGCGAGATGGGGATTACCGTTTCACGGATGGTGATTGGCGGTGATGCGGTTATTGCCGCAGACGTAACCTTAAAAGAGCTCGCACGGTTTTTGAGTCTGCAAAAGGTGAGCCCGTCGTCTATCGCGGCCATTTTTAATACCGAGGGGCATTTGATGGTGCACCCCGATATTGCCAAATTTCCCCTGACCAAAATTCACACTGACAACGGTGATAAGCACGTTATCACCATCGAGGGTTCAGGGGATCGTGTTTTGCAGGCCGTTCACCTTCGGGGAAAGGCCCTGGGGTGGCCGATTGGCAAAGGGTTTCAGGTTGATGTCGATGGTGTTACCTATTTGGCATCTTTGCAGAGTTTGCCGAGCGAATTAGGGCCGAATACTTTTTTGACCATCGCAGCGCCCATTAGCGAACTCACCAGCCATGTGGAGGGCATTTTACGCGCCACGCTGGTGGTCTCGGTTATTTTGTTGTTGATTACCATTCCGGTGGTGGTCTGGGTTTCACGCAGTATGAGTCATTCTTTGGGGCGCTTGGCGAGTGAGGCGGCAAATCTATCGTCGCTATCGGATCTCCCCGAAGACCGCGTTCAATCGCGGGTAACCGAAATTCAGGTTTTGTCCGAGGCACTGCATACGTCGCGAACGGCCCTGGGGACCTTTGGCCGCTATGTACCAAAGGCGTTGGTGCGCAAGGTGGTGAGTTCCTGTCAGGAACCGACTTTGGGTGGTGATCGGCGGCAGGTAACGTTGCTTTTTACCGATATTGCCGGTTTTACCACCATTTCCGAGGGAACAAAGCCAGAGCTTTTGGTCGAGCTTTTGTCCGAATACTTTAGCGGCATTTCTAAAATCGTCCATGCCCACGGAGGCACCATCAACAAGTACATTGGTGACGCGGTGATGGCGATGTGGAACGTGCCCGATGTGCAAGACGATCATATTGCGGCTGCCTGTCGGGCTGCGTTGCAGATTGATGCTTTTGTTCAGGACTTTAACAGGCAGATGAGCGCGCGCGGCATGCCGGTATTTTTGACCCGTTTGGGCGTTCACAGTGGGGTTGCCCTGGTTGGCCACGTGGGGGACGATGACCATATCGAATATACCGCTTTGGGCGATACGGTGAACATCGCCGCCCGCCTAGAGGGCTTGAACAAAGAATATGGTACCACCATTCTTATCAGTGACGTTGTTGCCGAGGCGGTGGTTGACGAGTTTCACGCCCGCTTTGTCGATCAAGTCGCCCCCAAGGGACGGCGAAGCACGGTCGGGGTATACGAGCTGGTTGGCCCGGTGTCAGACAAAGTTGAGACCGTCACAGTTCACCAGACGGCCTAAATCTTGGCGTTTTAAGTGTGACCGCCTTGCCACGCGGTCCATTTCCTAGGCTGCAAGATTGGGTTTTTGATTGCGCCGGCGCCGTTGCTGGGCCATACCGATGGCCGTTTTACTCAATTCTGTTCGGGAGAGTCCCTTATGGCAGCCACCATTCGCGCTTCACACATCCTTCTTATGCATAAGGACGCGCAGTCGTCTTTGAATGAGCGGACTCGTGAACAGGCGCAGGCGGACATTCAGGTTCTGCGTACCAAGATCGAAGGTGGCGAAGCCACATTCGAAGACGTTGCCTATGCTCATTCCGATTGCCCGTCGGGCGAAGACGGCGGTGACCTGGGCCAGTTCCGCCCTGGCATGATGGTGCCCGAGTTTGATAAGGCGGCTTTCGCCTTGGAAGTTGGTGATCTGTCGGCGGTGGTGGAAACCCCGTTTGGCTATCACCTGATCAAGCGCACCGAATAGAGCATGCAAAAATTTTAGGATAAGTCATGCTCAGGTGAGGTCATCTGCGACGACGTATTTGTCCTAAAAAAACAAAAGCCGCAGCCCGCTTTTTGCGTTGGCTGCGGCTTTTTTGTTGGCGCAAGCGGGGCGAGCGTCAGAGCGTTTTGCGTTTAATTAGAAACGCGAAACGCTCTAAATCTTTGAGTGGTCGCATTGTTTTGCGCAAAATCGGGATCCATTTTTGCGCATAATGCTCTAAAGGGCGAAGGAGGTTCCGCAGCCACAGGTGGCGGTAGCATTGGGGTTGCGGACGACAAAGGCAGCTGCCATCAGGTCTTCGGTGTAGTCGATGGAAGAACCAGCGACCAAATCTAGCGATGCTTCGTCGATCACCACTTTAACGCCGTTTTGCTCGATCACCTGATCGTCTTCGTTCACTGTGCTATCGAGGTCAAAGGCGTATTGAAACCCCGAACAGCCGCCGCCCGATACGCTAAGGCGCAGCATCAAATTAGGGTTGCCTTCGGAGTCCACCAAAATGCGGACGCGCCCAGCGGCGGATTCTGTGATGGACAGGCTTTCAGTCATCGGGAAACTCCCAAGAGGGCAGGGTGCAGGGCACGGTGCCTTAAACGACGGGGGAACAAGAACGAGTCTAAGGTGCGATGCGGCGAAACACAAGATCCGACCCCCACGTTGGCCCGCTAAAAGGGGATATTTGGTAAAAAGTAACCACTGTTCGCCGATTGGGCCGTTGCCAGCATGGCGGGGCGAGGGTACTGTTCGCCCATGACTGAACCGACGCATCCGGCTTTGGCACCCTATGCCAGCCATCCCACACACAGCCGTGGCCGCCTTCATAGCGAAGGCGGGGCCGCAGAGCGTGACGCATTTCAACGCGACCGTGACCGCATTATTCATTGCGGGGCCTTTCGCCGTTTGCAGTATAAAACTCAGGTGTTTGTCTATCACGAGGGTGAAAATTTTCGCACCCGCTTGACGCATTCGCTAGAGGTGGCGCAGATTGCGCGCTCGGTTTGTCGGTCCTTGACCCTGAACGAGGATTTGAGCGAGGCTTTGGCCCTGGCCCATGATCTGGGTCATACTCCCTTTGGTCACGCAGGCGAGGATGCTTTACAAGCCTGCATGAAAGACTTTCAGGGCTTTGATCACAATGCTCAGTCTCTGCGCATCGTCACCAAGCTAGAGCACCGCTATATCGATTTTGACGGCCTGAACCTAACCTGGGAAACCTTGGAAGGGCTGGTGAAGCATAATGGGCCTTTGATTCCCAAGGGGGACGATGGGGCGCGACTGCCGATTGCGATCCGTGAATACGCCCTGCTGCATGATTTGGATTTGCACACCTATGCTGGGCCAGAAGCGCAAGTTGCCGCGTTGTCAGACGATATTGCTTACAATGCCCATGACATTGATGACGGGCTGCGGGCAGGGTTGTTTGGCAAAAACGATCTATTGGATGTGCCGCTGATTGGCCCGATTCTGCGCGATTTGTCGCACAATCACCCTGATCTTGAGACCTCGCGCCTGATTTATGAAACTGTCCGCCGTCTGATCACCGCCATGGTGATGGATTTGCTCGAAGAAACGCGCCGACGCCTAGGCGATGCCGCGCCGCGTTCGGTGGAAGAGGTGCGCAATTCGCCGGTTGCCTTGGTTTCTTTTTCCGATGAAATGCGGGCAAATGATCGCGCGTTGAAAAAGTTTCTTTTCCCCAACATGTACAGGCACTACAAGGTCAACCGCATGACCAGCAAAGCGCGCCGCGTGGTGCGTGATCTGTTTGGACTGCTGTTTGATGAACCGCGCCTGTTACCGCCTGATTGGCAACGGGGCTGTGATGGCCCCCATGGCCCGCGCACTGCGCGCCGGGTCGCCGACTACATCGCCGGGATGACCGATCGGTTCGCCCTGGATGAACACCAACGCCTTTTTGATCCTTCGGTAAAACCATGAATATTTTCAGCGCCTTTAAACTATCCCTCGACCAATCCCTCGCTGCCCTGGTGGCTGACGGTGTTCTGCCCCAAGGGGTGGATACCAGCAAGGTGGCCGTCGAGCCGCCTCGTGATGCCAGTCATGGTGACATGGCTACCAACGCGGCGATGGTGCTGTGCAAACCCGCAGGCATGAAGCCGCGTGATCTGGCAGAAAAGCTGCTGGAAAAACTGTCGGCTTTAGACAGCGTCGAGTCTGCCGAAGTCGCCGGGCCGGGGTTTATTAACCTGCGTCTGTCGCGGGGCCTGTGGGACGCGGCGTTGGCCGAGGCGCTAAAGGCCGGGGCGACTTACGGTGATAGCACCGTGGGGCACCTGCAAAAAATCAACGTTGAATATGTTTCCGCCAACCCCACCGGGCCAATGCACGTGGGCCATGGGCGCGGGGCGGTGTTTGGTGATGCCTTGGCGGCATTGTTGGCCAAAGCGGGCTATGACGTGACTAAAGAATATTACGTTAACGATGCGGGTGCACAGGTTGATGTCTTGGCCCGCGCCCTGCACGGTCGTTATTTGGTCGCGTGTGGCGCCATCGAGCAGGCCGAATTTGACCGCCGTTTGGCAGAAAAAGAATATCAGTACGGTGGCGATTATCTGGTGCCCACCGCCGAAGCGCTCAAGGCGCAGGACGGCGAACGTTGGGCCAGCGCGCCGGAAAGCGAATGGCTGCCTGCGCTGCGCGCCTTTGGCATTGCTGAAATGATGACGTTGATCCGCGAAGATTTAGCGGCTTTGGGCGTGCATCATGATGTCTTTACCTCGGAACTCGGTTTGGTTCAGGATGGGCGCGTCGAAGACGCCAAGGCGCATCTAGAAAGCCAAGACCTGATTTACCAAGGCGTTCTCGAGCCGCCGAAGGGCAAGCTACCCGATGACTGGGAAGCGCGTCCGCAAACGCTGTTTAAGGCCACCCAATTTGGCGATGAGGTCGACCGGCCTTTGCAAAAATCTGATGGGTCGTGGACCTATTTTGCTTCGGACATCGCCTATCACCGCGATAAATATGTGCGCGGCTTTAACCGCATGATCGACGTCTGGGGCGCTGATCATGGCGGCTATGTCAAGCGGATGCAGGCCGCCGTACGCGCGCTATCTGCGGGCGAGGCCGAGCTTGATTGCCGTCTATGCCAGCTGGTCAAGCTGATGGATAAGGGCGAGCCGGTTAAGATGTCTAAACGCGCCGGCACCTTTATCACTTTGCGCGAAGTGATTGAGCACGAAGGCATCGGCAAAGATGTTTTCCGCTTTATCATGCTGACGCGCAAAAACGACGCCTCGTTGGAATTTGACTATGCCAAAGTGACCGAGCAGTCAAAAGACAACCCGGTTTTCTATGTGCAATACGCCCATGCGCGTGCCCATTCGGTGCGCCGCAATTTCATCGAAGCCTTCCCCGACAGTGACGCATCGCCTGCGACGTTTGCCGCTGCTGATATATCGCTGCTCACCGACGAAGACGAGTTGGCCTTGATCAAGCTGATCGGTGGTTGGCCGCGGGCGATTGAACAAGCCGCCGAAGCCCACGAGCCGCATCGCTTGGCTTACTTCCTTAACGATGTGGCGTCTGGGTTCCATGCTTTGTGGAACAAGGGCCGTGAGCACACACACCTGCGCTTTGTCGATCCGGCGAATTTGGACCTCTCACTTGCGCGTCTTGCGCTTGTGTGGGGCGTGGTGACGGTGATAGCGTCGGGGCTGTCGGTGTTCGGAGTGGACGCCAAAGAGGAGATGCGTTGATGGCAGGACGCCCGCCAGAGTACGATGATGACGATGCCTTCGAGCCTCGGAATGATCTGCTCGACATCATCCCAGATCGACTTTCTGAAGAAACGCTGATCGACGACGAACCACGTCGTGGGCGGTCGATTTTGATGGGTACAGCTTTGGTGGGAATCGCCGTTGCTGGTGCCGCTGCGTGGTTTTTGTTCATGGGCGATGGTGGGGCAGGCACAGAAGGTCCGGTTGCTGCGCCAACCATTCCCGCCGATCCAAACCCCTATAAAGTCCGCCCGGCAAATCCTGGTGGAATGCAGGTGCCCAACCAGGATAAGACGGTTTACGAGCGGTTAGATCCCGGCGCCGAAGACGGCTCAGCCGCGTCGGCATCGGCAGATCGTTTGGTGCCAGAGCCCCCGATGCCGGTGGCCCCTGGGGTTAACTCTACGCCCAGCATTTTGCAGATTCCCCCGGAAACCACAGCGCCGCAAACCACACCGCCGCCTGCGCCAGCCTTGGGGGCAGGGCAGATGCCGTCTTTGGGGCTGACCGCCCCGAGTGGGATGTCAAGCGCCGACGCGCGTGCTGTAACAGGCCAGCCGGAACCAGCTCCGACCGTGGTTGCCCCGGCTAAGCCTGTGGCTCCTGCGCCTGTTGCCCCGCCTGCGGTAGCCCCGGCCCCGCCGGCTCCGGCTAAGCCTGCTCCAGCGCCTGTGGTTGCCGCTCCGCCTCCAGCTGCGGCCCCAACCGCCGCTCCGGCAGCGGCAGCTGCATCGGGCAGCGGTCCTTTTACCATTCAGCTCGCAGCTTTGCGGGACGAGGCTTCGGCGCGTAAAATGTGGCAGCAAATGCAGACCAAATATCCCGCTTTGTTGGGCGGGTTGTCGTTGGTGATTGATAAGGCAGACCTGGGACAAAAGGGTGTTTTCTATCGCGTTCGTGGCAGTGGTCTGCCGTCCGAAGCGCGTGCCCGTGAAGTCTGTGCTGCTTTGTCCAAGGATAAAGTGGGGTGCCTGTTTGTCGGTAAGTAATCTTCCGCCGCTGGCTGCGATTTTAGGCTGCGCGGGCACCGAACTTAGCGATGAGGAAAAGCGCTTTTTTGCGGAAAGTAACCCGTTCGGCTTTATCTTGTTTGGCCGTAACGTCGATACACCCGATCAATTGCGCGCTTTGACTGCATCGTTGCGCGACTGTGTTAGTCGTGATGCCCCGATCCTGATCGACCAGGAAGGGGGCCGTGTCCGTCGATTGCGGCCACCCCATTGGCGCGACGCCCCGCCGATGCGGCCCTTTGGTGACTGGTATCATGCCCAGCCAACCGAGGCCGAACGGGCATTGCGTTTGAACATTAATTTGATGGCCGACGAACTACGTGGCTTGGGGATAACAGTCGACTGTGCCCCGGTTATGGACGTTCCTGTAATCGGAGCGCACGACATCATTGGTGACCGCGCTTTTAGCACTGATCCGCAGGTGGTTGGTGCTTTGGGCAAGGTTGTTTGCGATAGTTTCCTAGAACGTGGGATCTATCCGGTTATCAAGCATATCCCTGGGCATGGCCGGGCCACCGAGGATAGCCATTTGGATTTGCCAGTGGTGCAAGAATCGGTTGAGGTTTTAACCCAGGCCGATTTTCTGCCGTTTCTGGCCGTTAAAGATGCGCCGTTTGCGATGACGGCTCATATTGTTTATACGGCGCTCGATGATGCGCGGCCTGCGACCTTATCGCCGGTGGTGATCAAGCAGATTATCCGCGGGCATATGGGGTTTGAAGGTCTATTGATGACCGATGACCTTTCAATGAAGGCCCTTAAAGGCGACTTCACAGACTTGGCTCAGCAGTCATTGGCCGCAGGATGTGATTTGGTTCTGCACTGCAATGGCGACATGGACGAAATGCAGGCGGTGGTACAAGGCACTGGCCTGCTGTCGGATCGGGGCATGGTGCGTTGGTTGCGGGCACAGGTCGCGTGTCAACAAACCCCAGAGCCGCTAGCCGATGATGCCGAAGAGCAGTTGCGCCTTGCGATGCAAGGGGCAGGGGTCTTCGCAGCCGAGTAAAGGGGGCGGTTTAACAAGGAAAAGAGATCACGAAGATGATGGATGACCTGCTGAAAAAGCTTTTTGAAGCCTCGACGTGGGTGTTACCCATTCTGATCGCTATTCCTTTTCACGAAGTTGCCCATGGTCGGGTCGCTCATTGGCTTGGCGACCCGACGGCCCGTTTACAGGGGCGACTGTCGTTGAATCCAATCCGTCATGTTGATCCCTTTGGCACCATCGTCCTGCCGTTAATTTTGTTTCTGACCGCGCCGTTTGTTTTTGGCTGGGCCAAGCCGGTTCCGGTCAATCCGCGTTATTTTAAAAATCCACGTCAACAAATGATTTGGGTTGCCCTGGCTGGGCCAGCTATTAACCTGATCCTGGCTTTTGTCGGTATTTTGGCATTGCACGCGGTGTTTGTGCTGCCTGATGGGATGGCTGCCCAGTGGGCTGGAACAACATTGATTAATTTTGTCATGATCAATTTGGTTCTGGCTGTCTTTAACATGCTGCCGATTCCGCCGCTGGATGGATCGCGGGTGTTGGTTGGGATCCTGCCCGAGCCCTTGGCCCTGCGTGTTCAGGCCCTAGATCGCTATGGTATGCTGCTGTTGATTGGGGTTTTGTTTTTGTTGCCATTCCTTGGGCAACAGCTGGGGCTTGATCTCGACCTTGTACATTGGGCGGTTGGTGTTCCGGTATCGTATCTGGGCCAGTGGATGTTTACGATTTTCGGCCCATGAACGACTTGCTCGCCCCCCTCGTGATCGCTGATTTTGATGATGATGCACAAGCCAAGCCTGAACGGCTGCGCTCGCTGGTCCTCAGTCTTGACGGCTATGAAGGTCCGATTGATGTTTTGTTGGACTTGGCGCGGGATCAAAAGGTTGACCTGATCCAGATTTCCATTCTGGCTCTGGCAGAGCAGTATTTTGCCTTTGTGATGATTGCGCGCGAGGAAAGCCTGGAGCTTGCGGCTGACTATTTGGTGATGGCGGCGTGGCTGGCTTATCTGAAATCACGACTTTTGCTGCTTCCAGAACCCGGCGATGAAGAGCCCAGCGGCGAAGAAATGGCCGCCGCCTTGCAGTTTCAGCTCCAGCGTTTGGAAGCCATGCAAGAGGTTGGGCAAACCTTGATGCAGCGCCCGTTGTTAGGGCGCGATGTCTTTGCCCGTGGTATGCCCGAGGGAGCAAGGATTATCAGTCATTCGCAATGGTCGGTGACGCTGTATGATTTATTGCGTGCCTATGCCGATCACAAACGGCGCGAAGGGGCAAAATCACTCGAAATCGAACCGCTAACCCTCTATTCGGTGGACGAGGCAGTCCAGCGCCTGAGCCGATTTTTGGGGGCGATGCCCGATTGGACCGTGCTTGCGCGGTATTTACCGGCAGGATTGAGCGATCCCTTGATGCGGCGGTCGGCGATATGCGCGCATTTCATTGCTTCCTTAGAGCTGGTTAAGCAGGGGAAAATGGACCTGCGCCAGGACGGAGGCCACTTTTCCCCTATTCATATCCGCGCCCGTGCCCTAGACCCCAACGCCACAGATGGCGATGAGGACTACTTTACGGGTGAAGAGGACGCCTAAATCATGGACAGTGACGCCCCGGTCAAAAAGCCCCGTAAATCCCGGAGCAGTAAGGAAGACGCTGAAAAACCGTTTGATGCGGCGCGGTTTCAGGTTTTGCGTTTGGCCGAGGCGATTTTGTTCGCATCGGTCCAGCCATTGCCGGTTCGGGCGCTGGCTGCGCGCCTTCCGGGGGGGTATGACGTTCCCGACTTGCTACGCGAGTTAGCTGAAACCTATCGCGGACGCGGTGTCGAGCTGCGCGAGGCCGATGGCACATGGGCTTTTCGCACTGCGGCTGATTTGGCTGAGCAAATGACGGTTGAACAAACCGAAAGCCGCCGTTTGTCGCGGGCGGCGCTGGAAACTTTGGCCATCATTGCTTATCACCAGCCGGTTACCCGTGCCGAAGTCGAAGACATTCGTGGTGTGGCTTTGTCAAAGGGAACGCTTGATATTCTGCTTGAGGCTGGTTGGATCCGCCCCCGTGGGCGGCGCAATACGCCAGGGCGCCCCTTAACCTGGGGGACGTCGGACGGGTTTTTGGATCATTTCGGTCTGGAAAGCCTGCGCGACTTACCGGGGCTCGAAGACCTAAGAGCGGCAGGGCTGCTTGATACGCGCCCATCCATTGCCGCCTATGGCGCGCGGGCAAATGATAGCGGTATCTTATATGATACCGACGAGGATGATGACGCCCCTGCAATCGGCGGGCAGATGACCTTTCTTGACGGTAACGAAGACGCATAGCGCAGTTTCTAGACCGCATTTGTTCGCCTTTTATCCGATGCGATGGTCCTTTGCGGTAAGGCGGTATTGCGGCAGGGGATTGTTTCTGCGATCATCCAGGCCAATCGTTCGACAGCGCATGTGATGGCGCTTTGTGGTGGTCTGAACGGCTTCATCCAGGGAGTGGAAAATAGGTATGGGTTCTTTAAGCATTTGGCATTGGATTATCGTTCTGGTCGTTGTTCTGTTGCTGTTTGGCAAGAACAAAATTCCAGGCCTTATGGGCGATGTCGCAAAGGGCATCAACGCCTTTAAAAAAGGCCTGAAGGAGGAGAACGGTTCTGCCTCGGAAGAGTCCTCCAAGACCATTGATCAGACCCAAGCCGCTAACCCGGCTGCCGACAAAGAGCGTTCCACCGACAAGAGCTAATCGCACAGGCTGTGTTGCCTATGGGCTGCGCTAAGCCCATAGGCGTTCACGCTCTGTCCATTGCGGCGTAGTGGCCCTATGCCTCTCGCCGTGATTGGGTAAAGTGTGCCGCATTGATTGTGATGAGAAAACGCAAATGCGTCGTCGCAGCCCTTATCAGGGCTGCTCGGGATTTNNGTGATCATTCTAGGCCCAAAGGAACTCCCCCGTGCGATGCGCACTGCGGGGCAGTGGATGCGCAAGCTTAGGATGCTGGCGGGGGATTTCCAGCAGCACCTAGATAGCATGGTCGACGAGGCCGAGTTGTCAGAGCTGCGTGACCAAGCCAAGAAGCTGAAAAATACCAATCTCACCCAAGAACTTGGTCGCTCCATTGATCCCGATGGAGAGGTTAAAAAATCGCTGGACGAAGCAAAGGCGACAACCGAAAACTCGCGTTCGGAAATTCAACAGGCTGCCAAGACGGGCGATCTTGCACCGGCAGCGGAAAATGTCGCAAAAAGCACCGATGCTTTACCATCGCCCCCCTCTGATCCTGCCGCAGGATCACGGGTTTAGGTCCGGTGGGCTGTGGTCCTCGATCTATGACAATTTTATTTTACTCCTAAACAAGCGAACATGCCGATGGTCAGCGCGCCTCACGACGATCCCGAAGTGAACAAGATGCCTTTGATGGCTCATCTGCTGGAACTCCGGCGGCGTCTGATGTATTCGGCGTTGACCTTTGTGGTGGCCTTTTTTGCCTGTTATTCGGTTGCATCGCATATTTATGATATTTTGGTGCTGCCTTTGGCCAGAATCATGGCCGAGGTCGGTGGTTCGCAGCGGATGATCTATACCGCGCTGACCGAAGCCTTTTTTACCTATATTAAAATCGGTGCTTTTGGGGCGATGGTGGTGTCGTTCCCCATTTTTGCCAGCCAATTGTGGATGTTCATTGCTCCGGGGCTGTATAAGCACGAGAAAAAGGCCTTTCTACCGTTTTTATTTGTTTCTCCGTTGCTGTTCGCTGCCGGGGCGGCGCTGGTTTATTTCTTTGTGATCCCGATGGCTTGGAGCTTTTTGCTCGGTTTTCAGACCACTCAGGCTGAAACGGTGCTGCCTATTCAGCTCGAAGCCAAGGTCGGTGAATACCTTGATTTGGTGATGAAGCTGATTCTGGCCTTTGGGGTATCGTTTCAGTTGCCTGTGGTCCTGACCTTGATGGGCCGGGTGGGGCTGGTTAGCTCGCGCGGGCTGGCGGATAAGCGTAAGTATGCTGTGGTAGCGGTGTTTATTTTTGCTGCCGTTGTCACGCCGCCTGACGTGATTAGCCAAGTTGGCTTGGCGATTCCCATGCTGTTGCTGTACGAAATCTCTATTATTTCTGTGCGGATGGTCGAAAAGAAGCGCGGCGATAACGACGATAGCGAAGACGATGGTGATGGCAGCGATGACCCAGCGCCGAAAGACGGCGCCGTTGCGGCGGCCTTACCCGACAGGGGCGGTGATCCTACCGGGGAAACCGTATCAATCAGCAAGCCAACGGTGGCCCGACTGAACGATAATGGGCTTGATGGGGTTGAGGAAACTGATTTCAACGCGTAAACCTTTCTCCGGCATCCCAGATCAGGGTTGCCGGAGACCCTTTGGCGCCTTTTTGCCCTGCGGCCGCTCTTTGTGGTCGAGCCTGGGGCAAAGGGCTGAGACGACGGCTTTTGACCCGACGGGGATATCATGCACGACCTGAAATGGATTCGCGAGAATCCCACCGCTTTTGATGCAGGCTTGGCGCGCCGGGGCTTGGCCCCGATGGCGGCGGACCTTCTTAGTCAGGATGAACGCCAGCGCGCGGTGACCACAGAACTGCAATCCCTGCAAGCGCAGCGTAACGAAGTGTCTAAGGCCGTTGGCGGCGCCAAGCGTTCGGGCGACGAACAACAGGCCCAGGCGCTGATGACCGAAGTTGCAGCGATCAAAGACAAAATGACCGCTCTGGAAGAAAGTCAGCGTCAAGGGGGGCAAGAAATTGACGCCCTGCTGATGGCTGTTCCCAACTTGCCAGACGATAGCACCCCCGACGGTGCCAGCGAGGACGACAACCAGGAAGTTCGCCGTTGGGGCGAACCGCGCAGTTTCGCCTTTACCCCCAAAGAGCACGACGAATTGGGGGCCCCGTTGGGGATGGATTTTGAAACCGCAACCAAGTTGTCGGGATCGCGGTTTTGCTTGCTGCGCGGCCAGATGGCGCGTCTGGAACGGGCGCTGGGTCAGTTCATGCTTGACCTTCATACGCAAGAACACGGCTATACCGAGGTCAACACCCCGGTGATGGTGCGCGACGAGCCGCTGCTTGGCACTGGCCAGTTGCCCAAATTTGCCGAAGACCTGTTCCGCACCACCGATGACCGTTGGTTAATCCCAACTGCCGAGGTCACTTTGACCAATACGGTGGCTGATCAGATTCTTGATGCATCGGCGCTGCCACAGCGTTTGACGGCCTTTACCCTGTGCTTCCGTTCCGAGGCCGGTGCGGCGGGCAAGGATACGCGCGGTATGATCCGCCAGCATCAATTTGAAAAGGTGGAAATGGTTTCCATCGTTGATCCCGACGAAAGCGAAGCCGAACACCAACGGATGACGGCCTGTGCTGAAACGGTGTTGCAGCGCCTGGAATTGCCCTATCGTGTATTGGCCTTGTGCACCGGTGATATTGGCTTTTCGGCGCGTAAGACCTATGACCTGGAAGTTTGGCTGCCAGGGCAGGGGAAATATCGCGAGATTTCGTCTTGCTCGAACACCGGCGAATTCCAGGCTCGGCGTATGAAGGCGCGCTTCCGCCGCGAGGGGGAAAAGCAAACCCGTTTCGTTCATACCCTTAATGGTTCAGGGGTTGCCGTCGGGCGCGCCTTGGTCGCCGTTTTGGAAAACTATCAGCAAGAAGATGGCTCGGTGCTGGTTCCAGCGGCCCTCAAGCCCTACATGGGCGGCCTAGAGGTTTTGACCGCCAATGTTTGAGCCCATTGCTGATCTGTCACAGGCGCGTATTCTGATTTCCAACGATGACGGCATTCACGGCCCCGGCCTGGATGTCTTGATCGCCATTGCGCGCAGTGTGACCGATGATGTTTGGGTGGTGGCTCCTGAAACCGAGCAAAGCGGGGCCGGGCATAGCCTGACCCTGCATCAGCCCTTGCGCTTTCGCCAGGTGTCGGAAAAGTTCTATGCGGTATCAGGCACGCCAACCGATTGCGTTTTGCTGGCCTTGGGGCATCTGATCAAGGATCGTAAGCCGGATTTGGTTTTGTCTGGGGTCAACCGGGGGGCAAACCTGGGCGATGACGTGACCTATTCGGGGACGGTTGCTGCGGCGATGGAGGGGACACTTTTGGGCGTTCCTTCGATTGCGCTGAGCCAAGTTTTTACTGACCCGGACGCGGTGCCATGGGACACGGCAGCGCAGCATGGGGCAGAGGTTATCCGCAAGGTGACGGGCCGGGGTTGGGGGCGCAATGTTCTGTTGAACGTTAACTTCCCCCCTGTTGCTGCCGATCAGGTGAAGGGGATTAGCGCAACCAGCCAGGGTCGCCGTAAAATTGGCGATGGTCTGATTGAACGGTTAGATCCCCGTGGCAAGCCCTATCTGTGGATTGGCCCGCAGCGGAATGGCCCTGGTGCGGCAGAGGGCACTGATCTGTCGGCTATTGAACAAGGGGAAATTTCGGTGACCCCGTTGTGCATCGACCTGACGGACCAGGGAACTTTGGCGACGTTACGGGCACAGGGTCTTTAGAGCAAATACGTCGTCACAGATGGGGTCATCTGCGGCGACGTATTTGCTTGTAAAATAAAGCATTAGAGGATTCTTCGTGACTGTAGAAGAACGAAGAATACGGTGGGTTTTTGATTTCTCCATAGGGCGTACTGCGCTTGTAAGGTTCCTGTTGCTATGCTGATCGACAAGGCCTCTTTCCTTCATCACCTTCAGGCTGCTGGGGTGACTGACCCGCAGGTGCTCGCCGCGATGGGGGCGATCCCGCGAGAGGCCTTTGTTCCGCCTGGACAGCAGCCCGAAGCCTATAGCGACCGTGCTTTGCCGATTGCCTGTGGTCAAACCATCAGCCAGCCGGTGGTGGTTGGTCTGATGACTCAAGCGCTGAGTGTTGAAAAAACCCATAAGGTGTTAGAGGTCGGGACCGGATCGGGCTATCAGGCGGCGATTTTATCGCGCCTTTGCCGCCGCCTTTATTCCATTGAACGCCACCGCGAGCTGCATAGCTCGGCCTCTCAGCGTTTCGAAGCCTTGCGCTTGCGCAATATTACCACCTTGCTCGGGGATGGCTGGAAAGGGTGGGCAGAACAAGGCCCCTTTGATCGTATCATCGTGACCGCTGCCGCTGATGAAATCCCGCAAACACTGGTTGATCAACTGAGCATCGGTGGGGTGATGGTGGCCCCGATTGGCGAGCAATATCAGGACCAAGAGGTCTTGCGAATCGTCCGTCAAGAGGACGGGGTTTTCTATGATAGCCTGTTTCCGGTGCGTTTTGTGCCAATGGTCCGCGGTCTTGCTGCTGGTGCGCGCTGGTAAAGACGTTCTTTTCATTGAAGCGTAGCCGTGGAGAAGGCACACTCTCGGCCATGACATTTCGCCCGATACGCCGCATCGTTACCGTCGCATGGTTTCCCTTCCGCTCGCTCTGGCAGGGAAGGACACTTTTTGTCCTGCTGCTTTTTGCCATTGCGGGCACCACCACAGGCTGCGAGCAAACGACGCCGCCGTGGTTGCAGACCAATTCTTCTACACAAAGCATTTTTCAAGGCTCACTACCGGCTCGGGTGACGGTGCAGCGCGGCGATACCGTTTATGCCCTGTCGCGGCGCTATGGGGTGCCAGTTAAGGATATTATCGGCGCAAACCGTCTCTCGCCGCCCTATATTTTACATGTGGGAGAAAGTTTGCTTCTTCCCCGTCCTCAGGTCTACGTGGTGCAGCGGGGCGACACGCTTTATGGTATCGCCCGGGTTTATGGGGTCGATATGCATGACCTTGCCGGCCTTAACCGCCTGGGGCCGCCTTATAATATTTGGGTTGGCCAAAGGCTGGCCTTGCCGTCGCAGGCGACAGGCGGCACACAGGCAGCACCTGTCGCCAGTGCGGCACAGCCGAGCTTTTCCCCCGCGCCATCGTCGGTTCCTGCCGACACCAGCACCCACGCTGCACCAGTAAATCCGCCGCAAACTTCATCGGCGGCCCCATCGTCAACGGCTCAGGCACCGGTAATTC
>CEGD01000788.1_pt1 | contig 15912 bp, 15 predicted proteins | sample 306751 | NCBI WGS metagenome assembly CEGD01 (sample SAMEA2755657, study PRJEB7226) | microbial mat metagenome | biome: microbial mat; feature: hypersaline; material: grass silage | place: USA | collected 2014-02-19 | depth 0 m
GGCCATCATCTAAGGTGGCGCAAACCCCGTCAGGGCCACGCTCGAGGCTTACCACCTGCATTGGCGAGAGCAGGGTGGCTTTTTCCAGCTCGGCCACACGGGCGAAAATACCCCGGCGGATCACCCGGTTCTCTGCCATCCAGCCCATCGGTTCACCGACGTCGTTATGATCATAATGCAGATAAAACGGGCTATCGCTATCGGTCACCCGAATATCTAAAATCGGCTGCACGTCCGGTTTCATATGATCCCAAATGCCAACCGTCGCCAAAATGCGTTGGCAGGCACCGGCAATCGCTGAAGACCGCCCGTCATAGGTGGTTTCAAGCAAGGTCTCGGGGCTGTCACGGTCAACGGCAATGGCGGAAATTCCGTGCTGGGCGAGGGCGCACGCCAGAGTCCCCCCCACCAAGCCACCGCCAACAATCAGGACGTCAGCGGTCAAAATATCGGCGCTGGATTGAGATACGGCATCATCATGATGCAAGCCAGCCGAACGGTTCATGGCGGCGTTCTCCACAGATCTAGAGCAAATCCGGCGCAGGTGGCCTCACCTGTGACGGTATATTTGCAAGACAAACATTTGCTGAGGGCCACCGATTTGGGGGCAAGGTTCCCCGCTGTCAAAGGCCCTTTGTGACGCGCAGAGTGTACCTTGGGGCAAGGGAAGTCCACTGCAAATCGGCCTTTCCAGGCCACCACGATAGGGGCCTTAGCTTGAGCACAGGCGATAGGGTCTCGCAGGGACGAGCTGGGGGACTTAGCACCGGGCGTATAAAGCTTATTTATTAGGCATTGCATAATTTATAAACATCAAATTCACCGGAATATGGCCGTTCTTTTAGCAAAGATGACAAAAAAGCAACCAAACAGGCCACTCTGCACTTGTTTGGGGAGTGGGGAAAAACTGGCACAACAATTGAATATAAAGAGCTAGGAACAGATTCAAGCTTAGGTCAAAAGACGACCATGAAACTCATCACTGCTGTAATTAAACCGTTCAAACTCGATGAAGTCCGCGAAATTCTTGTGGAGTTGGGAATGCACGGAATGACCGCTACCGAGGTTAAAGGCTTTGGCCGCCAAAAGGGGCAGTCAGAAATGTACAGGGGCGCCGAGTACGAGGTTAGCTTTCTGCCCAAGATGAAACTGGAACTGGTGGTGCCCGACGATGCGGTTGATGCCGTAATCACCGCCATTCAGGCACAGGCGCGAACCGGGCGTATTGGTGATGGGAAAATCTTTGTTACCGAATGCACCGGAGTGGTTCGTATTCGTACCGGGGAGGTCGGCGTCGAGGCCCTGTAAAGCACTGTCCCCCGCGCCATAGAGCCGCCGTTTTATCCCCACGGCTGTTCTTCGCAGGCCCGCCCTACTCTATTGCCTACCCCGCTGTCAGGCGGACTTTGGAACCTGTTGGACGTACATTTCCTCCCTAAATTTCCCCCGAATGGTCTCTCCCCATTCGGGGGCTTTTTTTTGCTTTCTTGCCAAATTCCGACGATCATAGGCGGGCCTTTAAGACAACCGCCCATCGGGCGGTCTGGCATAGGCGCGCCTTTAAGGCAACCGCCCATCGGGCAGTCTGGTAAGGGGAACAGTCTACCCTCTCCTCTCACCGCTACCGTATTTTTTGTCCGAGGGGTGGTGGTCAAATGTTTGTTGACCTATATGGTCAAGCATCGCATTTGGCTGCTCCCTTTTTTCTAGAGCAAATCCGCAACGACGCGGGAAACGGCTCTTATCAGCGACAGCCCAGGAGATTTTGATGCCGCAGCTATGCTTAAACAGCCCCCTCGGCGCTTTGACCTTGACCGACGAAGACGGCGTTTTGGTCAGCGTTGATTGGGGATGGGGCATGAGCAACGAAGAAACCCCCCTGTTGTGCGAAGCCCGCGATCAAATCGAAGCCTATTTTGATCGCAAGCTCACCACTTTTGATTTGCCTTTACAGCCCTGGGGCACGCCTTTCCGCCAACGGGTTTGGCAGGCAATGCAGGCAATCCCCTATGGTCAAACCCTGACCTATGGTGCCCTCGCACAACAGTTAGGAACATCACCGCGCGCCGTCGGTGGCGCCTGCGCTAATAATCCCTTGCCGCTGGTCATTCCCTGCCACCGGGTGGTCGGTTTGGCCAACGGCGGGCTTGGCCACTATAGCGGCCCCGAAGGGCCAGACGATTTAGACAGCAAGGGCTTTTTATTGCGTTTAGAAAAAACCGTCTAAAGCAAACAGTCGACCATACCAAACGCCTTTCACACCCCCCCAAAAAAACAAAATGAGGAAACGGTCTATGGCTTCAGTTATTCGCATTCATCACATCGGCGGTCCCGAGGTTTTGACCCTAGAAGATATCGACCCCGGCATGCCCGGCGCCGGTGAAGTGCTTCTGCGGCAGACGGCGGTGGGGGTCAACTTTATTGATACCTATCTGCGCACTGGCCTCTATCCCCTGCCCCACCTGCCGCATGGTTTGGGGATGGCGGGCGCTGGAGTGATCGAAGCCATCGGCGAAGGAGTCAGTGGTTTGGCCGTTGGGGATCGGGTTTGCTATGGCACCGGTGCACCGGGCAGCTATGCTGCCGCGCGGGTAATGTCAGCGGCTCCGTTATTAAAAACCCCTGATGCTATCGACGATGCCACCGCAGCCGGGATGATGCTGCGCGGGATGACCGTCCACTATTTGACCCATAGCCTGTATGCGGTAAAGCCCGGTGATACGGTGCTGTTTCATGCCGCCGCCGGCGGCGTTGGGCAGATTGCCTGTCAATGGCTGAATGCCCTGGGGGCGACAGTCATCGGCACCGTCGGCAGCGATGAAAAAGCGGCGATGGCCCAGGCCAACGGCTGCCATCACACCATCGTTTACACCCGCGAAAACTTCAAAGAGCGCGTGCTGGAAATCACCAACGGTCAGGGCGTCGCTGTGGTCTATGATGGGGTTGGCAAGTCGGTATTCGCCGATAGCCTTGATTGCCTGCGCCGTCGCGGAATGATGTGCACCTATGGCAATGCGTCTGGCCCGGTCGATCCGGTATCGCCGATTACCTTGGCACAAAAGGGGTCGATTTTCCTCACCCGTCCGACCCTGGCCCATTACACCGCCACCCGCGAAGATTTAGAAATGGCGGCCTTTGGCTTGTTTGATGCGATCACCAGCGGCAAGGTCAAAATTGATATCGGCCAAAGCTATCCCTTGGCGGATGCGGCCCAGGCGCATCGGGATCTTGAAGGGCGGAAAACGACCGGCTCGACGGTGTTAATTCCCTAAAACAAAGCCTACACCCATGGAACCGCCGCTGCCTTCATTCCAAGTGTTTTAAAAAGACCAAAATGCAACGGCCTGCTGTTTCACGTGAAACACCAGGCCGTTTTGTTCTTGGCATTTTGGCCCCAGCACGGAGAAGGCCCTTTTGGATTTTTAGAAGAATTCGCGGGCGGGATCGGTTTTTACTTGGCGACGGGGCGCCAACATGATCTTTTTTCGCCTCTGGCTGCCCTAGCGGCGGCATCTTTTCTCTTTTGCTAAAAGGATGTCTGCAATGGCGTCGCGTCGCGTTTGTTCTTGGGGTTTGGCAGTGATCACTGCCGCTGTACTCTCCGCCTGCTCGGGGGATTATAACGTCACGACGGTGCGGATGGTCGAACCTGCCGAGGGAACCTATTATATGGCCCTACAACAAGGCTATGCCGATGTCGCCCAATGGAAACAAAACGAACGAAATTGGGACGATTCGCAGGTTTTGCTGCGCAAGGCACGACGGGCGGCGGCGGGCGAAGTCCCCGAACTGGAACCTGCAACCACAAACACCCTTGAAATCGCCCGTAAACGCCTCGAAGAGGCCTTAGAGCGGATCGACCCCTACAAGCACCCCATCGATGCAGCCTTGGCCCAGGTGGCCTATGATTGCCTGGCGCAATCGTCCCTGAGCGAAGCGCACCCCGAAGGCAAAAAAGGCCACGATTGCCAAGTCATGTTTGACGAAGCCATCACCACCCTGGAAAGCATTACCGCCCTGCCTAAGCAGCCGGTCGCGGTTGGCTTTGAGGGGAAAAAGGTTGTTTTGGCTGACGCGACAGCGAATAAACTCAAAGCGTTGGCAGAGACGATCAAAAAAGAAAACCCGTCTTTGGTGCTGATCAGTTCTTTTGGTGATCCTAAAGCGGTGCGCAGCGATGAAGTGGTGGTTGCGCAAAAACGCGCAACAGCAGTGCAAAACGCTTTGGTTACCGCTGGGGTCGATGAGCAAAAAATCAGACAAATGGTCTATGACGATCAAGGGACATCCCCAGCCCAGGGTGGCCCAGATGGCAGTAAAGCACCGCTGAAACAGGTGACCATTACCCTGTATAAATAAAGACCATCACCGATAAGCGAGCAGAAACCTTCTTGCTCTTTGTTCGAAACACCAATCCCGAGCCGGTGATCCCATCGGCTCGGGATTTATTTTAAACGAATAGGACCTGGGACCACCCCCCCAAGAGAGATCATCCAAAGGACAAAAATCTGTTTCACAAGGCCATTGGTATCATCCGCTCTGACGCGGGCCGTGGACAAGCGGGGCAGGGAAGCGGCGCCAAAACCGGCGCCTGCTCGCCAGAGGGCTTTAGGACGACTTTTTGGTCATCAGCGTATTGAGCTGAGACTGCATGTCGTTGAGCTTATTTTTCAGATCCCGAATAGCCGGATCATCCGACGCATCGGGCGCCGTAGAAGAACCAACCCCGGCTTCGCTCATTTTGGCCATGGCTTTTGCCGCTTGTTCCCCATAAAAGGGCGCGAACATTTTCACCGCATTTTCAAACAGCGACATGTTCTGTTTATTCATTTCTTCAAAGTTCTGCAGTGGGAAAATACCCTCGAAGGCACTGTGCATCATGGTGCGCATTTGCTCTTCATTGCGGGCAAAAGACTGCATCGAGGTTTCCAAGTAGCGCGGCACCAAGCCACCCAGGCTGTCGCCATAAAAGGAAATCAACTGGCGCAGGAAACCGATGGGCAGCAGGTTCTGCCCCTTATTTTCTTCTTCGACTATAATCTGGGTGAGCACCGATCGTGTAATGTCGTCGCCTGATTTGGCATCAAAGACCACAAAATCCATGCCTTCTTTAACCATCTGGCACAGATGGTCGAGGGTCACATAGCTTGACGTCGCGGTGTTATACAGGCGGCGGTTCGCATATTTTTTAATGGTGATCGGGCCGTTATTGGTTTCAGCCATTGTGTTTCGTTTCCCCGTTGGGTGTTTTGTCCATGGGTAAAATACAACAATTTATGGCTAAACGATACTGCCTTGCAGCATGAAATTGCGGTACCCCTGGCAGGTGGTCTTGCGATTGCTCATGCTGCGATGCAGTATAAACCGTTTTATCAACAGGCGATAGTCAGGTGTTTATGGCGCTTCATTGGCGATTTTCTTGCCATCGATACCCCTTGTCTTTGCAGCGCAATATCAGCCAGTATCTTGATTAACAACACTCATTTAGATTTAGCCCTAAACATATCGCGGGTGCAGCACAGCCCCAGTCCCTAGAGCATTTTGCGCAAAAGTGGGTACCGGTTTTGCGCAAAAACGCTCTAGCCCCGTTAAACTCTTCTCAGGCCAGCATCCGCCGGATTTTGGAGACTCAGACAGCAAAAAAGGCGCCCCAATAAGGAGCGCCTTTTCTGATAACGAGACATAAGATTTTCGCAGCCCCTGATCGTGGCGCTAGGCCGCGATCAGAGGTGCTAAAAAGCCTATTCTTCGTCTTTGCCTTTCTGAGCCTGCTTGAGAGCAGCACCCAGGATATCGCCCAGCGAAGCGCCGGATTCGGCAGAACCGTATTCGGCCATCGCCTGCTTTTCTTCGTCGATTTCGCGGGCTTTGATCGACATGCTCAGCTTGCGAGTCTTGGGGTCGATCTGGGTGATCTTGGCGTCGATCTTTTCACCAACGGTGAAACGTTCGGCGCGCTGATCGCCACGCTCACGGGCCAGGTCGGACTTGCGGATGAAGCCAGTGGCGCCATCAACTTCGACTTCGATGCCGTTTTCCTGAACCTGGGTGATGGTGCAGGTGACAACCGAACCCTTGCGCAGGCCAGAAGTAGCCTGTTCGAACGGATCTTCACCCAGCTGCTTGATGCCCAGCGAGATACGTTCTTTTTCCACGTCGACGTCAAGAACCTTGGCCTTGACCACGTCGCCACGGCTGTAATCCTTAACGGCTTCGTCACCCGGCACGCCCCAAGCGAGGTCGGACAGGTGAACCATGCCGTCGATTTCGCCGTGCAGGCCAATGAACAGACCGAATTCGGTGATGTTCTTGATTTCGCCTTCGACGATGGTACCAGCCGGGAACTTCTCGGCAAAATCGTCCCAGGGATTGCCCATGCACTGCTTCAGACCCAGGCTGATGCGGCGCTTTTCGGGATCCACGTCCAGAACCATGACTTCCACTTCTTGCGAGGTGGAAACGATTTTGCCCGGGTGGATGTTCTTTTTGGTCCAGGACATTTCGGAAACGTGGACCAAGCCTTCAACGCCGGGTTCCAGCTCAACGAATGCGCCGTAATCGGTGATGTTGGTCACGCGGCCAGCAAACTTGGTGCCGACCGGGTACTTGGCGGCAACGCCTTCCCAGGGATCAGCTTCAAGCTGCTTCATGCCAAGGGAGATACGCTGGGTTTCCGGGTTGAAACGGATCACCTGAACCTTGACGGTCTGACCGATGCTGAGGGCTTCGGACGGGTGGTTGACGCGCTTCCAAGAAATGTCGGTGACGTGCAGCAAGCCATCGACGCCACCCAGATCGACGAATGCGCCGTAATCGGTGATGTTCTTGACCACGCCGTCGAGGACCATGCCTTCTTTCAGGCCGGCCATCAGCTTGGCGCGTTCTTCGGCGCGGCTTTCTTCCAGCACAGCGCGACGCGAGACAACGATGTTGCCGCGAGCGCGGTCCATCTTCAGGATTTGGAAGGTCTGCGGCTGACCCATCAGCGGGGTGATGTCACGCACCGGGCGGATATCAACCTGCGAACCGGGCAAGAAGGCCACGGCGCCGTTAAGGTCAACAGTGAAGCCACCCTTGACGCGGCCAAAGATCACGCCATCAACGCGGGCGCCATCGTTCGAGGCCTTTTCCAGTTCGTTCCAGGCTTCTTCACGACGGGCTTTGTCGCGCGACAGGACGATCTGACCATCACGGTCTTCGTAGCGTTCAACGAACACTTCGACTTCGTCGCCGGGACGCAGTTCTGACTCTTCGCCAGCGCGCGAGAATTCTTTCAGGTTGACGCGACCTTCGGACTTCAGGCCAACATCGACCAGAGCGAAATCGCCATCAACGGAAACGATCGTGCCGCGCAGAACCTGGCCTTCAAGGCTGGAGTCGACGGACAAAGATTCTTCAAGAAGGGCCTCAAAGCTTTCCATAAAGGAGTCAGCCATGGGTAAGTAATCCTTTCGTTAGATCTATTATTCAGGCCGACCGGTTGTATCCGGTGGTCTTTTCGGGTGGTCCTTCCCCCATGGAAGACCCGCCCAGTCGTTAAAGTGTCTGCACCATCACGCTGTCACAAACGAACAACGCGAAACACCAGGGTTTCCCACCGATCCTTTTGAATCAGAAGGAGAAAACCCCGATGCGCTACCACGCATTTTCATGGGTGGTGGTCTAGCCCTGCGATGGCAGGCAAGAATGAATATGCTCAAGCGCTGCAGCAAACGCCGCATCCGCATCCAAATCCGATGTATCGAGCACCAAGGCATCGTCGGCAGGGCGCAGGGGGGCGACGGCGCGAGCTTGATCGCGTTCATCTCGTTCCTTCATATCCTGAAGGACGCGGGACTCTATACTCTCTTCGCCGCGTTCTCGCAACTCTTTCACCCGCCTGCGCGCACGTTCTTCCACCGATGCGGTGACAAAAAGCTTCACGGTCGCATCTGGGCAAACGACAGTGCCGATGTCGCGGCCATCCAAAATAGCCCCGGCGGCCCCTCCCGGAGGGGTGCTGGCAAAGGTGCGTTGAAAGTCAAGCAAGGCTGCCCGTACGGGCGGTTGCGCTGCGACCAATGATGCCGCCCGCGCCCCATCTTCGGCGCGCAACAACGGGTCAGCCTGTAAAATTGTCAGGGTTTCCGGGGTTAAAGCCTGAGCGGCGGCGGCGGCGGCGGCAGGCTCGGCGGGGTCTTGCCCAGCCTTGAGCAAAGAAATTCCCACCGCGCGATAGATCGAGCCGGTATCAAGGTAGGCCAGGGATAAATGATCGGCTAAACGTCGGGCAAGGGTGCCTTTGCCCGCCGCCGCAGGGCCATCAATGGCAATCACAAGCGATGACATTAGGCAATCTCCTCGACAGCGGTAATTTGGGCCCCAAGGCTGCGCATCAGATCAGCGAATCCGGGAAAGCTGGTGGCAATCGCCGTCGCGTCGTCGATTCCAACCGGCTCGGCAGTGGTCATCCCCAACACCAAATAGCTCATACCAATGCGGTGATCGAGCTCCACCGGAATCATCGCCCCACCTTTGGGCGGCGTCCCCGTACCCCGCACGATCAGTGTATCGCCGTCGGCGTCGGTATCCGCACCACAGGCACGCAGGCCATCAACCATGGCAGCAAAGCGGTCACTTTCCTTCACCCGCAACTCACCGACGCCAGTCATGCGGGTTTCCCCCACGGCACAAGCAGCAGCAACGGCAAGAATCGGGTATTCGTCAATCATGCTCGGCGCCCGTTCGGCGGGAACGGTGACGCCGTGCAGGGTACTGGCATGAACTTCGAGGTCAGCCACCGGCTCGCCGGCTTCGGTGCGCTGGTTGATTAGGCGGATATCGCCGCCCATTTCGCGCAGGGTGGTGAACAAGCCAGTGCGCAGGGGATTCATGCCGACATTGCGTACGGTGACCACCGACCCCGGTACGATAAGAGCCGCAACCACCGGAAAGGCTGCCGACGACGGATCGCCAGGAACCTTGACCGCTTGGCCTTTCAGCTCGGGCTGACCAACCAGAGTGATTTCCCGGCTGCCGTCGGGGTGATCGGTAACGGTAAGTTCAGCGCCAAAAGCACGCAGCATCAATTCGCTATGATCACGGGTCGGTTCAGGCTCGATCACCGTGGTCACGCCTGGCGTATTAAGACCAGCCAGCAGCATGGCGCTTTTCACCTGCGCCGAGGCCATCGGCAAGGTGTAATGCTGCGGCACCGGAGCCGTGGTGCCGGTCACCGCCAGCGGCAACCGCCCACCGGAACGACCGGTAAAGGTGGCACCAAAGGCCGAAAGCGGGTCGGTAACCCGCGCCATTGGTCGCTTGCGCAGCGATCCGTCGCCGGTGAGCACGCTGGTAAAAGGATGGGTGGCCAAAAGCCCCATCAACAGGCGGGCGCCGGTACCCGCATTGCCCATATCCAAAACATCATCGGGTTCGCACAGGCCGCCCACACCACGCCCCTGTAAACGCCACTGGCCATCGCCCAGGCGTTCGACGGTGGCGCCAAGTTGGCGCATGGCCTGAGCGGTGCGCAGCACGTCTTCGCCTTCTAGCAGGCCTTCAACGGTGGTTTCCCCAATTGCTAACGCGCCAAACATCAGCGCTCGGTGCGAAATAGATTTATCGCCGGGAACGTCAATAGTGCCGGTAAGGGCGGCCTGTGGGCGAGACCACAAGGCCTGGGAGGCGGCGCTGGTCGAACTGCTCATGACGGGTTCCACTGCTGATCGCCAGGGCGACGCGACAAAAACTGCCGCATCACAGGGCGGGATGTTGGCCGAATAAGGCGGTTTGGTAGCATAGGGAAACCCTAAGGAATAGGCCCTTTTCCCACTTGTTACGCCCAGAAAGCATTTTTGCTTTTGACAGGGGCCGCATAAAGTGGCAAATGCGTTTTTCAAGCACCCCGTCAATGGTTGGAGGACTCAGGTGGTCAATTCGCAACTTGGCAGCAAGCGTGTCTGCACCACCTGTGGTGCACGCTTTTATGATTTGAATAAAGATCCTATCGTCTGCCCCAAATGCGGCGCAGAAAATGACAAAGACGCCGGAAAGCTAAAACGCGGCGGCAAGGGCTCGCGCAGTGATGCAGCGAAAAAAGGCGCGGCGGTAAAACCGGCTGCAGTCGAGGACGAAGAAGACCTTGACGATAGCCTGCTCGACACCGACGACGATGCCGATGATGGGGATCTGATGGAAGATACCTCGGATCTTGGCGAAGACGATGACGATATGGCCGAAGTCATGGATCATATCGAAACCGGTGACGACGACGACCGTTAGGATTTTCGCCTAGCAACGCTATAATGACGGTTTGAAAAGCTCTTTTTGATCTTCAGGGGTCGAAAAGAGCTTTTGTTTTTCCCCCTTGCAAAAGAGGAAAATCAACCGACAAAGCCATCTTGGCCGAGAGTGGAAAAAAAAGTTCTCCGACAACACTTTTTTCCTTGCCAGGGCCGGAAGAAACCCCTAGTTTCCCGCTCCACCGAGGGGGCGCCCAACGCCTCCATCGGCGATTACGGCAAACACCTTGAGATGGTAGCATTTAAAGGCAAAGCCAAACGATAAGAGAACGTGCTTAAGGGGCTGTAGCTCAGTTGGGAGAGCGCTACAATGGCATTGTAGAGGTCGTCGGTTCGATTCCGTCCAGCTCCACCAAGCACTCACTCAATTTCCTGTAACAGGGTGTTATCGTTTTCTAAGCATTGATACATACGATGGGGCTGTAGCTCAGTTGGGAGAGCGCTACAATGGCATTGTAGAGGTCGTCGGTTCGATTCCGTCCAGCTCCACCATCTTTAAAAAAGCCGCCTGGGTGTAAACCCGAGGCGGTTTTTTTATGTCTTTCCGTATGCAGGCCTCTTGAGCTTGATCTCTGGCCACTCAGGCACGACATCCCTAGAGAAAATCCGAGTCGGTTAGAGTCTTTTGCTTTTAATGAGAAATGCGAAATACTCTGACTTTTTGAGATGTCGCATTGTTTTTGCGCACAACGCTCTAGGAGGACGCCGCATGCACACCTGGAACGAGCAAGAAAATCGCCTTAAAAAAACCTTTGTCTTCACTGATTTTCCCACCGCAATGGCTTTCATGCTGCGGGTATCATATGACGCTGAAAAAGCTGACCATCACCCCGAATGGACCAACGTCTATAACAAGGTCCATGTGGCGCTTACCACCCATGATACCGGGACAGTGACCGCACGTGATCGACAGCTTGCCGCTACGATGGATGCCGTATACAAAATAATGTCAAAGACACCATAATAGGGGATCGACTTGCAATCCCGTATGGTCAAAGGGAAAAGCAAGGGTCATGCGCATCCGATACGGCGACCTTATCCGCAAAGGTCAGCAACAGTCGCAGGTGGTGGACTATAGCGCCGTCACCCGCCGTCGCCATCAAGCGCCGGTGCGCCGCCGAGCTTGGCGGAACCCTTTGCATTTACGGCGACTGTTGGTGCCCTATTTAGGCGCTTTACATGGGGATCAACTGCGCGCGGTAGTGCCTTTAGCGGCCTATTTAGCGCTTTTTCAGATCATTGTTTTGCAAACCCCAGTGGCTGGACCACAGGGGATCTTTCTTGGCCTGGGCGCGGTAGTGGTCGGGTTGGTTCTGTTTATGGAAGGCTTGCGGGTTGGCCTGATGCCCTTTGGCGAGGCCATCGGCCATGCCCTGCCCCAGCGTTTACCGTTGCGCATTGTTTTAGCAGTGGCTTTTGTATTGGGGATTGGCGTTACCCTGGCCGAACCGGCGATTGGCGCCCTGCAAATGGCTGGGCAAGCGGTGGACCCCAAAAGAGCCCCGGTGCTCTATGCGCTGCTCAATGGCTGGGCGCCAGCTTTGGTTGGGGCCGTGGGCCTGGGGGTGGGAACGGCGGCAACGTTGGGACTCTTGCGCTTTTTGCTCGGCTGGTCCCTAAAGCCGATGATTTATGCCGCCTTGACGGTGGCCCTGGGACTGTCATTGCTCTGTATGCAGCTGCCACATTTAGGTGACGTCTTGTCTTTGGCCTGGGATTGCGGGGCGGTGACCACCGGGCCGGTCACGGTGCCGCTGGTGTTGGCCTTGGGGATGGGTGTTGCCCGTTCGGCGGGGCAGCGCGATGACGGTTTGGCTGGCTTTGGCATTGTCACCTTGGCCTCATTGATGCCGGTGATCGCGGTCTTGCTGCTCGCTTTGCTGGTTTCAGCGGTGATTGATCCGGCGACCTTGGGCGTCAGTAGCGGAACTGAGGCGGCGGAAATTGCCGCCGTCGCTTGGTATGCCCTTTCTCCCTGGCAAGAAATTCTCGGCGGCCTGCGCGCCATTGTTCCTTTGGTTGGGTTTTTGGTGATCGTCGCCCGTACTTTGGCTAAAACCCAACTGGAAGAAAAAGAACTCACCGTGGTCGGGATTGGCCTCACCCTGATCGGGATGATCGTTTTTAACTTGGGTTTATCCTATGGCCTCTCGGCTTTAGGCGCCCAGGCCGGGGGGTTGGTTCCCGCGGCCTTTGCCCCCCTGCCCCAGGTGGCCGCAGCCCCCCTCTATAGCCCGCTATTTGGGGTGGTCTTGGCCTTTGTCTTTGCTTGGGTGCTGGGCTTTGGGTCAACCATTGCCGAACCGGCGCTCAATGCCATGGGTACCACCGTTGAAACCCTCACCAACGGTGCAATGACCAAACGAACCCTGATTTCAGCGGTTTCTCTGGGGGTTGGCACCGGCATTGCGCTCGGCTTGGGCAAAATGATTTTTGACATCCCGATTTTATGGCTGCTGCTGCCCGGCTATGGGGTGGCAATCGTGATGACGGTGTTTTCCAGTGAAACCTTTGTCAATGTGGCGTGGGATAGCGCTGGCGTGACCACCGGCCCGGTCACCGTGCCTTTAGTCCTGGCGTTGGGCTTGGGCTTTGGGCAAGCGGTGGGGATTACCGATGGCTTTGGCATTCTCGCCCTTGCATCGGTGGGGCCAATTTTATCGGTTCTAGGCGTTGGTTTGCTGGTGCGGTGGAAGTTGACCCGCCTGACCCGACAAACGTCGTCAGCGACAGTCATGCAAAGCCCAGCGCCCTCTCCTGCCCTTTCCACCAAACCTGCTTCTGCCCCTGCTTTAGAAACGGATTCGTGATGAGCAAACAAACCCCGTCTCCGGCGCCAATTTTGGTGGATGTCCATTTGATCACCTGTGTCATTCAACGCGGTCGCGCCGATCAGGTGGTGAAAGCCGCGATGGCTTCGGGTGCCGAGGGTGCGACCATTCACTATGCGCGGGGGACAGGTGCCCGCCAGCGCATGGGGATTTTGTCGATGGCGATCAACGCCGAAAAAGAAGTGATTACCGTTGCCGTATCGGGCGAACAACGGACCAGCGTTTTTGATGCCATGAGCCTGGCTGCCGAGCTTGATACCCCGGGCATGGGATTTATGTACATCACCCCAGTTGAACAGGCCGCGACCTTTATTCCTGCCGATATCCTAGCCGCTTTGGCCAAGGAACAGCAGCAGGACGAGGACAAGGACCAATGACCCATACTCCCTTTGAGCTGATTTTATGTTCAGTGCCTGCTGGACCAGAAAGCCAGCTGTTCATCGAGCGGCTAACCGGCGAGTTAGGGCTGTGGAGCGTGACCGTGGGGCGGGCACGCCAGGCAATCGCGGACCGCAGTCGGTGGCGAACGCGCTTGGTGCAGACGCAAGAAATGGATGAGATTTCACTTTTAGCCCCGGCACATCGGGCACAGGAAGCCTTTGATTTAGCCTGCGCAGTTTTGCGTGTGCGTGAGCCAGGGCGGGGCATGGTTTACCGCGCACCGGTCGAACGCGCCGTTGCCGTTGCCCTGCCCGAGGCTGGAACGCAGAGCACAGACGATTTGTCCACCGAGGTCACATCGAGCAGCGCTGATTCTGTTTAGCGGTTTTTCTTTCTTTTCCCACATAGTTATCCACAGGCTATCCTATCCCGGAAAATGCTAGGTTTTTCGCGACAGGGGTCCCCGACTCCGCAGACTCTGGTGTCGCTTAACCTATTGGGATAATGAAATATTGTCTGTTCTTGTTTTGTACCTTTGACGCACAAGGCCCTTGCCGATGAAAGAGGATCAACATCAGATATCCCATTTTCATCCTCATCTTATCCACAATTTTTGTCGCGAGTCGTTCACAGATCTTTGCAAGCCTTGCTCGACGGTTATTCGCCACCTTATCCACGAATTTTGTGGATAACTGCACGGCTTATCACCATGGCTCGTAAAAATGGTTTCCATGGTGCCACTTCGTCTTTGCAAACCGTGGCCCCCAGGGAAAAAGTCCCTTATGCTATACCAAAGGCAGCCCCCTTATAGGCCAAGGTTGATAGCCTGCTTTTTTGACAGCTGTTGCGCCAAGGGCGCATGAGAGATCAGATGAAAGAGCCAAAAATGGCGTTGATAGAGTGGATGGATCTTTTCAGCGTAGGAAACGCCGACATGGACGGCGATCATCAAGCGCTGTTGGATATCTTGAATCGCTTGTACGAAGCATGGGCAAGCGGTCAGGGCGCGCAGGAAGTCGGCGCGGTTTTTGACGAATTGACCGCCTATACCCAAACCCATTTCACCCGCGAAGAAGAGCTCCTCGAGGCAGCGCATTATGATCGCCTGCAGGTGCAAAAAGCAGAACATGCCCATCTGTTAGAACAGCTTGAGGTTTTTCGCGAACGCCATCTGGCGCACGAAGACCTTGGGGTGCTCACCGACGAAATTGTCGAGTTTTTGCGTTCCTGGATGATCAATCATATCCTTGACGAAGACATGCGCTATCGCGGTGCTGTGTCTGGATTGCAAACACCGCCGACCGCGTAAATAAGCGCGTTCTATCGACTTTTCTCCCCCTGCCAAGGCTGCGGAATGGCATCGGTTGATCCTTATCACCTTCTTAAACTATCGCGGGCGGCGGATGGCAAAGCCATTCAAGCCGCCTATCGGCGCTTAGCAAAGGAATGTCATCCAGACTTGCATCCAGGGGATGCCAAGGCCGAGGAACGTTTTAAGACGCTGACGCAGGCCTATGGCATTTTGGGCGACGTGGAAAAGCGTCGCCTGTTCGATTTAGGGCTGATGGGGCCTGATGGGGCTGCACGGGCCGATAGCGAAACTGGTGCCCCCCGTCGCGGCGGCGGAAAAGCCCGAAGCGCTGGCGGCGGCATGTTCCGCGAGCCGTTCATGGACGAAACCTTTGACGATTCCTCCATCGGCTCGATTTGGGAAAATCTATCCCCTGATGGCGTGAACAAGCCCGTCGAGGGCGACGACGATGGATTTACCATCTTTACCCACGATACGGACTCGATTGGTGATACGCCACTGGGCGATGACGATGATCTCAGCGATCTGTTCAAAGAAATTTTTCGCGAGCCAAGCAGCTCTGGCCCGATTGGCGGCACAGCAGCGGCCCAATCGAGCCTGCGCGGGCGCGATATGCGCTATAGCCTAAACGTCAGCTTTGCCGAGGCCGCTTACGGCGGGCGCAAACGATTACCACTCAATTCAGGCCGTGATGTGGAGGTGATTATTCCCCCTGCATCAGAAAATGGCCAAGTGATCCGCCTGAGTGGCAAAGGCTTACGCGGCGCCATGGGCGCGGTCGCCGGCGATGCCCTGGTTGAACTGATAGTCGAGCCGCACGCGATTTTTACCCGCCAGGGACTCGACCTCAGTGCAATGATTTCTCTCAGTCTAGAGCAAGCGGTGATCGGTGGCCGGGTAACCCTGGAAGGATTGCGCGGGCCGATCTCCTTGATGCTGCCATCACCAACCCAACCAGGGCAAAAGCTCACCTATCGCGGGTTTGGCTTGCGGGCGGGGGAATTTCAGGGAGATTTACAGATTACGGTGCAATTACTGCTTCCCGATCCGGTGGATGCCGACCTGTTGGCCTTTTGCCGGAAACGAGTTTAGAGCGTTTTTGCCT
>CEGD01000091.1_pt1 | contig 15800 bp, 17 predicted proteins | sample 306751 | NCBI WGS metagenome assembly CEGD01 (sample SAMEA2755657, study PRJEB7226) | microbial mat metagenome | biome: microbial mat; feature: hypersaline; material: grass silage | place: USA | collected 2014-02-19 | depth 0 m
TAGATCCCGCTCAAGCCCTCCCCTGGCCCTATCAACCACAAGAAGGCGATACCATTTGGATGGGCTGCTGCGATAGCCAGGGCCGTATGGTCAGCTATATCCAAAGCGTCTATTGGGAATTTGGCAGTGGCCTCACCTGCCCCGAAACCGGCGTGACTTTTCAAAATCGAGGATCAAGTTTTACTCTGGGTGGCGGTCCGAACCGATTGGTTCCGGGGAAGCTGCCATTCCACACCCTCAACCCCGCCTTCGCCGAATTTAACGACGGACGACGCCTGGCCTATGGCACCATGGGCGGCGAAGGGCAGCCGCAAACTCAATCAGCTGTCTTTAGCCGCTACGCCTATTACGGCCAAGACCTACAAGCCGCTATCACCGCCCCCCGCTGGTTGTTAGGCCGCACATGGGGTGAACAATCAACCACCCTAAAACTGGAAAACCGCTTTCCCCAGGCGGTGATTGCAGCCTTGCGCAGCGCTGGGCATCAAACAGAAATACTTGGCCCCTTTGAAGATGCTATGGGCCATGCCGGGGCTGTCTTGCGGCACCCTTCGGGCCTTATCGAAGGCGCAACAGACCCGCGTGCAGATGGGGCCTGCGCTGGGCTGTAAGGGGCATTTAAAAATTATTTAGTCCTGCTCTGAATTCATATTTAAGCGACACAGAACCATCCCACAAGGGGTGGTCCTGTGTCGCTTTCAAACTGATCACGGCCAGATAAAGCTTCGCGTCGAATAGGCTCACATCACCAAGCTACCAATGAATGGTTTTCTGCCACTCCCAGGTAAACATTGCCCCAATAATAAGAACCACCCACAAAGCCCCGCTGATAAGCCATACAAATTTTTTGCGCGCCATACCCCTAGATCCTATACCTACCCCGAACGACGCAACATGATCACGCCTAGATAGGGAAGAATCAATTATTGGTGGTTAATCGCTGGTAATTACATGTAAAAATTACACCGCATCAACGCCTGCGCAGATCGACTAATCTAAAGGTATTCCCTCTTTTCGCGTCGTCGATCTGTTTTCCCGACGCATCGTCAGCGAGGCCACCAGCGATCGCATGAAGAAGAATCTGACGCTCGCCGCTTTGAAACGCGCGACCACCATTCGTCAACCGGCGGCGGGCATCATCCATCATTCGGATCGAGAGAGCCAATATTGTTCGGGCGACTACCGAAAGCTCTTGGCCGACCACAAAATCGTCGCATCCATGAGCGACAAGGGCAATTGCTATGACTGTGATTAACGCCATGATCTCAAGACCATCAAATCCGAATTGATCCAGCGGACCATTTGGCAATCACGCTGCCAAGTCGAAATCGCCATTGGCGATACACCGACGGCTTTTATAATCCCGTCAGGCGGCATTCCGCCCTGGGATATAAAAAGCCCCTGCCGATTCGAAACCGAAGCCGCATAAATGCTCTCCACTCTTTCAGGGCAAGTCCACCTTGCTGACTAGCAGAAAAATAAATTTTCACACGCGCGGCTTAATTTATTCCCTTTACGGGCGATTTAGGCCTTGCCGATTGAATATCCGTTCCCTAAATATAACTCTGCCTTCGGAAATGGCCGATAGGTTGGATCGTTGAGACTGTCAAGTTTAATTTGAATGTTCAGGACCAGAATGCTGAATAGCATCAAGGCATCTTGGCATACACAGCTTGATAGATCGAGCATCGCTCGTACCTCCACGGTTACACTATACCGTCTCGCGTTCTTAGACCCGTGTAGGAGAAGTGCTCAGCTGAGACTCTGAGCAAATTCTTACAGATGACGGCGTGCGTTCGGGGAGCGTCTGGGTAATGCCGGGGCTCCGGGTCTTAGGGCCAGCTCCCCGAACTCTGCGAAGGATCAAATATGAACGCAAGCTGGTTCGATAACAAAAAGAAACGAAAATACCAACACTTTGACGTTCCTGTTGGCACCTCCTTTGCTTTAAAGGTTGAGAAACCGCAGTTCGTTAAAAAGCATGCTTTTTCGCCGTTGATTCATTATGAAAAAGAAGAAATTCGCTATAAAAAATGCGCGGAAACCGGAATCCATAAAACTACGGTCAAAGCGAGGCCAATCAAGTATGCGTCACACAAAGACGCTTGTATCCTCTCGTTCTACGCCCATTCTCTGAATGATAAGCTAGACGATTATTATTTCAAAAAACAACTTTCTGAGCATGTCATTGCCTACCGCGCTCTCGGCAAAGGTAATTACGATTTTTCAGCGGAAGCCTACCGCTTTGCCAAAGATCAGAAAAGCCCTGTAACCATACTAGCGTTCGACGTAACCGGCTTTTTTGATAACCTGGACCACGCTCGACTAAAGACCCGGCTAAAGCAATTACTTGGGGTAAGTGAGCTGCCGGAGGATTGGTACAAAGTGTTTCGGTTCATGACGCGCTTCCACTATGTGCAACTAAAGGACCTCAAGGCCCATGCGGACTTTGGCCTTAGAATGCTCAAAAAAAAGCGTCAGGTCCCCATTGCAACAATAGCAGAGCTAAAGAAAGCAGCGATCACCATTCACTCCAATCCAAGCCCAGGGAGAGGAATTCCTCAGGGCACCCCCATTAGCGCGACATTCTCCAATCTTTACATGGTCGACTTCGATGAAAAGGCCAAGGATATTTGTCACTATCACAACGCTCTCTACCGGCGCTACTCAGATGACATCTTGGTTATCTGCCCGAAAGGGCATGCAACAGCCATCGAAGATTCAATCACGAGGTTGATGAAACAAGAGACCTTAAGCCTTAACGTCGACAAGACAGAGCGGACTCAATTTAACGCCTCTGCGCCTTCTCCTGGTGGGACGAAGGCTGCCCAATATCTCGGCTTTAAGCTCAATGAACAGGGTGCATCAATTCGGGAAAGCTCCCTTGCGAGGCAGTATAGAAAAATGAAGCGCGCCTTTAGAAGGATTCGAAAGGTCGCGCAGGTGGAAATCAACGCAGGTAGGGCAAATAAGGCCTGGACCAAACGCCTAAGGCGGCGCTTTACAGGACTCCCTTTTCGAAATTTCTCATCCTATGGCCGCCGTAGCGCAAAAGCCTTCGGGGCAGATCAAAGCATCCTACATCAAATCCGGCGCTTCGAAAGGGCTGCCGAACGGGAACTAAAAAAGCTTGAGGATCTATCGAAGCCTGTAGAGAGCAAAATTCCGCCCTCTCCTTAAAACGCCCGAAAATGCCACCCCGCCCGGTTTTCAAAAGCATCAAGGCCCTAGTTTTTTCAAGCTAATACATTGATTTAATTGGTTAAATTTACAGGATTCGAACATGTGATCCGTTGATATTAAATCTGCACTAGCGGTAGCGGTAGCGGTAGCGGTAGCGGTAGCCAGAGCTGAAATATGAATCCAGCCATCAAAATTGGAATTTTAAATGCGCCGCCAAATCAATTTTGGCCTCTCTCGAGTGGAATGAAAAACTGGATACTTGGGGAGAAAAAATGATTTTAGATACATCCATACATATGAATTTAGGCATTGATACAGCACAAAAAAATGTTGCGGTAAGAGTGAATCTGCACCTGCATCAGCAGTCATGGTACGGCAACCTCGCCGCACTTACGACGGCCTATGAAGACGATTGGGAAGACTAAATTACCAGCCCCCTTGACGGCGCATTATAATGCGCCCAAACTTCTATAAGCCACAGCGGAACATGCCGAATGGAAACCAATAGCCGCAAGCTTCTCAAGCTGTTAGAGGACGATGGTTTCACCGTGGTAAAAATCGTTGGCTCTCATCACAAGCTGAAAAAAGGCTCGCTTACGGTGACCTTGCCGCACCCGAAAAAAGACCTTCCCCTTGGCACGGTGCGCGCCATTTACAAGCAAGCTGGTTGGATTTGACACAGGAACGCCCGATGAAAACCTATTTCGCTGTGGTACACCAGGACGAAGACAGCGCATACGGGGTGCATTTCCCGGATGTTCCCGGCTGCTTTTCTGCCTCGGATGACCTAGAAAGCCTTATGTCCAGCGCCTGCGAAGCCCTGGCGCTGCATTTGGAAGATGACACGCCACCGCCCGCCCGCAGCTTGGCCGAACTCAACGCCGATCCCGATGTTCGTGCAGCCCTCAGCCTTGGCGGCTTTTTGCTTGCGGTTCCCCTGCTGCAACTCACCGGCAGAACACAAAAGGCCAATATCACGATGGATGCGGGGCTATTGGCTGCGGTGGATAAAACAGCCGCTGCACGCCACTTAACCCGCTCGGCCTACCTTGCCGACCTTGCCCGTCGGGATATTCTGGCGCTCTAGCCCACACACACCAATGGGCCCCATCCGGGGCCTATTGCTATTTTATCGCTGAAAGCCGTCAGAGACTTTCTTGACCAATGCCGGGCCTTTCTCCCGCCAATACCTTGGGTCGGCCACGTTGATTTCCCGATCCCAAGATCATCGGCAACTTGGCCGATAGTCCGCCCGCTGGTCTGAACCAAGCGGACGGCCTCCCGTTTGAATTCGTCGGTAACTGTCCTCATTCCTGAACCCGTCATCACAGTGATCCTCGTGCAAAGTTAACATGCACGCTCTCCACTCTTTCCGACCAAGGCAAAAGCCGTCTGTGCAATGGCCCGCATTGCCTTTGGATGAGGCTTAGCCGAACAACGTTTCGGGGTTACGACGATGGACGAGGCGGCTTTGTACCACTCAACCCTGCGGCCAAATTGAAACTGCCAACGCCCCGCCCAGATCGTACAGAGGATGACCTATGGACAGCGGATGATATCGCCGCCCTTAGTGTCGCTGCTGACGCTGCCAGATATTCCAGCATCGGCCTTGCCGTGCGCCTTAACGCGTGGTGCGGGCAGAGACAAGGCGATATCTTGCGGCTTAAGGCGACCGATTACCGAGACGGCGCACTCACCATCACGCAAGGCAAGACTGGCGCGCGCGTACATCTTCCCGTGGACATGATCGAAGGCCTACGCTCAGAACTCGCCAGGATAACGACAGATCACCTTATCATCTGCGAGACAACGGGCAACCCATGGGGCGAAGACCATTTCCGCCACCGCTTCAGAATCATCTGCCAGCAAACAGGCCGCGAAGAATTGTCCACTAAGCAATTCCTCACCCTTCGCCATACCGCCGTGGTGAGGCTAGCTGAGGCCGGTTGTGAGATCCCCGAAATATCCAGCATCACCGGCCACACACTGGCCAGCGTGACGCAGATCCTAGACCGCTATCACGTGCGAACCAAGAAGCAGGCAGCCACAGCTTTTGAAAAACGGCTGAAAGAAAAAGAATCGATATAAAAGACGATTCCCCGCCTTCATTATAAGTAGGTCAAATTGAATGTTGTCGAATGAATTTTTCAGACAAAGTTTAACGTTAAACTCTCAGCCCGATAAACGTTAAACTTTTCCTTTACGGACCCCATATAGCAAAAAGCCGCTAACCCATTGGATTAGCGGCTTTCTGATTGGTGAGCCCGACAGGATTCGAACCTGTGACCCGCTGATTAAAAGTCAGCTGCTCTACCATCTGAGCTACGGGCCCCTAGAGCCTTGGGTGTGTCCCTCGGCGTCGGGAGGCGCAAGATATTCGGAGATGGCATATAGGTCAATACCTATTTTTAAAAATCTCGAATTTTTTGCAGCCTCCCGTTTTAGGGCATCGCCGAGGCCTTATTTGGCGTCAGCGGCGACCTGCATTCTCACGATCTTATCGGGGTAAGCGACTTTACCGTTGGGGCCATTGCCCTTTTTGATCTGATCGACGAATTCCATGCCTTCGACCACTTCGCCCCAAATGGTGTACTGGCCATCAAGGAAAGGAGCAGCGTCAAAGCAGATAAAGAACTGGCTGTCAGCCGAGTTTGGGTCCTGGGCGCGTGCCATCGAAGCCGTGCCGCGAACATGCTTTTCCTTGGAAAATTCTGCGGTAATTTTGCTACCCGAACCACCGGTGCCGGTGCCGGTCGGATCACCGCCCTGGGCCATAAAGCCGGGGATCACCCGGTGGAAAGGGGTTCCATCATAAAAGCCTTCACGGGTCAGTTCTTTGATGCGTGCCACATGGGCGGGCGCCAAATCGGGGCGCAAGCGGATCACAACCCGCCCGTATTCCAGGTCCATGTAAAGAGTGTTTTCCAGGTCTGGGGTCGGGGCCGCCGAGGCCTCGGTTGCGGTGGTCATGATCAGCATTACTCCAATTAGCAGAAACTTGAGAAACTTAGGCATCGCGCCCTCATCCAATGTGTTAGGCCAAAGAGCCGGTATTAGATGTCATCTTTGGCAAAGCGATCCATCAAGGCCGCTTTTACTGATGCTGGAACAAAACTATCAATATTGCCCCCTAAGCGCCCGATTTCCTTCACGAAACGTGAAGAAATAAACTGCGAACGCTCAGATGCCATCAGAAAAACAGTCTCGATCGACGGATTCAGGCGTGCGTTCATGCCCGCCATCTGAAATTCATATTCAAAGTCAGAAACCGCACGCAGGCCGCGAACTACCAACGAAGCGCCCTGCTCCTCGGCAAAGTCCATGAGTAAACCCTCAAAGGGTTTAACCTCGATCCGGGTGCCATTCACCGGCAGGTTGCTAACCGCCTCTTCGGTGAGCGCCACCCGTTCTTCGAGGCTAAACAAAGGCCCCTTCCCTGCGTTGATCGCCACCGCAACCACCAAGTGGTCAAGCAGCCGAGCACCACGCATAATGATGTCTAAGTGCCCATTGGTTACCGGGTCAAAAGTTCCCGGATAGACACCAATACGTTCGACCATTCTTTCCCCCTATTCCTGGCCGTCACCTGATGCAGCCGCACCGGGAACATCGCCCGAGGCGTCTACAGACAAGTCTTGATCCATCAAGCCGTCGTCGCCGTCTGCGTCAACGCCATCATCATCTTCACCACTCATTTCAGGCAGCCAAGCGGCAGAAACCACTTTTTCTTCGGCTGCGGTGCGGAACAGGGTGACACCTTGTGTTTTACGGCTGGCAACACGCACATCGGTGATGCCCATGCGGATCAATTGACCGCCATTGGAAATCAACATGATCTGGTCAGCGTAAGAAACGGGGAACGATGCGACCACTGCGCCGTTGCGTTCGCTCATCTCGATGTTAGCAAAGCCCTGCCCGCCGCGACCAGAAACCCGGTATTCAAAGGCTGATGTGCGTTTACCATAGCCATTCTCAGTCACCGTAAGAATGAACTGGTCATTGCTAGCAAAGCGCTCAAAGACCTCTGGCGACAGCAGGGGTACTGCGGTGGCTGCGGCTCCTTCTTCGGTTCCATCTTCGGCAGGATCGGCCCCTTCGGCCCGACGCGCCTGCGCCGCAATGCGCAAGTAGGCATCGCGTTCTTCCATGGAAAATTCGACATGCTGCAGAACCGACATGGAGATCACTTCATCGCCGTCAGCCAAGCGAATGCCGCGCACCCCGGTAGAGGTTCGCCCCGCAAATACGCGCACGTCACTAACCTGGAAACGAATGCACTTACCGCGACGAGTGGACAGCATGATATCGTGGTTTTCGGTACAGGTGGCAACACCAACCAGCTGCTCGTTGCCCTCTTCCAGCTTCATGGCGATTTTACCGTTAGACATCACATTAGTGAAGTCCGACAAACGGTTCCGTCGCACATTGCCGGTCGAGGTGGAGAACATAACGTTCAGCTCGCCCCAGCTATCCTCGTCCTCGGGCAATGGCATCACGGTGGCGATGCTTTCGCCTTCTTGGATCGGCAGCAGGTTGACCAACGCCTTACCGCGACTTTGCGGCGTTCCCAGCGGCAGGCGATAGACCTTCATCTTATAAACCATGCCCGAGGTGGAGAAAAACAACACCGGGGTATGAGTATTGGCGATAAACAGCGAGGTAACGAAATCTTCTTGCTTGGTTGCCATCCCAGCCCGGCCTTTACCGCCGCGCTTTTGCGCCCGATAGGTAGACAGGGGAACGCGCTTGATATAACCGGTATTGGTTACCGTAACGACCATATCTTCGCGGGCAATCAAGTCTTCGATGTCGTGCTCGAACTCGGATTCTTCGATCACCGTACGACGCGGGGTCGCATAGGCATCGCGCATTTCCACCAGTTCGGAACGAAGAATTTCATACAGACGTTCGCGCGAACGCAAAATATGCAGGAATTCTTCGATCTGGCCGCCGATTTGGCGCAGTTCATCATGGATCTTGTCGCGCTCTAAGCCGGTCAAGCGGTGCAGGCGCAGTTCCAAGATCGCCTTTGCCTGCGCTTCTGACAGGGTATAGCGACCATCGATCACTTGGTATTCCGGATCGGCGATCAGCTCGATCAGCGGCGCCACATCTTCGGCGTCCCAATCGCGGCCCATCAAGCGGTCTTTGGCGGTCTGCGGGTCCGGAGCTTGCCGGATCAGGCGAATCACTTCGTCTAGGTTGGCGACGGCGATACCCAAGCCCACCAACACATGCGCCCGCTCGCGGCATTTACCAAGTTCATAGATCGTGCGGCGACGAATGACTTCTTCGCGGAAGGTGATAAAAGCGGTCAGAATTTCCCGCAGGCGCATCATTTCCGGGCGGCCACCATTAATGGCCAGCATATTGACGCCAAACGAAGTCTGTAGCGGCGTAAAGCGGTAGAGCTGATTAAGCACTACTTCAGGAACCGCATCACGTTTAATTTCGACCACCACCCGCACACCGCGACGATCAGACTCATCGCGAATATCCGAAATGCCTTCAACGCGTTTTTCACGCACCAGGTCAGCGATCTTTTCGATCATGCTCGCTTTGTTGACCTGATAGGGAACTTCGCTGACCACGATGGCATAGCGGCCAGTGCGAATTTCTTCGATATCGACCTTACCGCGCATCACCACCGAGCCACGGCCCGTCGTGTATGCAGAGCGGATACCACTGCGCCCCAAAATACTGCCGCCGGTCGGGAAGTCAGGGCCGGGCACCAGGGCGAGGATTTCTTCTTCTGACGTTTCTGGGTTATCGATCAGCGCACAGCAGGCGTTGATCACTTCACCCAGGTTATGCGGCGGGATATTGGTTGCCATACCAACCGCGATACCGCCAGCACCGTTCACCAAAAGGTTGGGATAACGGGCAGGCAGCACCACCGGCTCATGGGTGCTTTCGTCATAGTTGGCCTGGAAATCGACGGTTTCTTTGTCGATGTCCTCTAGCAACGAATGGGCAGTACGCGCCATGCGGGCTTCGGTATAACGCATGGCGGCGGCAGGATCGCCATCCATGGAACCAAAGTTCCCTTGCCCATCAATTAACGGCAGGCGCATGGAGAAATTTTGCGCCATGCGGACCATGGCATCATAGATGGCACTGTCCCCGTGAGGGTGGTACTTACCCATCACGTCCCCGACGATACGCGCCGACTTTTTATAGGGTTTATTAAAGTCGTATCCGCCTTCTTTCATAGCGAACAAAATGCGGCGATGCACTGGTTTTAAGCCATCGCGGACATCTGGTAAGGCGCGGGACACAATCACGCTCATCGCATAATCGAGGTATGAGCGCTTCATCTCGTCTTCGATGGCAACCGGGGTAATATCATTATCAGGCGGCATCGGCATCGAAGGCGGTATCTGGGGAGTATCGGTCAAGGCAGGCAGCTCGAACTTTGACGCGCAGCCCGGTGGAGTGTTGATCCACGTATCAGATCGGCCCCAAAAATAACGGCGGGGAAAAACCAATAACGTGACACGGCCACTGGCGCCGGCTAGGGGAACAGCAGGCCCTTGACGACCCGCAAAGACTGCGGATCAGGCCTCGGTGAAAGGTCTTGGCTAAAGGGGACGCAGACGCCGCCTCTAGGCCATTATCCCACCCAGGAAAGCGGGTGCAAAATGTACCATGCCACCCCGCTCTGAACAACCACCCATCAGCAGCCAACGGCTTTTAGTTGCTGCAAATGCCATACAAAAGCCGCCTCGGCACAATCAGGCCGGGGCGGCTTAGGGTATTTAGCAAAAGACTGATCAGAAAGGAATTTCATCATCCAGATCACTCGGCGGCGGAGCATCCCAGCCCGAGCCACCGCCACCAGCCGGTGCGCGACCACCGCCAGCAGCAGCACCGCCGCCAAAGCCACCTGCCGAACGGCCAGCAGCAGCGCCACCGCCGCCGCCATATCCACCCGCAGGGGCCGCAGAGCCACCGCCGTAGCCGCCGCCGTCGTAGCCACCATCATCGGCGCCATACCCGCCGCCGCCACCACCGCTAGCATTCCGGCTATCGAGCAAGGTCAGCTCGCCACGGAAGTTTTGCAGCACCACTTCGGTGGTGTAACGCTCTTGGCCGCCCTGGTCGGTCCACTTGCGGGTCTGCAAGGCCCCTTCGACATAAACCTTGGAGCCCTTACGCAAATAGCGCTCGGCAATTTCGGCCAGGTTGGGGTTAAAAACCGCCACCCGGTGCCATTCCGTCTTTTCCCGGCGCTCGCCGGTTTGACGGTCTTTCCAAGTTTCCGATGTCGCCAGCGTGAAGTTGACGATCTTGGAACCGGTCTGAGTGGTCCGCACTTCGGGATCACGCCCCAAATTACCGATCAAAATGACCTTATTAACGCTGCCTGCCATGGAAACCTTACTCCGCATTCCTGTTTGGGCGCCGACTGTAGAGACTTTTGATTAAAATCTCAACCACAAGACCGCAAAAAGCAATGGGCCCAGCAGATACCTGCCGGGCCCAAAACATCGTCACCAATAAAGGTGCGACGGAAACTTACATTTCCGAAGCGTACCCATAGGTGCCGTTCTTCCAGGTGTAGAACACATAACCCGGAGCCGTCATATCGCCCTTGGCATCAAAGCCAAAGGTACCCATGACGGTATCAAACTTCATATCGTGAAGGGCTTTAGCGACCTTTTGAGGATCGGTGCCGCCGACTTTGGTGATAGCCTGTACATAGGCCTGAACGGCGCCATAGGTGTAAAGAGTATAGCCTTCCGGCTCATAACCAGTCTTGCGGAATTCTTCAACCGCAGCAGCCGCGTTCGGGTTCTTACGCGGGTCGGGGCCAAAGGTCATCAGGGTGCCGTTACCGGCTTCGCCGGTGATCGACCAATATTCGTCAGTGACCAAGGCATCGCCCGAAATCAGGACAGTGTCCATGCCCTGCTCACGCATCTGACGGACAATCAAACCGGCTTCGGTATGATAGCCACCATAATAAAGCACGTCGACACCGGCGGCCTTCATCTTAGTGACCAGGGCCGAGTAATCTTTTTCACCCGGGGTGACGGTTTCATACATCGCCTCGGTCACGCCTTCGGCATTCAGGGTCTTTTTGGTTTCGTCAGCCAAACCCTTGGAATAAGCCTGCTTGTCGTGAACGATGGCGACAACCTTACCTTTGTAGTTTTCCGCGATGTACTTGCCCGCGATTTCGCCCTGCTGGTCATCACGACCACAGGTGCGGAACACAAACGGGAAGCCCTGTTCGGTCAGCTTAGGGTTGGTCGAAGCAGGCGAAATCTGAACGATGCCTTCTTCGTTGTACACAGCCGAAGCCGGGATCGACGAACCCGAGCAGAAGTGACCAGCAACGAAAACGACGCCCTGGTTAACAAACTGGTTGGCAACAGCAACGGCTTGCTTGGGGTCACAAGCATCGTCACCGATTTCCAGCTTCAGCATTTCACCGTTGACGCCACCAGCAGCATTGATGTCTTTGACCGCCATTTCGGCGCCCTTTTTCATCTGCTCGCCAAAAGCGGCATAGGGACCGGTCATCGGACCAGCGGTAGCGATCACGATTTCAGCCTGAGCCATACCGGTCAAAGCAATCACCGCAGTGGCGGCGAGAAGTCCGGTCTTGAGCTTACCCATACGATGCTCTCCCTAGAAAGATGAGATAGTTGAAAAAATAGAATACACCCGAAAGCACTTGAGGCCTGAGCTGACGGCCCTGCTCTGACAGGAAAAACCCGATGGCCAAAAGTACATACCCGGCAAAGAAGCTTAACATGCCCCCTGGGCGATGCTCCGCCCTTGCCATGAATTCGAAACCAACAAAATGGTGGCCCATACCGCACTAAAAAACAAGTACTTAAAGCCACTCACTTTGAAAAAAAATCATCTCATGCAGATAGTAGGAACAAAACTATCAGCGCCAGCTCACATGAATGCTGCCAGGGCCGTTAATTGTGCGCATTGACCATCAGGCGGTCAAAAATGCGAAACAAGACTAATAAATATACTTTGAAAAAAGGAGGAAGTCTTTGGCCAACAGCCTAGGCTCCCCCCTATTTCTTTGAAGCATATTTTAGGATTTACGAGGCTGCCAACCAAACAAACCCGCACGTTGATAATGCCAAGGATACTGTAGCACCATCTTCCGAGCCAAAGTCGCACGATAGGCGGCCAAGGTGATCAGCATCAACAAGGCGGTATCGATCAAAAAGCCAGTGATCGACAACAGATCCCCGGCAAACAGAGCAAAGTTAAAAAAACGCTCCGCGGCGCCAAGAAGGATCGCATAGGGCAGCGCCTGCCACATGGGCCGCCAGGTCGCCGCCAGGGCGTTGCCGGTCATGAAGGCAAGCCAGCCACCCGCCACCAAGGTGAACAAGATGAAGGTTAAGGGGTAACCACCCAGCAGATCATTATGTTCCATTAATGCGCCCCCCCTTCCAAGTAAGCAGAGCGGATTTCAGGGTTTTGCAACAGCTCATCGCCCGTGCCCTGCATGGTGATCACTCCGTTGACCATCACATAGCCACGGTGTGCCAACTTAAGAGCGTGGAACGCGTTTTGCTCGACCAAGAACACCGTCATCTTATCACGCCGGTTGATTTCTTTGATCGCTTGAAAGATCTGACGCACCACCAACGGTGCAATCCCCAAGGATGGCTCATCAAGCAACAACAGACGCGGACGACTCATCAGGGCGCGCCCAATGGCCAACATCTGCTGTTCACCCCCTGACAAGGTGCCGCCGCGCTGCTCTTGCCGTTCATGTAAACGGGGAAACAAGTCATAGACGGCTTGCAGGTCTTTTTGAAAATACTGCGGATCAGCGCGCAAGGCCCCCATCTGCAGATTTTCCAAAACGGTCATGCGGGGGAAAATTCGCCGCCCTTCCGGCGATTGGGCAATACCGTAGTCAACCAAATGATGGGTTGGTGCTTTGGTAATGTCCTTGCCTTCAAAGGTGATGGTCCCCTTAGAGGCCCGAGGGCTGCCGCAAATGGTCATCAACAGGGTGGTTTTACCCGCCCCGTTGGAGCCAATCAGGGTAACAATCTCGCCTTCGTTGACCGTGACGTCGATGCCTTTAAGCGCCTCGATCTGGCCATAGAAGGTATGTACTCCGCGAACCTCTAGCATCAGCCCGCTCCTCCTTGCAGATCCTGCGCCACTTCCGGCGGCAACTCTTCGTCTTCGTCCTCGCCAAGGTATGCCTTGATCACGGCGGGGTCGTTACGCACAAATTCGGGCGTGCCGTCGGAAATTTTGGCCCCGTGGTCAAGCACCACGATATGGTCAGAAATCCCCATCACCACACTCATATCGTGCTCGATGAGCAGAATGCCAATGCCTTCTGTTTTGCGGATATCAAGCAAAAGCTCGTTCAACTGAAGGGATTCGCGCGGGTTGAGACCCGCAGCCGGTTCGTCAAGGCACAGCAAAACAGGGCGAGTGCACATAGCGCGGCAAATTTCCAGACGCCGTTGGTCACCGTAAGGCAGGTTTCCAGCGTCCCAGTCCGCACGATCATACAGGTCAACTTTGTTGAGCCAGTATTTTGCCAGTTCGATCGCTTCTTTTTCCGCCGACGAATAGCGCTTTAGAAAGGTCAGCCCTGCCAAGGAGAAAGCCGAGGCCTTCATCAAGGCATTATGCTGAGCAACGATCAGGTTTTCCAAAACCGTCATCTGAGGAAACAGGCGGATGTTCTGGAAAGTCCGGGCGACATCAGCCTGTTGTGGAATGCGAAAGCCTTCCATGCGCTCTAGCAGATGCACACCTTTGGTCGGGTGGGCCAAAGTAATCCGGCCAACGGTTGGTTTATAAAAGCCCGTCAGGCAGTTAAAAACCGTCGTCTTACCGGCACCATTGGGACCAATCAGTGCCGTAATATCATTCTTGCGGCAGGTAAACGACAGGTCATCAACGGCGACCAAGCCGCCAAAGCGCATGGTCAGATGCTCGACTTCCAGCAGAGCATCAGCAGGCACTGTAACGTCGCGGGGACGGGCGAGATCTGTAAAAACCATTATGCCGCCTCCTGCGTTTTTTCCGTATGTTCTTTGGGGTGCAGGCGAATGGTCGGCTCGCGGAAGGAAAGCAGGCCCCGCGGGCGCCATACCATGACCATCACCATAGCAATCCCGAACAACAGCATACGATATTCGTTAAATTCACGCAGCAGTTCAGGCACGACAACAATCAACGCAGCGGCCAGAACGACCCCCAACTGACTGCCCATGCCGCCTAACACCACGATAGCTAGGATGACCGCCGATTCAATGAAGGTAAAGCTTTCAGGGCTGATGAAATTCTGCCGGACTGAAAAGAACGATCCAGCAAAACCACCAAACATGGCCCCCAAAGCAAATGCCGACAATTTGATGTTGGTGGGATTGATCCCCAACGCACGACAGGCGATTTCGTCTTCGCGTAGCGCTTCCCAAGCCCGACCAGCAGGCAGCTTACGCATACGCTGGGTAAACAGGTTGGTGACGATCGCCAACACCAAAATCAAGAAATACAGGAACGTCATCTTGTGGCTGGTGCTGTAGGTCAGGTCAAAGAAGCTCGCAAAGCCCCCTTCCCCACGCGAAAACGGCACGCCAAAGAAAGTGATCTGTGGAATGCCGCCAATACCATTCGGGCCGCCGGTGACTTCGCCCCAGTTGATCAAGATCACCCGGATCATTTCACCAAAACCAAGGGTCACAATGGCCAAATAGTCACCGCGCAAGCGCAGCACCGGAAAGCCGAGGATAACCCCAAAGAACGCCGCAAACAGACCAGCAAGCGGCAAGCAAACCCAGAACGACCAGCCAAAGTGAGTAGCAATCAAGGCATAGCTGTAAGCGCCAACCGCATAAAAGGCCACATATCCCAGGTCAAGCAAGCCAGCCAACCCGACCACAATATTGAGACCCCACCCCAGCATGACGTAAATCATAAAGGTGGTGGCAGTGTAGATCACATAGCGAGCGCTGTCGTCAGGAACCAGGATCGGCAGCAAAACGGCGGCCAATAACCCGGCTAAGGCAATGCGCTTCATATTGCTGTGGATGGCCACATTCAGGCCGGCAAAAATACTTTTCTTTTCCACCGCATTTATCGGCGAAGAACTGCTTTTATTCCATCGCCAAACGGTAAACGCCATACGCCCGACGAACATAATCGCCACGGCAATAGCCAGTTCCCCCCAGCGCTGAACCAGGCCCATTTGCGGGCCCTGATTGGCTGCCTGCAACCCCAAAAGCGGCAAGCCAAGAACGGCGATAAGCAGCGCGGCAAGGGCAGATTCTTTAAGCGCGCCAAGCAAATCAAAGGCATTAATCGGCGCGGTGCTTTTTTCTTGAGTCTTCTCGTTTCCTACCATTGCCTTACACCTTCTCCACTTCTGGTTTGCCAAGCAGACCAGTGGGTCGGAAAATCAGCACCAGAACGAGAATGCCAAAGGTAGCCACGTCCTTGTACTCGATGGTGAAGTAGGCGGACCAAAAGGCCTCGATCAGGCCAATCAGCAATCCGCCAAGCATGGCGCCTGGAAGAGACCCAATACCACCCAAAACTGCGGCGGTAAAAGCCTTCATCCCGGCTAGGAAGCCGATGTAAAAGTCGATCACACCATATTGTAG
>CEGD01000010.1_pt1 | contig 15366 bp, 12 predicted proteins | sample 306751 | NCBI WGS metagenome assembly CEGD01 (sample SAMEA2755657, study PRJEB7226) | microbial mat metagenome | biome: microbial mat; feature: hypersaline; material: grass silage | place: USA | collected 2014-02-19 | depth 0 m
CGGTTATTTTTGAAATTATAGAAACATGATCTTTTTTAACGTTTTGATAAGAATTATTCATTGCATAGAAAAAATTTATAAAGGCTTGTTTTCGTAAATTTGTAAAATTGAGGATCCGGCCAAAATCACAATACTGATCAACTGTAATTTTAACGGTACGACTTTGATGGCGTAAAAAGACATGTAGCGAACCCGTGGTCACCAAATGATACCCATAGGCTTGAGCAACCATCCCCAAGGCATGAGCGCTATAGAAAAAAACATGCTGCCCATTTTCAAGCGAAAGATAGGGCCACTCAGGCCCCTGACCATTGTAAAGGGAGCTAGATGCAATCAAAATATCGGGTTGATAGGCAAAAATTTCATTGAGGTTTTTCGCTGGGTTCGGCAAATGCTCAAGGACTTCAAAACAAGTAACGATGACAGCTTGCTTTATATCATGCTCAGTCGCAACATGATGAGGGACATAAAATGGGGCAGTGTACCGATCATAGCAAAAGAAATCATATCCCCGATCCCGCATCATACGACTAAAAAGACCATTCCCGCCGCCAAAATCAAGACACCGATGCTCGGCAGAAATCCCAAAAAAATTAAATATTTCCGCACATAAAATTGAATTTTCTAATGTTCTCTGCACGATACCAGTATCAGTTATCGGACGCGTATCCGCATAGGCCTCATCCAGCCAATGCGGTGAATCGGCCTGCAAAGAACCACAAGCACGACATTCATGAAAAGCGACGGAATGCCTCCCAAGAAGAGTGAGCGAGAACTGAGGATCTGTTTTCCCGTAACACAATCTACAAATCATATCAATTTCTCCTCTCAAGAGCTGCGGTCAAAATTTATCATTTTAGGTTGAATTAAATCAGCCACATATCAATAACCGAGAAAGTAGTAGCCGAATTTCTTGGTTTTTGGCAATCTCTCATATTGTATTATACCCCATATTAGCCATTGCAGATTGTTCAAAGCCACCCCAGGCATTGCTCCTTGTGCACTGAATCTCGCTCTGATGCGCTGTAAAAAAGCACGCCCCTTCACCGGGCTTTAGGGTACTTTAGTTCCCCTACGACAGGGGCCCTAAAGGGCCAAGGAAAATGATTTTCTGTTTTGCCCAACAGAGGCCGTGACAGAAGGCCTCTGTTTATCTAATATTGCGCACGAATCGTCCAAAAAGAGACGAATTAGGGAGGTTGAGGGCGGTTTTACGCAATGATGTTACATATTCGCGTAAGAACCCATAAAAACCCTGTCGCCTTCCTGCCCCGTAACAAGGCCAGCGGATGATCTAAGGAGACAGTCTTATGGACGCCCAAATTTTTCCCGTTCCCGATGACGTTGCAAAGAACGCCTTTGTGGACGAAGCCAAGTATCACGAAATGTACAAGCAGTCGGTGGAGGACTCAGAAGGGTTCTGGGCCGAACACGGCAAGCGTATTGATTGGATTAAGCCATTCACTCAGGTCAAGGACGTCTCCTATGACCCGCATGATGTGCATATCCGTTGGTTCCACGATGGTACCCTGAACGTTTCGGCCAACTGCCTGGATCGTCATTTGGAAACCCGTGGTGATCAAGTGGCCATCATCTGGGAAGGTGACGATCCTTCCGATGACGAAAACATCACCTATCGCGACCTTTATACCCGTGTTTGCAAGATGGCCAATGCCATGCGCGAAATGGGTGTCAAAAAGGGTGATCGCGTCTGCATTTATCTGCCGATGATCCCCGAAGCTTCGGTTGCCATGTTGGCGTGCGCCCGCATTGGTGCCGTGCACTCGATCGTTTTTGGTGGTTTTTCGCCCGATTCTCTGGGCAGTCGGATCCAAGACAGCGAATGCGTGATGCTGATCACCGCCGACGAAGGTCTGCGCGGTGGCCGTAAAGTGCCGCTGAAAACCAACGCCGACAAGGCCTTGGCCCATTGCCCGTCGATCAAGAACGTGATCGTCGTCAAGCGCACCGGCGGCGACGTGCCAATGGTCGAAGGCCGCGACCACTATTACGATGTGGTCACTGCTAACCAGCCCGGCGATTGCACCCCAGAAGAAATGAACGCTGAAGATCCGCTGTTCATTCTCTATACCTCGGGCTCCACCGGCAGCCCCAAGGGTGTGTTGCACACCTCGGGCGGTTATCTGGTCTATGCCTCGATGACCCACCAGTACGTCTTTGATTACAAAGACGGCGAAATCTATTGGTGCACTGCCGACGTGGGTTGGGTGACCGGCCATTCCTACATCGTCTATGGTCCGCTGGCCAACGGCGCCACCTCGTTGATGTTTGAAGGCATTCCCAACTACCCGACCGTGTCGCGGTTCTGGGATGTGATCGACAAGCACAAGGTCAACATCTTCTACACCGCCCCGACCGCCATCCGCGCCCTGATGCGTGACGGCGAAGAGCCGGTGAAGAAATCCAGCCGCGCTTCGCTGCGCATTTTGGGTTCGGTCGGCGAGCCGATCAATCCCGAAGCTTGGAAATGGTACTACGAAGTGGTCGGCGACAGCCGTTGCCCGATCGTTGATACCTGGTGGCAGACCGAAACCGGCGGCATCCTGATTTCGCCGCTGCCCGGCGCCACGGCGCTGAAGCCCGGTTCGGCCACCCGTCCGTTCTTTGGCGTTCAGCCGCTGCTGGTCGATGCCGAAGGCGTCGAACTGAGCGGGGCTACCGAAGGCAACCTGTGCATCGCCGACAGCTGGCCGGGGCAAATGCGCTCCGTCTATGGTGACCACGAGCGCTTTGTGCAGACCTACTTCACCACCTACAAGGGCTATTACTTCACCGGCGACGGCTGCCGCCGCGATGAAGATGGCTATTACTGGATCACTGGTCGCGTTGATGACGTGATCAACGTGTCTGGTCACCGTATGGGCACCGCCGAAATCGAATCGGCCCTGGTTGCCCATAGCAAAGTCGCCGAAGCCGCCGTTGTTGGCTATCCGCACGACATCAAGGGCCAAGGCATCTATGCCTATGTCACCCTGATTGCCGACGAAGAGCCCACTGACGCGCTGCGCAAAGAGCTGGTGTCTTGGGTCCGTACCGAAATTGGCCCGATTGCCTCGCCGGACGTGATCCAGTGGGCTCCGGGTCTGCCAAAAACCCGTTCTGGTAAGATCATGCGCCGTATCCTGCGCAAGATTGCTGAGAACGATTTTGGCTCGCTGGGCGATACCTCAACTCTGGCTGATCCTGGCGTGGTTGACGATCTGATCGATAACCGCTGATAGAATTTCCCTCTCTCGCTGAGACTCGCTGGGCCGACTGGCCTGGCGAGATCTTGGGCGGCAAAGGGGAAAAAGTGCCTTTTTTTTTTAAAAAAATGCCGAGTTCCTGTGTCCGGGGGCTCGGTATTTTTTATGGGAAAGGCCTGGCAAAAACGAAAAAGGCTCTAAAACGAGTTGTGGGGCCTTGCGGCCCCACAACAAACACCATCCCCGCACGGGGAAAAGCGTTCTATCCCACAAGTGCGAATTTACTTCGCAGCAGCGGCACGTTCCATCGCTTCGACGATGATGGCTTCGGCAGCGGCAGCGTCTTGCCAGCCGGTGACCTTCACCCACTTGCCCTTTTCCAGATCTTTATAGTGAGCAAAGAAGTGCTCGATCTGCTTGAGGGTGGTTTCGCGAACGTCGGTGTAGTTATTCACGTTGTCGTGGAAGGGGTGCAGCTTGGTGTGCGGCACGGCCAAGATCTTTTCATCGATCCCGGATTCGTCTTCCATCATCAACACGCCAATGGGGCGCGCACGCATCACCGAACCCACGGCGACGGGCATATTGCCCAGTACCATCACGTCTGCCGGATCACCATCGCCCGACAGGGTGTGAGGGATAAAGCCATAGTTGCACGGGTAGTGCATGGCGGTGTGCAGGAAACGGTCCACATACATGGCGCCGGAGTCTTTGCACACTTCGTACTTCACCGGATCGCTACGCAGGGGAATTTCGATGATGACGTTAACGTCGCGCGGCGCGTCTTTGCCGACCGGAATCTTGCTGATGTCCATTTAAACAACCTCATCCTAGAGATAAACGCCACCATGCTTTATGCCGCCTGTGTGTCCCCAGGCGGGGCGGCATCAAATGCGGCGGTATCCTATCCATGCTGCGGCGCTAATGCACCCTAGAAATGCGGTTTTTGCATAGGCAAAACCGATCTAGAGCGTTTTTCGCTCCCTTGCGGCGGCAAAAATCGCTCTAGCCCTTAGTTTTATAAGCAAATAAGCCGTTGCCGCTGTTTCTTTATACGCGACAGACGAGGGGCCGTCGAAGATCGCGCCTTTCATCGACGGTAAAAGCTTAATAAACAGCCTTTTGCTGTGCCGGGGTTGCAAAACTGCTTGGGGCATCACCGATTTGGCGGGCAGTGCCATTGTTGATTTCCATTACCGCCAGTCCGCGTTCGGTGGTGCCGTCAGGACGCAGGCGGAACACCCCATCCACCCCGGAAAATCCGCCGCCAGCCGTTAGAGCTTGCTGGGTAAAAGGTGTGGTTTGCCCAGGGGTTAAGGGTTGACGCCCCAGGATGACAGTCAGCGCGGTGGTGTCATATCCCAAGCCCGCGATAGACGGAGCCGGTTGGCCAAAGAGAGATTGATAGCGACGGGAAAAAGCCTGATGACTTGCCGGCGGCGGGGCCGGGAACCAAGCTCCTTGCAGGCTTCGTTCACTAAACACCGCCGGATCATCCCACAACATCGGGCCCACCACCTGGGTTTGCCGAGAAGTGAGGCCGGCATAGGTGAGGAGCTCCATCACCTCATGCAGCTTTTGCCCCGATTCGGCAACCAAAAGCACATCAAACGCCGGTGGAGCATCACCGCCGGGCAGCAGACGCTTGGCCGCATCGGTGGTGACTTGGCTGTTGTTGGGATCATAGGTTTCTTGTGCCACCAACGACACGCTCGGCGCTTTGGCGGCAATGGCCTGGGTCAAGGCGCTGGTCATCAGCTGACCAAAAGCGGTGTCGGGGGTGAAAATAGCAAAGCGCGCCAGACCGCGTCCCATACCCTCTTCGACCAAGCGGCGGGCTTGATCGCGCAGCAAAAAGCCGCTGACATAAACGTCGGTTCCTGCCACCTGCGGATTGGTCGAATAGCTGATAATAGGAATCTGTGCGTTCTGGGCAACCGCACTGGCGGCAGTAACGCTTTGACCAAACAACGGGCCCAGAATCACCTGCGCCCCCTGGGCTACGGCCTGCGTTGCCGCAGCAGTGGCGCCTTCGGCTGTTCCTTTGGTGTCGATGGGGATCAAGGTGTAGTGTTCATCGGCCAAATCAAAAACGGCCATCTGCGATGCGTTCAGCAAACTTTGTCCAATGGTCGCGGCCTGACCGGTTAACGGCAGCAGCAAAGCGACACGAACGTTGCTAACCTGGGGCACCACCGGGGCGGCGGCAACGGGTGCAGCGACGGCGGCGGGCTCTGCGGGCTTTGCGATAGGCGGCGGTGATGATACCTGTGTGGTTTGACAGGCGGTCAACAGCCCTGCGGCCACCACCATCGCAAACGTGGAGCGCGCCGCACGGCGAAGCCCCCAAAGGCTGCACACCAGATCGCCTAACGACATGACATGACGAGGGAACTCAACGCGTGAAACCCCCTGCAAACGGCTCTGACGATCCTGAGCAAAACGGTGCACAGCCACTCTCCGACGGCAGTGTTGATAGAGACCCACAGCCTAGCGGCAGTGACCCCACCTGTAAACCAGAGGGCGCAAGCGCGCTGCAGATTGGGCGAAAAAACCGCATTGCCCCCGGTTTGCACGTGGTTGCAACGCCGATTGGTAACCTGAGCGATATGACTGACCGCGCCCGCCAGACCTTGGCCAGCGCGGCGGTGATCGCCTGTGAAGATACCCGCGTCACCGGGCAACTGCTGCGCCACTTGGGCCTATCGGTGCCGATGCTGCCCTATCACGAGCATAATGCTGACCGCGTCCGCCCGCAGCTTTTGGCGCGTTTGGCCGCAGGGGAAGTGGTGGCGCTGGTTTCTGATGCTGGAACGCCGCTGATTTCCGACCCAGGTTTTAAGCTGGTCCGCGAAGTGTGTGAACTCGGTCATACGGTGGTGCCAGTCCCCGGAGCCTCGGCATTGCTTTCGGCGTTGGTGGTGGCAGGTTTGCCGACCGACCGCTTTATGTTTGCTGGTTTCTTGCCCAACAAGACCAAGGCGCGCCGCGATTCCCTCGACGAACTCAAGGCGATTCCGGCCACGTTGATTTTTTACGAATCGACTCGTCGCCTGCCCGATAGTTTGGCCGATATGGCCGCCGTTCTCGGCCCCAACCGTCAGGCTGCCGTCTGCCGTGAAATGACCAAGATGCACGAAGAAGTGCGTCGAGGGACTTTGGAATTCCTTGCCGCATCCTATGCCGAACAAGGGCCGCCAAAGGGCGAGGCCGTGGTGGTGATTGGCCCGCCAGGGGAACAAGCCCCCACCGGCGAAGACGATCTCGACTCGGCCCTGCAAGCCGTTTTTGACAAGGGCTTGTCCTTGCGCGACGCGGTGGCGGCTGTGGTGGCAACCACCGGCCTGAAAAAACGCCAAGTTTATAACCGCGCCCTGGAAATGATGGCCGACCCAGAGCCCGAAGACACCCCCGCGTCAGAGACGTGCGGGGACGCCCCATGACCAGCATCAGCAGCGATGCCAAGGGGCGGCGGGCGGAAAACGTCGCCGCCCTGACCTTGCGCTTTCAGGGCTGGCAGATCGTTGGGCGACGCTTTACCTCTGGACGCGGTAGCGGCGCGGGCGAAGTTGACCTAGTGGCGCGCAAGGGGAAAATCCTCGCGTTTATCGAGGTCAAAGCCCGTCCCACCTGCGAAGAAGCCCTTGCCGCCCTGACCAACGAGCAAAAAAAGCGCATTGCACGCGGCGCCGAAGCCTGGATGGCAAAAAACCCCGCCGAATCAAAAACCTTTATCCGTTTTGATGTGATTGCAGTGCCCGAATCGGGCCGCCCCCTGCATTTGGCCGATGCTTGGCGGCCCGATTTTTAGATCCAGACTTGGCTTTGGCCAAAGCGACAAGACCGCCCAGCGCTCTGAGCAAAACCCGACGCAGCGGGAGAATAAAAGGGGTGGAAACCACCGGGCAAGGCGTTATGGTGATCGCCATGCGTAGGGAACATCAGGCGCGGGAAGACCGCTGCGGCCCGTATCAGGGGGCTCGTCGTCGAGCTGGACAGAACAAGGGGCGGCTGTTTTTAGCGTTATCAGCCTTGGGGTTGATAGCAACAACAGTCAGTGCTTGTACGCCAGTGGGGATGGCCATTGGCGCCGGGGCAACCGTTGCCAACACCGCCAGCGAAGAGCGCGGCTTGGACGGGGCAACCGTTGATACCCTAATTGATGCCCGTGTGCGCGACAGATTGACCGATTTGGGCCATGGATTGCTCTCGGGTATTGGCGTTACGGTACGCGAACGCCGGGTGCTGCTCACCGGGCGGGTGCCCAGCGAAGACGACCATCAACAGGTTCTTGCTGCGGTGGCGCAGGTTGAAAACGTCAGCGAAATCCTCGATAGCCTGATCCTAGGGCCCGATGAAGGCTTGGTCGAGGCGGCGCGCGATCGTCTGATTGCCGAAGACCTCTCGCGTGATTTGCTGTTTGACGCAGTGATCAAATCCGTAAACTACGTTCCAGTGGTGAGTGATCGGGTGGTTTACCTGATGGGGGTCGCCCAAGATCAAGCCGAGCTAGACCGAGTGATCGTCTATGCACGCAATATTTCTTATGTCCATGGTGTGGTGTCGCTGGTGCGTCTGCGGACCGACCCACGCCGCCTAACGCCAGGGGCAGCGGTGGGCCAGGTGGTGATTACGCCGGTTGTCTTCCGTCCCGGAACCGTCCCCGGTGGGGTTTATCGCTTTGACCAAGCCACTGCGGGCAGCGGTGCGGCACAATCGGGATACCAAAAGCCATGACCCCCCCACCGCTTCAACCCCGTGATGCCCTGGCCGCACTGGGGGCCTTGCCCGACGAGTCGATAGACCTTGCCGAAGCCGCGCTGTTTTTATCGGCGCTAGACCATCCCGGCACCGCCATTGATCCCTACCGCGATCATTTGGCGGCGATGGACCTGAGCCTGAGAGGGCGGCGTTTGGCCTGTTGGGGCAAACAAGCGGCGATGCCTGATGATGCCTGCCTTGATGACCTTTCTGCGCAAGAACGCGGTCTGTTGCTCAGCGAAGTCCTGGCCGGCGAATGGGACTACCAGGGCGATTCGGCCACCTATGATGACCCGCAAAATGCCGATTTGATGCGGGTGATTGATCGCCGCCGAGGCCTGCCGGTGTCGTTGGGGATTTTGTACCTCCAGGTTGCCCGTAGCCAAGGCTGGAGCGCTCATGGTCTGAATTTCCCTGGCCATTTCCTGATCCGCCTCGACGGCGAGGGCGGTGACCGGGTGATTTTAGACCCCTTTCACAACGGCCAGCAGCTACAGGTTCCCGAGCTGCGGTCGATGCTAAAATTGGTCGCCGGGCAGGGCGCTGAGCTGACCCCGGAAACCTATACCCCCTTAAGCAATCGGCAAGTGCTGATGCGGCTACAATCAAACGTTAAGCTGCGAATGCTCGAAGCTGGCCGCGTTGATGCCGCCCTAGAAGCCGTGCGCCGAATGATGCTGCTGTCGCCCGACGATCATCGCCTGTGGCGCGAGGCCGGATTGATGCTGATGCGGCTAGGCGATTTGGAAACAGCCGTCGAGTCTTTGGACCAATATTTATCCCTGGCTCCGGCGGGGGAAGACCGCGCCCGTATCGAACAAGTGATGAGTGAGTTGCACGAACGGCTGCACTGACCCATCTTTGTCCAGCCCTTTCATTTTTCGCTTAGGAGCACACCGGGAATGACTCTCGCTGTCGCCATCCAGATGGACCCCATCGAGTCCATCGACATTAACGCCGACTCGACCTTTGCCATGGCCCTTGAGGCACAAAAGCGCGGTCATCGCCTGTGGCATTATCTGCCCCAGCATCTTAGCTTTCAGGACGGCCAAGTCACCGCCCGTGCCCGCAGCTTAACCGTGGCCCGTCAGGCCGGGGCGCATTTTAGCTTTGGCGCCTGGGAAACCGTTAATCTGCGTCAGGTCGATGTGGTGCTGATGCGCCAAGATCCGCCCTTTGACATGGCTTATATCACCGCCACCCACATTTTGGACCACATTCACCCCCACACCCTGGTGGTGAACAATCCGTCCGAAGTGCGCAATGCCCCTGAAAAGCTGTTTGTGACGCATTTTGATGGTCTGTTACCGCCAACCCTGATCACCAGTGATGTGGAGCAAATCAAGGCCTTTCGCGCCGAATACCAAGACATCATCGTCAAGCCGCTGTTTGGCAACGGCGGGGCAGGGGTTTTCCACATCAAACCCGGCGACGAAAACCTCAATTCCTTGCTGGAGCTGTTTAGCCAGCATTCGCGCGAACCACTGATCGTCCAACGCTATTTGCCCGAAGTCCGCAAGGGCGATAAGCGCATCATCCTGATCGACGGCGAACCGGCTGGGGCGATCAACCGCGTTCCGGCAGCCGGAGAAGCCCGGTCGAACATGCATGTTGGCGGGCGGCCCGAGGCTTCGGTTCTTACCGACCGCGAGCGCGAAATCTGTGCCTTGATTGGCCCCGAGCTGAAACGGCGCGGGTTAATTTTCGTCGGCATCGACGTGATTGGCGATTATCTGACCGAAATCAACGTCACCAGCCCCACCGGCCTGCAAGAAATCGCCCGCTTTGACGGCACCTGCCTAGAGGCGCAGCTGTGGGACGCGATCGAAGATAAAGTCCGCCCCAAGGGCCTGATGGAGGCCTAAGGGACAGCCATGAGCTTTTCCCTTTCTATGGGTTTAGACAGCGCCGCCGCCGAAGGCTGCCTGTCGGTTTATCCCCTGCGCGGTGATCGGGTGCTGTTGCGCCCGGTCGAAGCGGCGCATTTGTCCGATTTATGCTTGGCCGCCAACAACGAGCAGGTTGCGGCCTTTACCGCCTCGTTGCCCTCTCCCTATGGGCAACAAGACGGAGTCGAGTTTCTCGCCGACGCCCGGCAAATCCATGCCGAGGGCAGGGGCCTACGCTTGGCCATTGAACAAGCGGGCAGTGGCACTTTTTTAGGGATGATTGGCCTTAATCTTCTCGACGATTCGGCACAGGTCGAATTGGGCTATTGGCTGGGGCGTGACCATTGGGGGCAGGGCTTTGCCAGCGATGCCGTCCGCCAGCTGATGGCGCATGCCTTTGACAGCCTGGGGTGCCGCGAAGTGGTGGCGATGGCGGCGGTTGATAACCGTGCCAGCGCACGGGTGTTGGAAAAGTGCGGTTTTCAACACCAAGGGCAGCAAGACTGCCCGTTCCCCCGCCGACCGGGCGGCATCGTGCTGTGTGATCGATTCGTCCTCACCGCCTCGGCCTTTGCCCAGGCACGACAAAGCCGCTTGCTGCTGGTCACAGCGGTGGCCTTGCTTGACAGCGACCATCGGGTTTTGTTGCAGCAACGTCCCAAGGGGAAACATCTGGCCGGACTGTGGGAGTTTCCCGGCGGCAAGGTTGACCCCGGCGAAACCCCAGAACGCGCCCTGGTGCGCGAACTCCACGAAGAGCTTGGCATTGATGTCCGCGAAAGCTGCTTGGCGCCGCTGACCTTTGCCAGCCATGCCTATGATGGCTTTCACCTGCTGATGCCCCTCTACATCTGCCGCAGCTGGAAAGGCCAACCACAAGGCCGCGAAGGGCAAACCTTGGCCTGGGTGCGCGGGGCGCAGCTCAACGACTACCCGATGCCCCCCGCCGATATCCCACTGATCCCCATTTTGCGCGACTGGCTATAAAGGATCGGACGCCTTCCTGCGGGGAAGGGGTTTGACGACCTGTTGTAATAAACAGCGAATCCCAAGCCGGTCAGAACACCAGCTTGGGATTTTCTCAAGGATCGCAGCTCTTACATCATCCGTTCGGTGCGCAAATAGGACACCATGCGGCGGGTTTCTTCGATCAACCGTTCCATCTGGGTTCCCAAATCACGCGACGCGGTGTTGATCGCTTGCGAACGCCGGGCCATGTCGGCCTCACGGGCGCGCAGGGCATCCAGGCTGTTTTCGGCCTGGGCAAGGCAGGCGGCGGACTGCGAAGCGGCCACACGGATGGTGCGCAGGGCACCGACCGGGGTTTCAGCATGCGGAGCCTTAGTGGTCAGCGGGATCACATCAGCCGGAGTGCTATCGGCGGCAGTGTGGGCATAGGCTTTCGGCGCAACGGCGGCGTCTTGGAAAGCGGCGGGGTAAATGACGATGGCGCTCATGATGAGATCCTCCCTTTACTGGGATGTTGGCCTTAGCGGAAGCGTCTTCCGAGGCGGTGCGCAATTCCCGTTAGCATAGATGAATTACGAATTCATCCCCTATAGCGGGTCCCTGTGCAATCGACGGTACGGGTGCTGAGACAAGCACGACTTCCAAGGAGGCCGGTACGAACGTCCGGCGGTTTGGTGGTGGTGTCGGTGAGGGGGGCTTTGCTGTCCCGTTCTCTCAACGACAAGGACAGTATATGCACATTGTGCGCCCGATAAAAGTGACAATAGCGCATATCGTGCGCATTTTTTCGCGGCGATGCAGCATCGACTGTCTGCAAAGGAAAAAATCTTTCTGTGAAGATCACCCCTTAGAGGCAGGTAAAGTCTGGTTTTCCGGCCAGACACTAGGTATAAAGGATGGGTTCTTCATGATTTGTTCCAAGACGGTTTTGCGTCAAGAGGGTTGCCTTGCGCCCTTCAAAGCGTCAATATGCCCGCCATCCGCCAAGCGGGTACCGCAACATATTGACGATCGGCACCGGTTTCTGTCTATATGTGGGGCGGGCACGCGATAAGGCGCGCCTGTCATCCGTTATGATATTAGTTCCGGCCCCTGTGGCTGCTTAGCTCCTCTCTGGCGATTTTGGTCGTTTGAGATAGGGGGGCTTTGTAGACTCGTGGAAAGGCCGTATTCGACCCCAGGAGAGGTTTCTGTGCTCAACGTCGTCCAGGTAGCCCACCATCCGCGCGTCAAAACAGACCCCTCGCGCGATGCAAAATTTACGGTCTTTGGCAAGGCCGTGCTCGAAGATCGCTATTTGCTGCCTGGGGAAACCTATCAGGATTTGTTTGCCCGTGTGGCCAGCGCTTACGGCGATGACGATGCGCATGCACAACGGATTTATGACTATATTTCAAAGCTGTGGTTTATGCCCGCGACTCCGGTTCTGTCCAATGGTGGCAGCACGCGCGGACTGCCAATCTCGTGCTTTTTGAACGAAGCCGAAGACAGCCTAAATGGCATTGTTGACCTGTGGACGGAAAACGTCTGGTTGGCAGCCAAGGGCGGGGGCATCGGCAGCTATTGGGGCAACTTGCGCTCCATTGGCGAAGCCGTCGGTGAAGTCGGCAAAACATCGGGCGTGGTGCCGTTTATCCGCGTGATGGATAGTTTGACCCTGGCTATTTCTCAGGGGTCGTTGCGCCGGGGCTCGGCGGCAGTTTATCTGCCCTGCACCCATCCTGAAATCGAAGAATTCATCGAATTGCGCCGCCCCACCGGCGGCGACCCCAACCGCAAGGCACCAAACCTGCATCATGGGGTGTTGCTGACCAACGCCTTTATGCGGGCGGTGGAAAAAGACGAAGAATGGGCCCTGACCAGCCCGCGCGACGGCACGGTGATGCGCCGCATTAAAGCGCGCGCCCTGTGGATTCGCATCCTGTTGGCGCGGGTGGAAACCGGCGAGCCCTATATCGTCTATTCCGACACGGTGAACAACGCCCTGCCCGAACATCAGCGGCTGGCGGGTTTGACGGTGAAAACGTCGAACCTCTGCGCTGAAATCACCCTGCCCACCGGGCGCGATCACCTGGGCAAAGACCGCACCGCGGTTTGCTGCTTGTCATCGCTGAACCTGGAAACCTTTAACGAATGGCGCGACGAGCCGCAGTTCATCACCGATGTGATGCGCTTTTTGGACAACGTGCTGCAAGACTTCATCGACCGCGCCCCCGACAGCATGGCCAAGGCCAAATATTCGGCGATGCGGGAACGCTCGGTCGGCTTGGGGGTGATGGGTTATCACTCGTTCTTGCAAGCTAACAACGTGCCGTTCGAATCGGTGATGGCCAAGGTTTGGAACAAGACCATCTTTAAGCACCTCAAGGCGGGTGTTGATGCTGCCTCGCGGGCGTTGGCGGTGGAACGTGGCCCGTGCCCCGATGCCGCCGACTATGGGTTCATGGAGCGATTCTCTAACAAGACCGCCATTGCCCCTACGGCGTCGATTTCGATCATCTGCGGTGGCGCCAGCCCGGGAATCGAGCCGGTGGCCGCCAACAGCTATACCCATAAAACGTTGTCCGGCTCGTTTAACGTGCGCAACCCCTACCTCAAGGCGCTGCTGGCGGAAAAGGGTCAGGATAACGAGGATATTTGGACCTCGATCACCGTCAACGAAGGCTCGGTTCAGCACCTCGACTTTTTGACCCAGGATGAAAAAGACGTCTTTAAGACCGCTTTTGAACTGGATCAACGGTGGGTGATCGAACATGCCGCGGACCGCGCAGGGATGATTGATCAGGCGCAATCGCTGAACATCTTTTTGCCCGCCAACGTCCATAAGCGCGACCTGCATCAGATCCACTTCCTGGCCTGGAGCAAGGGCGTCAAAAGCCTGTACTATTGCCGTTCCAAGTCGATTCAACGCGCCGAAGTGGTGTCGTCGCAAGCGCAAAATGCCACGTCCGATGGCTTGGCGTCATTAGTGGCCAGCGTGACCGAAGGCGCCCCCTTACCCCCCCGCGACGCCACGCAGACCGCCGCCAATGACAGCGGCACCAGCACCACCGATTACGAGGAATGCCTCGCCTGCCAATAAAATGGCTCTGGCTCCGCAGTCCCTTTCTCTCCCCTTATGGTTCAGGTTCTTAAATGTCTCTGCTTGATGCCCAGCCGGTTTATAAGCCGTTCCGTTACCCCTGGTGCTATGACGCCTGGCTGACCCAGCAACAGATCCATTGGCTTCCCGAAGAAGTCCCCTTGGCCGATGACGTGAAGGACTGGCATCACAAGCTGTCAGAGGCCGAACGTCATCTGCTGACGCAGATTTTCCGCTTTTTCACCCAGTCGGATATCGAGGTGAATAACTGTTACATGCGCAATTACACCCGCGTGTTTCAGCCCACCGAAGTGCAAATGATGCTGGCGGCCTTTTCCAATATGGAAACCATCCATATTGCCGCCTATTCGCACCTGTTAGATACCATCGGCATCCCCGAGGTCGAGTATCAGGCCTTCCTTCATTATAAAGAAATGAAGGACAAGTACGACTATATGCAGATCTGGGGCGTCGATAGCAAAGACGATATTGCCCGGACTATGGCTGTGTTTGGTGCCTTTACCGAAGGTTTGCAGCTATTTGCCAGCTTTGCCATCCTGCTTAACTTCCCACGCTTTAATAAAATGAAGGGCATGGGGCAGATTGTAACCTGGTCGGTGCGCGATGAAACGCTGCATTGCAATTCGATGATCCGCCTCTACAAGACATTCCTGGCGGAAAATCCCGAGGTGGATCAGCAGCTTTTGGCGCAAGATCTTTATAAGGCTTGCGATACCATTTTGACGCACGAAGATGCCTTTATCGACCTCGCCTTTGAAATGGGTGCCGTCGAAGGCATGAATGCTGCCGACGTAAAGCTCTATCTGCGCTATATCGCCGATCGCCGCCTAACCCAGTTGGGTCTACAACCGAAATTCGATATCGAAAAAAATCCCCTGCCGTGGCTGGATGCGATGCTCAATGCGGTTGAGCACACCAACTTTTTTGAAAACCGCGCTACCGAATATTCCAAAGCAGCGACGGTCGGAAACTGGGAAGAAGCCTTCGAATAAAAATTAGCCCAATCCCCCTATCACGCCTGCCCGTAAAACCCGAGTAGCCTGAATGGTTGCTCGGGTTTAATGTTTCTTGGCTGTACGAAACCATGGTCTGCATATTGCAGGTGGGGCCCGGTTTTTGGTAGCTTCGGGCAAGCGACCGTTTTAGCGTTCGCCGTTACCGCTTTTGTCCGCCATCCTGGGCGGGCATACCATCTTTTTTGCCGGGGGGTGCCGGTTGGTCCGCGCGTCCCTGTTTTCGCAACGAAAGGCTTCCCCTTGGCCCAGACGCCCTCACCCCAAACCGACTCTGCTGCTGCCGAACCCGTGGTCGGTGATGTTGGACCCCTTTTGCGGCAGACTCGCCAGCAAAAGGGAAAAGATATTGCCACGATTGCTGATGCCCTGCGCATCCGCCGCGAGCACCTTTTAGCCATCGAAGAAGGGCGCTATAGCGCCCT
>CEGD01000370.1_pt1 | contig 15268 bp, 11 predicted proteins | sample 306751 | NCBI WGS metagenome assembly CEGD01 (sample SAMEA2755657, study PRJEB7226) | microbial mat metagenome | biome: microbial mat; feature: hypersaline; material: grass silage | place: USA | collected 2014-02-19 | depth 0 m
CCGCATCAAGAGCTTGGGCACGCATGTGATAGAGTTCCGCATTCGACGGATCTGCCTGCGCCAGGGTGTCGGCCATGGCTGCTGCCCAAAGGCGTGCATTTTGCGGGTCTAGCCATTGGTGCGGATCGGTCATCGCCGCCTGATGGTCATCGTCATGATCGTCATGACCATCATGGTCATCGTGGTCATCGTGACCATCGTGGTCATCGTGATCTGCCTCGTGGACAGCCTCAGACTCGCCGTGATGATGATGGCCGTCGCCCCAAACGCCGCCATGGCGTAGGGGGAGAACGCTCACCCCCGGCAGATGCGACAATGAGGCAATTTTTGCGTGACGCGGCAAACTGTCGAGCATTCGTGGCAGGAAGGTTTCCATTTCAGGACCAACCCAAAAAATCACGTCGGCTTCGGCTAGTTGCGTCGCCGCCGAAGGGCGCAGGCTATAGGTATGCGGCGACGCCCCTGGCGGAACCAGCAAGGAAACCGTGCCTTGTTCCCCCAACAGCCATGATGCCAACGAATGAACCGGGGCGATAGAGGCAACCACCTGCAAGGGCGGCGCGGCGGTTTCGGCTGCCTCACCTGCCTGAGGCACAAGCACCGCCGTCAGGGGAAGGGCCGTAACCGCCAAGGCAAAAGCAAGCCGTTTAAGGCGGCACAAAGGGGCGGAGGGGATCAGAAATCGCATGGGGAAGGCTCACCTATAGCAGAAAAGAACAGGGTGCGGGACCAGGCAGAGTGATTGACCGCCGCTGCGGGAGGGAGTACTAAAGCATACCGAGGGGTGATATATGTTATAACATATCATTTCAAGCCCAATTACCCCCACCTCTGCTGCTCTCATCACTCTAGGGGATGTCATGGCTACCGCCTTTCCCACCGCCGATCACGACCATAGCCAATGCCGACGCCACGCCCTGGACCAAGCCGAAGCCCAATGTGCGGCCCAGGGAATTCGTTTAACCGATGCCCGTCGTCGGGTATTGGCGGTGCTGTGGGAAGATCATTGCCCCATTTCAGCCTATGAAATCCTTGACCGTTTGAATGCCGATCTTCGGGCCCGTGATGCGCAGGCCCGGCTTTTAGCCCCGCCTGCGGTCTATCGGGCGCTGGAATTTTTAATGGCCCACGGCATGGCCCATAAACTGAACAGCCTCAACGCCTATATCGGTTGCGCCCACCCTGGACGGCAGCACGGGGCACAGTTCTTTATCTGCCGATCCTGCCGTACAGTGGCCGAAGTACGCAGCGAGGCCATCAGCGGTGAAATCAGCAGCGCGGCGCAAAGCCTGGGCTTTCAAGCGCAGGCGCCCTTAGTCGAGGTCGAAGGCCTTTGTGCTCGCTGTCAGCAAAACACGGGCGAGGTGTTGTGATGGGCTTTTTTACCAACCGCGTTGCGCGCAAACAAGACGCTCCTAAGGTCGTTGACGCGCCGTTTCCAGACCTGGCCCTGCCTTTGCCTGACGTTGGCGCTCCGGCAGCGCTGATCGAAGCACAAAAAGTTACCCTCATGCGGGGGGGGCGGCGGGTGCTTGATCAGGTTGATTTCGCCGTCCATGAAGGCGAGATCGTCACCATCGTCGGCCCAAATGGGGCGGGGAAAAGCACCCTCTTGCGCACGATGATGGGGTTGGAAAAGCCAACGTCTGGGCGGGTGATCCGTCAGTCGGGGGTGTCGATTGGCTATTTGCCGCAAAAAATCCATCTGGACCCGGTGATGCCGTTGACCGTGCGGCGCCTGTTAGCCCTGACCCATCGCTACCCGGTTGACGCCCTGCGGCGCGCACTGAATGAAGTTGGGATTGCGCATCTTTTGGATGCCCAGGTGCATGGCTTATCGGGTGGCGAGCTGCAACGAGCCTTGCTTGCGCGGGCGATTCTCAGTAAGCCCGACGTGTTGTTTCTTGATGAACCAACGCAGGGGATCGACTATGCCGGGCAGATTGAAATGTACGATCTGATTGGCAGTCTGCGCTATCGCCACCGCTGTGCCGTGGTGATGATTTCCCACGATTTGCATGTCGTCACCGCCGCCACAGACCGGGTTATTTGTTTGCATCACCATGTGTGTTGCAATGGGCGCCCGGAAACCATCGCCCACCATCCCGAATATCAACGATTGTTCGGAACGGCTGCCGCAGGGCATTTGGCAGTCTATACGCACCATCATGATCACCAGCATGATGCCTGTGGCAGTCCAAGCGCCATCGTCGAAGACGGTGCCCGCCGGGCCGATGCATCCGATACCCCATAAGAGATCATCTGGCCCTGGAATACGGGGGCAAAAAGGACCAATCAAGAATGTCGTTGTTTTCAATGCTGGGTGAAGATTTTGTTCTGCGCGCCCTAGCCGCCGGGATCGGGGTCGCTATTGCTGCTGGGCCGTTGGGCTGTTTGGTGGTGTGGCGGCGGATGGCCTATTTTGGCGATGCTATGGCCCATTCAGCCCTGCTGGGGATTGCGCTTGGCCTCGGCCTGGGATTGGATCTGATTGGCAGCGTCGCCTTTGTTGGCGTGGTTTTGGCGGCATTTTTGGCGTTATTGATGCGGCAAAAGTTGGTTGCCCCCGATACCTTGCTCGGCCTTTTTTCACATACGGCCCTAGCCAGCGGTTTGATTGTACTCAGTTTGCTTGATGGAGTGCGCATTGACCTGCACGGCTGGTTGTTCGGCGATATCTTGGCGGTCAACAGCACAGACCTATGGTCGATCTGGGGCGGGTGCATTGCCGTTTTGGCCCTACTGTTGATTTTGTGGCGGGTTTTATTGGCCGCGACCATCAACCGCGATTTAGCACGAACCGAAGGTATGCCCGTCGCTTTGGCCGAGGCCTTGTTCATGCTGATGATGGCCTTGACCGTGGCGGCTGCGATTAAAGTGGTCGGTGTGGTCTTGACCACAGCCTTGTTGATCATGCCCGCTGCTGCTGCCCGTCAAATCAGTCGCGGCCCGGAAAGTATGGCTTTGATCGCGGCATTGGTCGGAGCCTGTTCGGTGATCGCGGGCTTGATGGCGTCTTTGCGCTGGGATAGCCCAGCCGGACCATCAATTGTGGTCGCTTGTGCCAGCTGTTTTACCCTTGCCGTTGGGCTGCGAGTGGTCCGAAACGCCCATTGATTGGATTTGCTGTCTTTTCGCAGCAGGGAAACTGTAAATGCGGCTTGTCCCTTGCTAGGCGTTTCAGTACACTCGCGATGAAATTCGGTGCGGGGGGGAATGTTTCCCGCCAAGTCCTTGCCAAACAAATCCGATCCGGACCGATCCTGACGGGGACCGGCAATAAGCAAAAGGTAGTTCGATGGCGCTGTCCAAATCGCGGATCCTCGTTCTTGGCGCGGCATTCGCTCTCTCGGGGTGTTCGTTCGCTTCAGAAGCTCTCTTTCCGTCCCTGGGGGGGGAAGACGGAACACAGAGCCAGGCGATTGCTCCCGCTGCCGCAGAAGCTAGCGTAGATCCCACTGTTAGCGGTCCTCCCACATTGGGTAGCACCAACTTTGTTCCTGGCTCGGTAACCCCGGGTCAGCCCACCGGAACCTTTGTCGGCCAAAAGGCGCAAGGCTTCCGCGCCGAACTGCGCCAACTGCAAGATACCGTACGTCAACGCAACCAAGTTTTGCAGGGTATTCGGAACGGCACGATCGAAGACAGCACCGGCTATCATCAGTCGGTCGCCGCGATCAATGCCCGCTTGCAGGTGGGCACCACCCCCGGCAACCCGATCTTGCAACAGCGTTGGGCGGTGGCTCAGCAGCAGCTCGATAAGATTAACCTCGACATCGCCAACATGAATCAATTGGCCACCCAGGTGGCCAGCGATAGCGCCATGGCAGCCTATTTGCTTGATTCGGTTCGGGCCGCGCGCGGATTATCGGGTGCTGTCGAAGAAGATCACCGCCAGCTGCATATCCTCGAAGACGAAACCAACCAGACCACGGTGCTGATTGAACGGTTGCTGTCCGAGCTGTCTCAGGATATCTCGCGCCAACAGTCTTATGTTGCCAATGAACGCGGTAACCTCAACACCCTGGCGCTGGGGATCAAAAACGGTCAGATGTATGGCTCGGCGCTGAGCAATCAAGCGCTGATGCGCTCTTCGGTTGGCAACCCGACTGATATGGGCAACGGCGGCATGTTGCCTTCGGCCCAGGTTGGCAGCCGTCGTCCGTTGGTGATTATCCGCTTTGATCGCCCCAACGTATCTTATGAACAGCCGCTCTATCAGGCGGTATCGCGGGCCATTGAACGCCGTCCCGATGCCTCGTTTGATTTGGTCGCTGTCTCGCCGGCCTCGTCCGCTTCGCCGGGGCAAGGGGCTTTAGACAGCAACAACGCACGCCGCTCCGCCGATCAGGTGCGTCGTTCGCTGGGTGAGATGGGCCTGAACGCCGACCGAATTCATATGTCGGGAATGGCCAGCCCAACCGCCAGCTCGCCGGAAGTTCACCTTTACGTACGCTAAAACGGCCCCGTCGATGTAAGTGCACCCCGTGCTTGCAGTCGAGATGCCCAGTGAATGTTTTAGAGTACTGTGGCAAAAACAATGTGAGAAAACGCCCTTAAGTCCTCTGACTTAGGGGCGTTTTTTTATGCTCTATCCGGTGCGAAAAGCGCTTGGGGGTCTTACTCAATCAAGGCCGGGGGCAACACCCGTTTCAGGGTGATATGAAAACGCGTTCCTAGGTTTTCATCACCATCAATCCAAATGGTGCCACCGTGGCGTTCAACAACCTTGCGACAGATGGCAAGACCGATGCCATTTCCTTCGGCTTGCTCGCGGGTATGCAAACGCTGAAAGATCATAAAGACCTTTTCGCGGAAGATTTCCCCGATTCCTTGGCCGTTGTCTTCGAGCACCAGATGCCACATGCCACCGTCTTGGCAGGCATCAATGGTGATGACTGGCTTACGGTCAGGGTGGCGGTATTTCAGAGAGTTTCCGATAAGATTTTGAAACAGGCGCAATAATTGCGGCTTATCGCCCATGACATCGGGCAATGTCCCGACCTTAACCACAGCGCCGGTATCGGCAATGATCAGTTCCAGGTTAGCAATAGCCTGATTAATAATCGGGCGCAGGTTAATAGGCTCTAGGGCTTGCCCCTGAGATCCAATACGCGAAAGCTGCAAAAGGTCGAGGATCAAGCTTTGCATCCGGTGCGCACCATCAACAGCATAGTTGATAAAGGTGTCTGCATCGTCGTCCAGCTTGGAGCCATACCGACGTTTGAGCAACGAGAGATAACTCGATACAATACGTAACGGTTCTTGCAAGTCATGCGAAGCAACATAGGCAAATTGTTCTAGCTCACGATTTGATGCATTCAAGCAATCGATAGTTGCCGAAAGAGCTTTTTCTGCAGCGTGACGCGCGGTAACATCAAGAGCAAACCCAATCACACCTTCATCATCATCATCGGCAGAAGCAGAGATAAGCTGTGCATAATGGGCATTGTTTTTACGAGGGTTTGGCGCCAAGACATGGTCAAGCCAGACAGATTTTGCACCAAATCGGGCATTGCCTTCAGTCCGAACGATGGCCCCACCCAGGGCTTGATAAAAATAAGGTTCGATATCGGGGAACAGGGCCGTATAACGCCGCCCAATCAGCGCCGAGGCGGTAAGGTCAAGCTGAGCCAAGCCCTCGCCGATGGCATCGGTGATTACCCCCGCCCTATTGATGCGATACAAAATAATCGGCAGGCTCAACAGGCCTTCGGTCATGCGTTGGGTTTCAGCAAGGCGTTCATCAAGGGTACGGCGGTCCGTAATATCTGTTTCCACAGCAACGAAATGCGTAATATCCCCACCCTCGCCGCGAACACCGGAAACAGCAGCCGTCATCCATAGCAATCGACCGTCTTTGCTGCGATTAAGTAAATCCCCTTGCCATACCTTGCCTTCGGTAATAGTAGCCCATAATGCACCATAAACGTCCTCACGCATTAGGCCACTTTTAACAATAGAGGGGGTCTGGCCGATCACATCTTCGTTTTGATAGCCAAGGATCGATTTAAAAGCCTGGTTAACATACTCAACGCGACCATGCGCATCGGTAATAATAACCGTGGTCGGCCCCTGCTCAATGGCTTGAGAAAGCACGCGCACACGATCTTGCAATATAGAGCGGGCAAGAACTTGGCGGATTAATCCCCAAATCAAGACAACAAGAATCAATAGCGCTAAGGGAACTCCAACCAGAATATCACTTTGTCCGCCGAGCCAGTTACGGCGCATTGATTGGTCGCTGCTACCAATCATAATCGCCACTGGATAGCGGCTAGAAACACGCCAATGAACGATTCCATGAGCAGCGCCAGAAACAAGAGTAGCTGGAAAGGGCATCACCGATTCAACCATTCCACCATCGGCAGAAGTTAAAGCACCCGCTAGACTAGGGGGCAATTTCGCTTGAGGAAAGCTAAGGCCTAGGCTGCTCTCAGGGAAAGTAACGGATCGTTTCAGCAGTTCCTGCGCCGTATGTGCAACCAAAATCACGCCATCGTAGCGCGCCATAATCACTTGATCGGCAATACTGGCACGATCACTGGCAACGACAGCATCGAATGATTCGCGGAAAAACCCAGAATTGAGGGCCGCGATGGCATATAGCGTTGTCTGATTATTAACTCGAAAAGGAAAAATGACCGGCAGAACCGACATTCCCGGCGGCGCGTCTTGTGTCTCTGGCTCAGCAAGAAAGCGGCCAGAAACTGGCACCCCAAGGAGTAAGCCACCGCCGACGGCATGCGGGCTATCTTTATCGAAATCCAATGAGGTGAGCTTGAGCACGCCCAAATCCTGATGCGCGGTATCAAAAAGAATGCCGCCGTGGCCATCAACGACTAAAAGCTGCCGAATATGCGGCGCAAAGCGCAACAGTCCGGAAATAGAATCAGCAAATTCACTATCAGTAGGAATATAGACCGGTAATCCCGCATCTTGTCGCTCGGCAAACAAAGTAATACGGCGGCTAAGCGCTGTTAAGGCAACATCGGTCGATTCAAAGGAGCGGGTTAACGCCTGCTCAAGTAACTGCGCTGAAGTTTGTAGAGCATGTTGCGACGACAGGCGGTCTTGCTTATAGCTGCCCCACAAGCTAATGCCTGCAATAATCAGAAGCCCTCCCGCGAGCAAGCCCCCGGTCGCTATAATACGTATAATAAAACGCCGAGATAAAGACGGGTCCGCCATCCTAATTTCCATTCGGTGTCCGTGTTAAGGACTGGTTAAAACCACGGCTATGCTGATTATGTTTGTGCCTATGCCTTCGGCACAGAACCATTTTTGAGAAAAGATCACAGGGAAAAAGCTATAGCACTCATCAGTATTCGGAGTTAGGGACCTGAGTCAAATATCCTCAGGTCCCTGCATGAGAATAAAATTACATACTAAAGCGCCCCGAAATAGCCCTTGCCACAATATACGGTATCATTCTTGACCGTATTTGTGCTAATAGATTAAGGAATATAAAGGGTCTCCCGTTAACCGCTGATCAGGTTTAGAGAAGCCCGTCCACGACCCATTTAATCAAATGAAAGAATACTCCGATGACCACTCCCAGCGGCTTTTGTCCTCCCCCGTTTTTGCGTTTTTGCGCCTTTGGGGCTTTGGCGCTGGTGTTGGCGGTGCTGGGCAGCGGAGTTATCAGCCCCAATACCGCCCACGCTGACACGCACCTGCACCAGATTAGCGAACGCGGAACGCTGCGGGTTTGCATCTGGCCCGGTTATTTTTCGATCACTTATCGCAATCCCCGTAATGGGATTTTGGAAGGAATCGATATCGATCTCGCCCAAGAATTTGCCACCGACTTGGGAGTCAGTGTTCAGTTCGTTGATAGTTCCTTTCCTAATTTGATTGGTAATCTAAAAGACGATGTTTGCGATATCGCTATGCATGCTGTCGGCGTGCGTCCTGACCGCGCTGAACAGATAGACTTTTCAGCGCCTTATTTGATCAGCGGGATATACGGTGTCACCCCACGCACACACCCGACGTTAAAAACCTGGGCTGATATCGACAAATCCGGCCATGTGGTGGTGGTGCAAAAGGGCACGTATATGGAGCCGGTCATGCGTGACCTGCTCAAGCAAGCAACCCTGCGGGTGGTTGATGACTTTAAAGAACGCGAACAAGAGGTCGAAAGCGGCCGCGCCGACGTCTTTATGACCGATTACCCTTATGGGCGTCGCATGGTTACGCAAACCCCGTGGGCAGCCCTGATTGAACCGCCGACCCCGTTGGCGCCGACGCCCTATGCCTATGCCGTGCCAAAGGGTGATGCAGTATGGTTGGCGCGTGTGAATGTCTTTGTTGCGGCGATTAAGGCCGATGGCCGCCTGAAAACCTATGCGCAAAAGCATGGCTTACTGCCGATTGCGGCGGTGAAGTAGCCCTCAAAATCATCTGTATCGGACCTGTGCTGAGAATCCCTTACCCTCTGAGCACAGGTCCAACAGTTTTATGCGTCGAACAAAGGTTCACGCAGTCGATCGACAGCGCGACGGTCCTTTTTGGTTGGCCGTCCATCGCCTTTTGGGCGCTGTTCCCAATCGTTGCGAATCACCCCACCTAGGTGTTCGGGTTCTTTTATCTCGCTATAAAGCAGCTGCGCCTCGGGCGCGGGGCCACGGCGGCTCCCCAGGTCTTGGACCTGAGTAAAGCGTTTTATCTTTCCCAAAACCAAGGTGACGTCGTCACCGACTTTAATCGTGGCCGATGCCTTATGCACTGCCGTACCGTTGACGGTGACGTGACCACTGGCGCACAGCCCTTGCGCCAGGGTGCGAGTCTTTACGAATCGGGCAAACCACAACCATTTATCCAGGCGCAAACGGGGGGCTGATCCTGTCATGAAGGTTCCTTTTGGCAAAAGGTCTAGCGTTTAAGGTGAGCCAAGGGTTCGTTGGGCTGTAATTCGCCATCCCAGGGGAACAGTAACCACATATCCTGCGGCACCTCGACAGCAAAGCTATCAACAGCGTTTTGGCCATGGGGCTTGGCATAAACCGTGGCCAAATGCCCTTTGGGGATATGGTTTTTCACCAGACGCGCAGTAACGCCACTATCGACCAGATCATCAATGATCAGCCAGCCATCGCCATCGCCAACGATGGAACGGTCGATGTCTTTGGCAATGGTCGGCTCGCCCTGTACGCGGTCGTCATAGGAAATGACGCTAATGCTATCGACCACGCGCAAATCCAGTTCGCGCGCAATGATCGATGAGGGAATAAGCCCCCCGCGAGTGATCGCAATGACGCCCTTAAAGGGGCCCAGATCAATCAACTTATGGGCCAGAATCCGGGTGTCACGATGGAACAGTTCCCAGGCGATCGGCAAGTAGCGGTTGGCGGAGTAATCCTTCATCTGTCTCTCTTTGGGGGTTCGAGGGCCGCATCATGCGGAGAAAAACGGGGCGAAGTCGCTGAATAGTGAGCGATGAGTCATTTTCTTGCTTGTCCCCGGGCGCTCCATTCTAAACAATGGCTGCGATTTCGGAAGCCCCTGGCGTGATCTTGTTGCGAAATTGCAAAAGACCGCCGAGGACGCCTGGAAAAGACCAAGCCCGCATGGGTTCACAACGGGGACACCCAATTCGCTATGTTGCATACCGCCACAGCCCACCGCGGCATGGTTGCCGCGCCCCATCATCTGGCCGCTCAATCTGGTTTGGCCGTCCTGCGGGACGGGGGGAATGCTATCGAAGCCATGGTTGCGGCTGCGGCCACCATTGCGGTGGTCTATCCGCATATGAATGCCCTGGGCGGTGATGCCTTTTGGATTGTTTACGAGCCGGGGCGGGCACCGATTTCCATTGATGGATCGGGTGCATCGGGGCGCGGTGTTGATGCGGCCTTGTATCAGCAGCACGGTTTGAGCGCGATTCCCCAGGTTGGCCCCTTGGCCGCCACCACCGTTGCCGGGGCGGTTTCCAGCTGGCAATCGGCGCTTGAGGTTTCACAAAGCCGTTGGGGGGGAACCAAATCCCTCAGCCATTTGTTGGCCGACGCCATCACCTATGCCCGTGATGGCTATGCGGTGTCAGCGGGCCAGCGACGCACCACCCAGCGCCTAAAGACCGTTTTAGCGCCACAGCCAGGGTTTGCTGCACAGTTCTTAGATAACGGTGACATCCCTGCCGAGGGTACTGTTCAGCGCAATCCGGCCCTCGCAGAAGTATTTGAAATTCTGGCCCGTCATGGGCTGGACGATTTTTATCGCGGCGAAGTTGGCCGTCGGATTGCCGCTGATCTGGCGCAGGCAGGAAGCCCGCTGAGGGGCGAAGACTTGGCGCGCCATCGTTCGGTGCGCCGCCGCCCGTTATCGTTGCTGTTGCCCGGTGTTAGCTTATCAAATACGCCGCCGCCGACCCAGGGGTTGGCCGCTTTGATGATCTTGGGCCTGTACGAACGCCAAGCCGCAGCCGAGGGCGAAACCTTTGACCATATCCATGGTTTGATCGAGGCCACAAAGGTGGCCTTTAAGGTGCGGAACGCCCATATCACCGACCCACTGTATATGAGCGTTCATCCGACCACCTATTTGAATGATCATGTGCTTGATAAGCTGTCCGAGGATATCAGCCGCCGCACGGCAGCCCCGTGGCCTGCGGCCTTGCGCGATGGTGACACGGTCTATATGTCCGCCGCCGACAGCGAAGGCCGGGTGGTGAGCTTTATTCAGTCGGTGTTCCACGGCTTTGGATCGGGCGTCGTTTTGCCGGAAACCGGCATCGTCTGGCATAACCGGGGTTGCAGCTTTACCCTTGATCCCAAAGCGGTGAATACGCTGATGGCGGGCCGCAAGCCGTTTCATACTCTGGCCCCGGCCCTGGCCAAGTTCCGCGATGGTCGGGTGATGGCCTATGGCACCATGGGCGGTGATGGGCAACCGCAAACGCAAGCGGCCATTTTCACCCGCTATGCCCGCTATGGGCAAAGCCTGCAACAGGCGGTCAGTGCTCCGCGCTGGGTACTGGGCAAGTCCTATGATAATGGGCGGGTGCATGACCTTAAGGTAGAAAGCCGCTTTGACCCGGCAATCATCCAGGCCCTGGGCCGTGCTGGGCACGATATTTCAGTGCTTGGCCCCTATGAAGACATCATGGGTCATGCCGCTGCCATCGTGCGCCGCCCCGACGGGTTGCTCGAAGGCGCCGTTGATCCGCGCGGCGATGGCTGCGTGGCGGCGTTTTAGACCCTATCAGCCCTCTCTCTGCCGGTTGCGGCCTTGGTTTCTGGCGTTGTCCAGTTGTCACCGGGACGCTTTCGCCCTATGGTCCCGGCCAAACCCTTTTTGAATGAATGATCCATCATGGCCGATCTCAGTCGCATTCGTAACTTTTCCATCATCGCCCACATCGACCACGGTAAATCCACCCTGGCCGACCGCCTGATTCAACTGTGCGGCGGCTTGGCCGAGCGTGACATGAAAGAACAGGTTCTCGACTCGATGGATATCGAGCGCGAACGTGGGATCACCATCAAGGCCCAGGCCGTGCGCCTGAACTATACGGCCAAAGATGGCGAGACCTATGAACTGAACCTGATGGACACCCCGGGTCACGTTGACTTTGCCTATGAAGTCAGCCGCTCGTTGGCCGCCTGCGAAGGCTCGTTGCTGGTGGTTGACGCCTCGCAAGGGGTAGAAGCGCAAACCCTGGCTAACGTTTACCAGGCGATCGAAGCCCAGCACGAAATTGTGCCAATCCTCAACAAAGTCGATCTGCCCGCCGCCGATGTGCCGCGCGTTAAGGAACAGATCGAAGACGTGATCGGCATTGATGCCTCGGACGCGGTGGAGATCTCGGCCAAAACCGGCCTGGGCGTGCCTGACGTGCTCGAAGCTTTGGTAAAGCGCCTACCGCCGCCGCAAGGCGACACCGAAGCCCCCCTGCAAGCGATGTTGGTCGATAGCTGGTATGACAGCTATTTGGGCGTCATCATTCTGATTCGTGTCAAACACGGGCGCATCAAACGCGGCATGAAAGTGCTGATGATGCAAACCGGGGCCGTGCATCAGGTTGATAAGGTTGGCGTCTTTACTCCCAAAATGCTCGAAGTGCCCGAACTGCACGCCGGGCAGATGGGCTTTATGATGGCCGGGATCAAAACCGTTGCCGATACTCAGGTTGGTGACACCATCACCAACGACGCCAAACCAGCCAAAGAACCGCTGCCGGGCTTTAAGCCGTCGATTCCGGTGGTCTGGTGTGGCTTGTTCCCCATTGATGCCTCGGATTATGAACATCTGCGCGATAGCTTGGCCAAGCTGCGCTTGAACGACAGCAGTTTTGACTTCCAGCCGGAAAATTCAGCGGCGCTGGGCTTTGGCTTCCGCTGTGGTTTCCTTGGCTTGCTGCATATGGAAATTATCCAAGAACGCCTAGATCGTGAATTCAATCTGGACCTGATCACCACCGCGCCATCGGTGGTGTACCGGATGAATATGACCAATGGTGATGTTAAAGAACTGCACAACCCGGCGGATTTCCCCGATCAGGTTAAGATTGCCAGCATCGAAGAACCCTGGGTGAAAGCCACCATCATGGTTCCCGATGAATACCTGGGCAATATCTTGGCGTTATGCACCGAACGGCGCGGCGAACAGATTGATCTGACCTATGTCGGTAATCGGGCGATGGCGGTTTACCGCTTGCCGTTGAACGAAATTGTGTTCGATTTTTATGATCGCCTCAAGTCGATCTCTAAGGGCTATGCCAGCTTTGATTATGAAGTCGAAGGCTATACCGAAGGCGATTTGGTCAAAGTGTCGATCCTGGTCAATGCCGAGCCGGTTGATGCCCTGGCCTTTATGGCTCACCGCACCCAGGCTGACTATCGTGGTCGCCATATCTGTGGTCGCCTGAAAGACCTGATCCCCCGCCATCTGTTCAAGGTGCCGATCCAAGCCGCCATTGGCGGTAAGGTGATCGCCCGTGAAACCATCGCCGCCATGCGCAAAGACGTGACCGCCAAATGTTATGGCGGTGACATCAGCCGTAAGCGCAAGCTGCTGGATAAGCAGAAAGAGGGCAAAAAGAAGATGCGCCAGTTTGGCCGGGTAGAAATCCCGCAAACCGCCTTTATCCAAGCCCTGCGTATGGGTGAAGATAAATAAGCGATGCGCGTTGATGCCTTTGATTTTGACCTGCCGAAAGATCTGATCGCAGATCGCCCGGTACGCCCGCGTGACTCGGCCCGCTTGCTTGATCTTAGCGGCGCCGAGACGGTGGATCGCGGTGTTTTAGACCTGCCGGGTTTGCTGCGTCCGGGGGATGTGATGGTGTTTAACGACACCCGCGTCATTCCGGCGCGGCTGTTTGGCACCCGCACCTTGGGCGACGCTAGCGGCCAGCCCATCGGCGGCGGCGGAGTGGCGCAGATCGAAGCCACCTTGCACCAAGCCCTGAGCCTGGATACCTGGGCGGCCTTTGTGAAGGGGTCGAAAAAGCTGCGTCTGGGGCAAACGGTGGTGTTTTCGCCCGAAGACCGCTTTGCTGCCGAAGTGGTGGCCAAGGGCGAGGGGGGCGAAGTCACCTTGCGCTTTAACCGCGCGGGGGCTGATTTGGTATTGGCTTTGCAGCAGCACGGCCATTTGCCCTTGCCGCCCTATATGGGCCGCGAAGACGATGCCCAGGACCGTACCGACTATCAGACCGTCTATGCCCGTCAGGACGGGGCGGTCGCCGCGCCAACCGCTGGTTTGCATTTCACCGACCGTTTGCTCGATGCCTTGGATGCGCGCGGGATCAAACGGGCGACGGTGACGCTGCATGTGGGGGCGGGTACCTTTTTGCCGGTTAAGGTCGACGATACCGACGACCATAAAATGCATTCAGAAAGCGGCGAAATCTCTGCCGAGGCGGCGGCAACCATCGCCGAAGCACGGGCGAACGGCGGGCGATTGGTTTGCGTTGGCACCACGTCCTTGCGCCTGATCGAATCGGCGGCTTTGACCGACGGCACCGTGCCTGCTTGGGCGGGAAGCACCGATATATTCATCACGCCGGGTTATCGGTTTAAGGCCGTTGATCTGTTGATGACCAACTTTCACTTGCCGCGTTCGACCCTGTTTATGTTGGTGTCGGCCTTTGCTGGGTCTGATCGAATGCGTGCGGCTTATGGCCACGCCATTGCCCAGGGCTATCGTTTTTACTCCTATGGTGACAGCTCGTTGCTGCGTCGCGAAGGTTTGCCGCTATGACCTCCCCCTTTTCCTTTACCCTGCATAAAACCGATGGTCAGGCCCGCTTGGGCACCGTCAGCACCGCCCACGGTGACATTCAGACTCCGGTTTTTATGCCGGTCGGCACCGCCGCCACTGTCAAAGCGATGATGCCTGAAAGCGTCGCCGCCACCGGGGCCAAGATTGTTTTGGGTAATACCTATCATTTGATGCTGCGCCCCGGTGCAGATCGCATCGAACGCCTGGGCGGCCTGCATCAGTTCATGAATTGGCCCGGCCCGATTCTGACCGATAGCGGCGGCTTTCAGGTGATGTCGTTGGCCAAGCTGCGCAAGCTGACCGAAGACGGGGTTGCCTTTCAAAGCCACATCGACGGCAGCCGCCATATGCTGACCCCGGAAAGTTCGACCGAGATTCAGCGCAAGCTCGACGCCACCATCACCATGGCCTTTGATGAATGCACGCCGTTCCCGGTGGATCGCAAGGGCGCTGCGGAATCCATGCGCCTGTCCATGCGCTGGGCCGTCCGTTCGCGCGAGGCGTTTGTGAAACGCCCCGGGTATGGGCAGTTTGGCATTGTCCAGGGCAGCATTTTCCAAGACTTGCGCGCTGAAAGCGTCGAAGCCCTGACCAAGCTGGACTTTGAAGGCTATGCCGTTGGCGGCCTGGCTGTCGGCGAAGGCCAAGAGCTGATGTTCAAGACGCTGGAACATACCACGCCCCTCATGCCCGCCGAAAAGCCACGCTATCTGATGGGCGTCGGCAAACCCGGCGACATCGTCGGGGCGGTGATGCGCGGCATTGATATGTTTGACTGCGTGATGCCGACCCGTTCGGGCCGCACCGCCCAGGCCTTTACCCGCCGGGGCACGGTCAATTTACGCAATGCCCGCCATATGGACGATCCCCGGCCGCTGGACGAGGGGTGTTCTTGCCCCGCTTGCCGCAGCTATAGCCGCGCCTATCTGCATCACCTGATCCGCGCCGAAGAAATGCTCGGCCCGATGCTGCTGACATGGCACAATATTCAATATTACCAGGATCTTACCGCTGGTCTGCGCACCGCCATCGGCGAAGG
>CEGD01000422.1_pt1 | contig 15247 bp, 16 predicted proteins | sample 306751 | NCBI WGS metagenome assembly CEGD01 (sample SAMEA2755657, study PRJEB7226) | microbial mat metagenome | biome: microbial mat; feature: hypersaline; material: grass silage | place: USA | collected 2014-02-19 | depth 0 m
ATAACAAAACAAGGTGGCTAAATTCAGACTCCAAGTGCAACACTTAGCTATGCTGGGTTTGCGATGGAACACAAATATTCACACCTGACACTTGATGAGCGATGCGAGATTTATCGCCTGTGGGAAAATGGCGCGTCTTGCCGGGCAATCGCCCGTGCATTGGGGCATTCAGCCTCCACCATCAGTCGCGAACTCAATCGCAATAGCTTACCGAAATTTGGCTACAAGTCCGCAAGCAGCGTCTCCCCAAGATTGAGCGCATGAGCCCACTGAAAACGCGCATCCTGAATGGCCTTACGATGGAACACAGCCCTTCGTTGGCAGGCTCAGGCTGGAGCAATTTGAGCACACAGTCAGCGTCGAGACAATCTATGCCTGGATTTATGGCCCCCATCGGCGACGACAAAAGCTGCACCGCTTGTTGCCAAAAACCAAGGCGCAGAGGGGACGGCGGGGGCGAAAATGTCGGGAATATCTTTCAATTTCAGACCGTTGGCCAATTCATGCGCGCCCGACAAAGGCTCATATTCGGGCTGAAATCGGTCACTGAGAGGCTGATTTGATGCACTTTCGCGGGTAAAAGGCGTGCCTTCTAACCTGCAAAGATCGTCGGTCTCGGCTTCTCCTCGCGGCTCCTGTGCCAAGCAAAAAGACAAAGGTCACTGCCGAGGCGTTAACAGGCTTGCTCCTCCAGGTTCCAAAGCGAGCGCGGAAAACTGTCATGCTGGATAACGGCGAAGAATTCTACAAACACGCAAGCCTGCCCGTTAAGGCTTACGTCTGCGCCCCTCATTCATCTGGGCAGCGCGGCTCTCTTGAAAATGCCAATGGGGTCCTCCGTCGCTCTTTGCCACGGAAGGAAAAAGTGTCGAATGACTCACCTCAGGACATTGACGATATCGCTTGAACCAGATAGCCCCAACCCGCAGTGCATCACATCGATCCGGCGTTGGAAATCCCCCCAACTCATATCAAACACAAACCGCCATAAAGGGACTGCCCTGGACTTCTGTCCGATAGACGGCAGGCGAAAAACCCGCAATGATAGTGTTCAGAGGGGCCACCGCGAATAACGCGACTCCATAAAAGGCCCCCACCTTGGGAGGCCTTATCATGTCCACCGTTAAAACCGCGCCACCTTGTGAACGCCCGATTCTGCGGACTGCATCACCGCACGGTCCGATGCTGCCCGTCTGGCTCACCGCCGCCCTAGCCCGACAACAGAGCGAGGGAATGACGCACGGCGCTGCTCGCCCACCCCACGAAACAGCATCGTTGCTTTACGAACCTTTGCCGCCCGCAGTCCCTGGGCCACTGCCCACAGTGCGGCGGAATGGTCGCAGTTGAGAACTTTCGACAGGGGGAGCGTGCGTGAAACCTTGACTTGGGGCCGATGTTACCCGCTATTTGCCTATCGCGCTTGGACGGACAGAGCGTTGCTCCCTCTGTGACCCAGAGGCGCAGATGTGGCTTGTTACCCTCGCTCCTAATGCTCTGCCCCAGAAGGTTTTCCCGACGATGCCTGCCACTCGCTTTCGCGATAGTGACGTTGAAGTCCTGACCCTGCCCCCAGTGCGGGTGGCGGTGCTTGAACATTACGGGGATTGCACTGCCCTGGAGCAAGCGATCGAAAAGCTGATCGCTTGGCGCCAAGCCGAGGGCCTGCACCACCGCCAGCACCCGACCTATAATATTTTATATGCTCCCCCGGAACTGGCCTCTGAACCAGCCACGGAACTGGCAGAGCAAACGGGCGAAGACAGCGAATCCGCTCTAGAATCGCCCATATCCGCCGCCAGCGATGTCTTTCGCATGGATATTTGCGTCACCATCTATGGCCATATGCCTGACAACGATTTGGACTTGGTTTCAAAGGTTATCACCGGCGGCCGCTATGCGGTTTTGCGCATCACCGACAGCAAAACCGCCATCGAATCGGCGCTGGACTTTTTGCGCGGCGATTGGCTGCAGCGCAGCGGTGAAACCCTGCGCGATGCGCCGGTCATTTTACAACGCATTGGCGTTGGAGACAGTGACGCAAACACCGCCAACATCGTTGACCTGCAATTACCCTTGGAATAAACCCTGCACACCCCTACCCTATGGGGTAGGTCCGCTGTCCCTCCGGGCCAGAAAAGGACGCAGTGACATGACCTTTGGATCTTTGCTTTCCGTCGTCGCCACCGCCCTGCTGATCACCTGCATCCCCGCCGCTGCGGCCACGGCAGAGAACATCCCCCCAGGACCGCACGCACCGGGCACAGAGTTTTCCCTGTCCATTGATACCCTGCCCCCACCCTATACAACGCCCGCTGTCGCCAACAGCGTGCAGGTTGTCCGCCGCCCCCCTGGTCACCGCCCCAGCGTCGCCCCCGGATTACAAGCCACCTTATTCGCCGACGGCCTAGACCACGCGCGCTGGCTGGCGGTTGCCCCTGATGGTGCGGTTTTTGTCGCCGAATCGAATTCAGGGCGTATTACGGTTTTACGCGACAGCTCCGGCGATGGTCTTGCCGATCAACGCTCGGTTTGGCTTGATGGGTTGGATCGCCCACACGGCATGGCCTTTGGGCACGGCGGGCTGTATATTGCCGATCAGCACGCAGTGTGGTTCACCCCCTTTGGGGATGGCGATACCGCTGCCAACCGCGTGGTGCAAGTCACCGACGACGGCGCTCTTGGCCGACGCGGTGGCCATTGGACACGCACCATTACCCTGTCAGCAGATCAAAACACTCTGTTCGTTGCCATTGGTTCCCGCAGCAACGCCGAGCCCGATCCTCTGCCACGCGCCACCATTCAGGCCTTTACCCTCAGCCCCGACGGCCAGCACACCACCGCACAGCGCACCTATGCCAGCGGCCTACGCAATCCGGTGGGCCTCGCCCTTGGTCCCGACGGCCACAGCCTGTGGACGGTGGTCAATGAGCGTGATGGGCTGGGTGACGAACTGGTTCCTGACTTTCTTACCCAGGTTTTAGACGACACCTTTTACGGCTGGCCCTACACCTATTTAGGCAGCCATCCCCAGCCAGGCCTCGGCCCCGATCCGCAGAGCCGCCCGATTCTGCAACCAGACCTGCTATTTTACAGCCATTCGGCGCCCCTGGGATTGGCTTTTGCGCCCCAGCAAGGATTTGTTCCCGCCTGGGCTGGGGATGCGTTTGTGGCGCTGCATGGCTCGTGGAATGCCGCCCAGCCGCGCGGATACGCGGTGGTGCGCGTCCCCTTTGCGCAAGGACGCCCAATGGGGCAGTATCAAGTGGTGGTATCAGGCTTTTGGCTGCCCTCTGAGCATCAAGGCACAGCCGAAGACCCGCAGCCCGCCACCGTCTGGGGGCGCCCGGCAGGCTTGGCCTTTGATCACAGCGGCGCCTTGCTGATTGCCGATGACCTGGGGCAAACCCTATGGCGAGTCGCACCGTTGCCATGATACAAGCACCGCTCCGCCCCTTTCACGGAGCCGTCTCCATGGCCGCCCAGCGTAAAACTCCCCTTTCCCCGACGGTTATTCTTGGCCTGTTGGTCCTTTCTGCAGCCACTGCCGGTGTTGGCGTCGTCGTCGGCGTACAAAGTCGCGATAGCACAATCGAGGCTCTGTCCTATCAGCAACGCGAAGCCTATAAGGCCACCGAGGCCCTGGGCGAAGAAAACACCGCCCTGAAAGCGCAGATCGCGGCTCAAGAGCAAAAAATCAAAGATCTGACGCAAAGCCTCGACAGCACCTATACCGCAGTCGAAGTCGGTGGCGTGGTCGATTTTCCAGTTTTGCGCGGCATGGCCCGCCCTGGCGATACCGTGGGTAGCTTTGCCAAACGCGAAGGCACCACGGTCGATATTCTCCGCGCCCTAAATCCGTGGCTGAAGGACAGCCAAACCGCCCTGCAAAATCGCCAAACCCTATGGATTCCCAAGCAATAGTCATCTTTGCGTGCCCTTGCTCTGACACAATCTAGGCATAACTGGCCTTAGTTCATATGGCCTATAGGACAACGAGAGCCCCTTGTTCCCATTCAAAACTTATTACAGCACAGCCATCTAGCCCTTGCCGCCGTGGCTTTTCAGTTGAGCCGACGGGGTCGCTTCCGTATAACCAGACACACGAAAAAAAGACTATCACGCTCGAAATTGGAAAGCGCTTCTGTGGTCAATACTGATTGACCACTAACCGATCGGCTCTTAACGCAGACCAGTCACCCCAACGGGGCGGGTGGAATGGGGCGGCACGATGACGGAGGCGCACATGGGGAACCAAAACCATGACGCTGGACTCTCTCCTCCGGCGCCGTAATGGCGTTTGTGCAACTTCTCGACCGACGACTCCGGTGAAACGCGCCGCATTTTGGCGCATGGCCACCTCGGCAGCCGTGATTTTAGCGGTGGGATCCGCCCTAATCGGCACCACAGCATCAAACGCCCGCGCTGCCATGCCGCTGCCAAACCCCAGCCAACAGGCAAGCCCGGCAGAAAGCATGAACGTCCTGAGCAGCGATGATGCTCAACGCTATCGCCGCATTTTCTCACTGCAAGAACAAGGCCGCTGGGCCGAGGCCGATCGCCAGATCCAAGCCCTGAAAGACCCTCTCTTAATGGGTCATGTGCTCTATCAGCGCTATATGCATCCCACCGCCTGGCATGCAAAAGCCACCGAACTTAATGCGTGGATGGCCGCCTATCACGACCACCCCAACGCCGAAACAATCCAAACCTTAGCCAAAAAGCGTGGCGCGCGCGGGGTCCATGCCGCCACCTGGAACGGAATCACTGGTTCTGGCGGTGCGTCGGATAACTGGACCGGCGTCGTTGGCATCACTGGCGCCTATGCATCAGGCAGCGCCAAGGCACAGGCGAGTAAAATATGGCGCAATGTCCAAAGCGTTCTGCGCCGGGGCAACAGCCTGACCGCCAAAAAAATCCTTGATGCCGCCAAGCAAGATGGCAGCTTGGCCGCCATCGATTATGACCGCCTTAGCGGCTATCTGGCCTATACCTATTTCATTGATGGCGAAGATCAACAGGCCATGGAATTGGCGACGGCGGCCATCCAACGCTCTGGCGATCAGGCATCGATGGCACTGTGGGCTGGCGGCTTAACCGCATGGCGCAGTGGGCAAATGGACCAAGCCGCCCAATGGTTTGAAATGCTGGCGCAAGCCGATGGCAACAGCCCATGGATGACCGCCGGTGGCGCTTACTGGGCGGCACGAGCTGCCTTGCGGGCCCATAAACCCGAACGCGCCGGGCCCTTTTTGATTCGCGCCGCTGCCAATCCACGGACCTTTTATGGCCTCTTAGCCCGCCGCGCCCTGGGATTGCCGTCACAAATCCAATGGGAAGGCCGCGCCCTGTCCACCGACGACGTTACCGCCCTCAGTGCCGCTCAATCTGGCAAACGGGCCCTGGCCCTGATGCAAATCGACCGCGCCGATGATGCCGAACAAGAACTCCGCGGCCTCTATCGCCAAGGCAGCGACGCGCAACGCGATGCAATTATCCATGCTGCTGACCTGTCAGGCATGTCGGGCTTAGCGCTTTACCTTTCGGCCCTACGCAGCCGACAGGCCGCCCGCAATACCGACGATGACGATAACGATATATCCGACGCCATTGACGCCGCCCGCTATCCCATCCCGGCATGGCAACCCCAAGACGGTTGGCGTTTAGACCGGGCACTAATTTTTGCCTTTATCCGCCAAGAATCAGCCTTTGACCCATCGGCTAAGTCTTATGCGGGCGCCCGTGGCCTGATGCAGGTGATGCCCGCCACCGCCGCCTATATCGCCGGAGAAAGCCGATACCGTCAGGGCAATGGGCGCAACGATTTGCTTTCGCCCGAACTGAACCTGTCCTTGGGGCAAAAATACCTCGAGCACCTGTTTGGCCTCAGCGAAGTTGATGGCAACTTGTTCTATGCCGCCGCCGCCTATAACGCCGGGCCGGGGAACTTGCGCAAATGGCAGGCGCGCTTGGCCACCTATGACAACGCCGCCCACACCAGCAACGACCCGCTGCTGTTCATCGAAAGCATCCCCATCCGCGAAACCCGCATTTATGTTGAGCGCGTGATGGCCAATTTCTGGATGTATCGGGATCGCATGGGGCAAACCGCCCCCAGCCTGGACCGTGTGGCATCGGGCGATTGGCCGCGCTATGTCCCACAAGATCAGCTTGATGTGGCTTCAGCGCAGCCCTAGACAAATTCCAAGGTGGTGCCAAACATCAGCGACGACGCATTTGCGCAGAAAATGGCTAGAGAGAATCCCGAGCAGGTGCCTTCATCTGTTCGGGATTTGCTTATGAGACAAAGAGCTCAGGCATTTTCCGCTTTCGTGCTGGAACAACAGGCACAAGAAAACCCCCTATACCGACCAGGCCAATGGCCTATTTCAGTCGGTATAGGGGGTTTCCCTGAAACATCAGGTATCTGTTTTTTACGCACGATCTATGGATCGGCGACAGGTGGAGGCGGCGAGAGGTGGTCCCTCTTTCCGGGTCAACGCGGACCCTTGAAAGAGGGGGACCACCACCCGACGGTACCGAAAAGGCTTACTTGCGCATGCCCTTTTGGAACATCCGCTCGGTCTTCGAAGCAGCAGCTTCGGCGCGAGCAGCAGCAGCTTCGGCACGATCAGCAGCTTTTTCGGCCTTAGCGGCAGAAGCGGCAGAAGCCTTAGCGGATTCAACGGCCTGGTTCACCAAAGCGCGGTCTTCCGGCTTCAGATCGGCGCAAGCGGAAACACCAACCACGAGAGCGGCGGCGGCGGCAACAGTAGCAATACGCTTAAAGTTCATAAGAACCTCCCTAGGGTGTCGACATCGACCTCCAAAACATACCCAAACATCGGGCCATAGGCTCTTTGCTTGGATGGTGCTCAGCATAAGATAAAATTCGCAATCGCGAGAGAAGTTTCTTTCGATCTACGACTGAGCAAACAACTTTTTTTGGTAACCGCGACTTTCCTATCACACTTAAAAAAAGGTTGCGTACCAGGATGTTAAAAGGGTCTTAAGCAAGAAGCAAAAGAACGGATCTCGGCTCCACGCCATAAAACTTTCTTTTGCCCTTAGCCTTCTTTCCATCTGGGGGAAGGGTGCTAAAGATACAAGAAAAATAACCATAAATGGGGAGAAGAATCCCTAACGCCATGACATCTCCTGCAGAGCGAGTAACTGCACCCTCGCGGATAAAGGCCCCAGAGACACCCGTGCCGCTAAAGATCAAGCAAACCCACATATCCGGCGACGAGGGATACCAGGCGGCTAAAAACCCAAAGTAGCGGCGATAGAGTTACCTCTCGCTGATAAAAGCCGATGTCTTTCTAGCCATCGCTAAATTTGGCAAACCGATTTTTTGTCTTTTCGCGCCATTTAAAGCATTGTGCGCAAAAGTGGGTCCCGGTTTTGCGTAGAATTCGCCGAAAAGATCACCAGCAAGGCAACAACAACGGGCATAAAATGCCAATTCTATAAGCGGAAAAGGCTCTCGCAGGGAAGAACCCTCCCCCATCATCCAAAACGAAAAACCCCAAGGGAAGCCAAAGCTTCACTCGGGGTTTTCAAAGGGCAATAAGGTCAGTGCAAAAGCACTGAAGCAAATCTCGAGCAGATCAAACCATCTGCGACGACGCATTTGCTTCTAAAATACTCTAGTGCAGCTTCCCTGACAGGCCCTGAATGGAATCGGCGATCAGGCTATCCTGGGCAGCCGGACCCATCTGTTCGGCAATCATCTTGGTCGCAGCAGACATGGCTAGATCGACGGCCATATTCCGCACTTCGGCCAAAGCCTGCGCTTCGGCTTGGGCGATACGCTCTTCGGCCTGCTTTTCGCGACGCACGATCGACTCTTCAAGAGACTTTGCAGCCTCTTTCTTCAGGCGTTCGGCTTCGACCTTAGCATGGTCGATGATGCCTTCGGCTTCTTTCAGGGCATCGCGCTGCTTGCGCTGAAACTCTGACAAAAGGGCCTGGGCGTCTTCACGCATTTTGCGTGCGCTATCGAGGTCCTGCTTGATCTTGACCGCACGGGTATCAAGGGCGGTGGTAACCGCACCTGCAACTTTGCGAAAGGCCAAGGCAACAACGACGACAAAGGCCAAGCCAACCCAGAATTCGGGCTGGGCATAAAAAGGACCGTGGTGAACCGCTTCAGCGGCGTGTTCAGCAGCTTGTGCAGCAGAAATCATTGGATCCCCTCCTGAGCAACACTGCGAACAGCAGCCTGAGCAGTCGCGTCATCAACGGACAAACCAACCAGCTTGCCTGCAACGGCGGCGGCGGCCCCAGCGGCGATTTCTTTGACCTGGGCCATAGCATCGGCACGGGCAACAGCAATCTTGTCTTCACCCGCTTTAATCTGGGCGGCAAGCTTCTCGGAGACCTCGCGATTACGAGCTTCCGCAGCCTTAGACATTTGATCCTGGGTTTCACGCAGGACGTCGTGAGCCTTGGCACGCGCTTCGCTGAGAGCCTTTTCGTAAGTGGCAATTGCCTCTTCGGTCTCGGCTTTCAGTTGCTTGGCGCGCTCAAGGTCGTCGTCAACCGTCTTTTGGCGCTGTTCCAGCATCTCGGAGAGACGCGGGATGGCCAGACGGGAAACAACGATGTAGAGCAAGACGAACGTGACAGCCAGCCAGAACAGCTGGGAGGCGAACGTCGATGGGTCAAACTGGGGCATGGACTCCGGGCTCCACGGCTTGTCGCGTCGTTCCCGACACCCCGCCTTTTATCGCCCGTGGCTGAATGCGCTTTTCGGACAAAGGCCCCAAAAGAAACACACTCAAGGACAGGTAAAAAGCGGGGATCGGGTCGAGAAACAGTCCCGTTCCCAGGGAAGACTAGAGCGTGAAACGCCTAACCCACCCTGACAACAGTTAAGTACCAATTTTGCCTTAGGCGGCAAACAGCAGGATCAGCGCGACCACCAGGGCGAACAGCGCAATAGCTTCGGTAACGGCGAAGCCAATCCAACCATACAGTTCAACACTGCTCTTGGCGGCCGGGTTACGGCCGACAGTGGCAATCAGGCTGGACCAGATGTTACCCACACCGATCCCCGAACCGATCATACCAATAGCGGCCAGACCAGCACCAATCATTTTCGCAGCTTCAGCTTCCATCTTTCTCTTCCCTTGGTGAAGTATAGAACACTAGAACAATCACACCCTTTGGGCGTTTACCCCTCAACCATCCCATGCGGGACAGCACTTAGTGCATGTTGATGGCGTCGTTGAGGTAAATGCAGGTGAGAATGGTGAAGACGTAGGCCTGCAGCGCACCGATAAAGAATTCTAACACGGTGATACCGCCGACCACGACAAAGGGGACGACACCCGCAACCCCAAGAGCAACCACGAAACCAGCGAGCACTTTCAGCATGATGTGACCCACCGTCATGTTTGCGAACAAACGAACGGAGAGGCTGAACGGGCGCGACAGATACGAAATCAGCTCGATCGGGATCAGGATAGGCGCAGTGGCCAGCGGTGCACCGTGGGGGAAGAACATGTGAAGGTACTTCAACCCGTGACGTGCGAAACCGATGATCGTCACTGCGACGAAAATGAACACGGCCATGGCTGCGGTAACAGCGATATGGCTAGTGAACGTAAAGGAGTACGGCAGCATGCCAAGCATGTTACCAATGAACACAAAGCAGAACAGTGTGAGAATAAACGGGAAGTAGCGAAGCCCTTCCTTACCCACGTTATCCTTAATCATGTTAGCGATAAATTCAAACAGCAACTCGCCAACAGACTGCATCCGCCCGGGAACCATGCTCCGGCGACGCGTAGCCGCCCAAAAGAACAAAGTTGCCACGACCACCGCGAGCACCATCATCAAAGATGAGTTGGTGAACACGTAGAACGGAAGAGATTCCCCCTCAGGAACGACCGGGAAAATCGGCTTTACCTGGAACTGTGCGACCGGACTACTCACCGTTCATCCTCTCCTTCGTGTCCCGTGGGACTTTCCTACCTTGGCTCAGCAAACGCTTGGTTTGCGAACCCCTCAATAACACAGGGGAGCGTCCCCTTTTAGTCTTTATCGGACTTTTTGCCCTGCTCGCGTCGTTTTTTCTCTTCGATGGCGCGGCCCAAGCCAACCCCATCATCAAGACCCTTCACGACACGGTAGACATTGGATACGCCAGCAGCGCCCCCAAACAGCAATCCGACAATCATCATGGCCGGGGCAATACCCAACCAACGATCAAGGCCGTACCCAAGCGCGGTGCCCACCAAAGTGGTCACCACCAGCTCTACCCCAATCCGCGTTGCCAGACCAACCCCAGAAGGGTTCATCGGCCCGCGCGGCCCGGGGCCATCCCTGTCTCCCCGTTTATCGGCTGCCTCGGCAGCTTTTAGACGAGCATTCAGGTCGGCGAGTGAGGAGGAAAGTTTATCGTCGTCGTCGCTCATTAAGCTCGAACTCCAGGCCGGGCACCGGAATGGTTTCCCTCGGCATCCTGCCCTTTTACGCTCCCCCTGCGGCTTCAGCAGACCTCGCTGAAAATCGGGCGCACCATACGGTCTAGGCCTTTGGGTGTCAAGGGTGAAAACCCGTCCATGCTGCGGCGCGATAGTGCAAAAAACATAAAAAATTCAACGCCCTATCCCAAAGCCCCCTTTTCAATAGACCTCTTTTCACTTGAGAACAAGTGTTTTCCCCTGCCCGAATGGGCAGGGTAGGCCCCCCGCATGGGATACAAAGGGGGAATAAGCCAGAGAAATTTTCAGCTAATAGTAGGATTTACACCGCATCGCGCAGGGCTTCGGCCTGGCGCAAATCAACTGAAACCAGTTTAGAAACCCCACGTTCAGCCATCGTAACCCCATACAGGCGATCCATACGCGCCATGGTCATACGATGATGGGTAATCACCAAGAATCGCGTCCCCCCTTTCCCATCGGCATCGGCGGCGGCAAGGCGCGTCAATTCTGACAACAGCGAGCAAAAACGGTCAACGTTGGCATCATCAAGCGGTGCATCGACCTCGTCGAGGACGCAAATCGGTGCGGGATTGACCAAAAATACCGCAAACAACAGCGCCACAGCGGTCATGGCCTGCTCTCCACCGGAAAGCAGCGACAAAATTTGCAAGCGCTTGCCCGGCGGCGAAGCATAGATTTCCAGACCCGCCTGCAAGGGATCATCACTTTCTGTCAACGCCAAATGCGCCCGCCCCCCCCCAAACAAACGGGTAAACAGGCGGCGAAAATGCGCATCAACCTTTTCAAACGATGCCAACAACCGCTGACGGCCTTCGCGGTTGAGTTCACCGATTCCCTGCCGCAGACGATCAATGGCCGCCACCAAATCATCACGTTCGCTGATCAGAGTCGTCATTTGGCTATCCAGCTCGCCTGCTTCTTGCTCGGCACGCAGGTTCACCGGGCCCATGGCTTCACGGTCACGCGTCAAACGGCTAAGACGGCTTTCCAAATCGCTGAGCGAGGCCGGAACCTGGGGAATCGGCGGCGATTCGGGCGGCGTCTCTCCGTCAGCGGCGATTTCGCCCCCCTGTAGGATCAAATGGCCTTGCGGGTCCAATCCGGCCAGGTGCCGGGCTTGCACTGGGGTGCAATCCAGCCGTTCGGCGATTGCGGTGGCACATTGACGCACCGCAGACTCGGCCTGCTCAACGGCGGCTTCGGCGCGAATATGCTGCTCGCGCAGGCCGCCCATAGCCTTTTCCGCATCTTTTAACGACCGCTCTGCCTCGGCCAAGCGGCGTTCGCCCGCTGCTAGGGCATCGGCGGTTTCGCGGCGTGCCGAATCGGCCTCTTCCAGAGCGTCTAACAGGGTAAGGCGCGATTCGGCAATTTCCTGTGGTCGCTCGGCCAAGATTTCTAGCTCTTCGCTGACCGCCTGATGGCGCTCGGCCAATTGCTCGCGTTGGCGGTCGGCCCCCTGTAAACGCTGCTCCCAACCGTCTATTTCGCTGATCACCCGCTGCAGTCGCGCCCGACGTTCACCAGCATCACGCAAAACACGGTCGAGTGTTGATTGTGCTTCGCTTAGCCAGCGGCGGCGTTCATTAACGCTGGCACGCAGGCCCTCAATAGCCTGACGCGTTGCCTGCGAGTCGGCGATGGCCGCCCGCGCCTGTTCAGCAGACTGCACATCCCCCTTGGCCTCGTCATGATCGGCGCGCAGTTGATCCACCTGCGCCTGCGCGCTGGCTAAACGCGCCTGCGCCGCCTGGGCGCGCCGTTCTTCGGCACTTAACGTCGCCTGAGCCCGGCTGAGCGCACCTTCGGCAGAACGCACCTGCTCGCGGATTTGTCGCGCCTGAGCTGCCGCCTGTTCAGCATAGGCACGCGCCTGATCGGCAAGATCTTGCGCTTGGGCAAAGCGGTGCTCGACACCAACAAGCGATTCGCCCAGCTGCTCAAGGCGGTTACGCTGGCGCAGTCGCACCGCCGCTGCCGACGGAGCGCCCGCCTGGACGGTCAAACCATCCCAGCGCCATAAATGGCCATCGCGGGTTACCAGCCGTTGACCCGGCGCCAAGGCCGCACGCAGCGCTTCGCCGCTGGCCGCATCGGCCACTAGCCCCACCTGCGACAAGCGCCTGTGGACTGCCATTGGCGCCTGCACATGCGTGGTTAAAGGCTGCACCGATGGCGGCAGGGCTGACGGCGGATCAAACGGCGGCAAGGTGGTCCAATGCACCGGGGCCGCGGGGTCTTCGGGGGCGGATAAATCATCACCCAGAGCTGCCGCCAGGGCATTTTCGATCCCTTCGGCAACGACCATCGCATCAACCACCGGCGCCCAATCGCCCGCACCGGCACCGTCAGCCAAAACAGCGGTTAAAGCATCGATTTCTGCCCGCAAGCGCGATCGCTCAGCGGCAACCCCTTGCAAGGCATCGCGCGCGGCATCCTGGGCGGCGCGGCTCTCCTCGGCAGAAGCATCACTGTCTTCGGCAGCAAAGCGGCTTTCTTCCAACGCTTCGGCGGCTTCTTCGACCGCTTCGCGGGCCAGATCCAGCGCATCATCGGCAGCATCGGCGGCGTTGACCTCGGCCAGCGTCGATTCGGCCTCATCCAAACGTTTGCTCAGACGGTCCAGGCGTTGACGGGCATCACTCACCCGCCGGTCGGCGGCGCGTACGGTGGCTTCTTCGTTAGCCAGCTGGTCGCTCAGGGTGTGAAGTTGATGGTCTTCGTCTTCGACTTGGGCACTAAGGACCTCCACCCGTTCACGGGCGGCGACCTCCATGTCTTCCTCGCCCTCTTGCTCCGACTCCAAATTCAGGCGCTCTTCAGCCAGGGCTTCAACCGCCTGGGCGGCATCCGTGGTGCGGGTTTGCTCGCGGTCGATGTCTTCGCGGATTTGCCGCAGCCGTTGTTCGGCCTGCGCCCGTTGAGTCACCAAGCGCTGCTCTTCGGCATCAAGCTGTTCGCGGGCAATGGTCAGCCGTTGCAGACGAGCCCCCGCCTCGGCATCGGCTTCGCGCAGGGCTGGAACGGCCTCGGCGGCCTCTAGCTGCTCGCGCGTTGCCTCGGCGGTGCCGCCGCTGATCGATGCGACGGCCAGCTCGGCATCGCGCAGGGCTTGGCGGGCAGCGGTCTGTACCTGAAGGGCACCATCCCAGCGCCGATAGAGCAATTGGGCTTCGGTGGCGCGAATCGAATCGGACAAAGAGCGATAACGCTGCGCTTGCCGGGCTTGGCGGCGCAAAGATCCGAGCTGAGTTTCCAGCGCCGACAACACATCCGACAACCGTTCCAAATTGCCTTCAGCGGCCTTTAGGCGCAGCTCAGCCTCGTGACGGCGGCTATAGAGGCCGCCAATGCCTGCGGCTTCTTCCAATAACGAACGTCGTTGTGCCGGCTTGGCACTGATCAGCGCCCCAACCCGCCCCTGACTAACCATTGCCGTTGACCGCGCGCCGGTGGCCGCATCGGCAAACAGCAACTGAACGTCTTTGGCGCGTAATGGTTTACCGTTAAAACGATAGTCCGAGCCCTGGCCGCGATCGATTCGGCGGCAAATTTCAATGTCTGCAGTGTCTTTAAACAGCGCCGGAGCCGTCTGCGAGGTGTTATCGAGAACCACCGTCACCTCGGCCATATTGCGCGCCGGCCGATGAGAGGTACCACCAAAGATCACATCATCCATTTCCCCGCCGCGCATTTGCTTGGCCGAGGTTTCCCCCATCACCCAGCGCAAGGCTTCGACCAGATTGGATTTTCCACAGCCGTTCGGGCCGACCACTCCGGTCATACCGGGTTCGATCAGCAGTTCGCAGGGGTCCACAAAGGATTTAAACCCCGACAGCCGTAGTTTGGTGAACTGGATCACCGATACCTATCCATTATCTCGATAAAGTCGCCCAACGTGAACGGCCCCGGCAGCGACAGTGCAACCGGGACCGCAAGCAACCCAAAGCATGGGCATTCCGCGTGGAGAAGGGTGTTACCCCTTTGCGGCCTTGTTAATCAAGTCAGCAAAGACCTCATAGGACAAAGCGCCCGAATGTTTCACTCCATCGACCACAAACGACGGCGTCGAATCGATGCCATAGGCATCGTGACCGGCGCTGCGCACATCAACGATGGCTTGCAACAGGTCTTTATTTTTCAGCGCCGTTTCGACGGTTTCAGGCGGCATCCCGGCCAGAACGGCCAGCTGCGTCAAGGCTTCGGCAGGATTTTCCGCCCGCGCCCACATTTCCTGATGGGCAAACAGGGCCTCGATGTAAGGGAAAAACATATCTTTGGGGGCACTGCGGGCGATCAAGGCCGCCGCCAAAGCCAGCTGGTCGAGCGGGAAATCACGCACCACCAAACGCGCCTTACCACTGTCGATGAAATCTTTTTTCAGCTGCGGCAGGGTATCGGTGTGAAAATGGGCACAGTGGGGGCAAGTCAGCGATGAATACTCAATAATCGCCACCGGGGCTTTTGCATCGCCCAAGACCCGTTCGGGATAAATGGCCGGCATGGTGGCCTTATCCCACGCAATAGCGCCGCCTTCGGCGGCCATCGCCATCTGCGACCGGGTAACAATGGGAAGGGCGGCAACAGCGGCAGCACCCAACAGAAGAGAACGACGAGAAACAGCAGTCACAGAAACGATCCTTTTCCCAGGCCGCTTACATAAAGCGCACCGTTTTTAGAGCATTGCGCGCAAAAGTGGGTACCGGTTTTGCGCAAAAACAATGCGACCACTCAAGATCTTAGAGCGTTTTTGCGTTTCAGAGTAAAGGCAAAAACGCTCTAGGCTCTGCCTT
>CEGD01000362.1_pt1 | contig 14921 bp, 15 predicted proteins | sample 306751 | NCBI WGS metagenome assembly CEGD01 (sample SAMEA2755657, study PRJEB7226) | microbial mat metagenome | biome: microbial mat; feature: hypersaline; material: grass silage | place: USA | collected 2014-02-19 | depth 0 m
TCTCTACGCAAATGCGTCGCCGCAATCGCTGCGCTCTTGCTCGGGATTTGCTCTAAGTCCGCGGGCTTTTGTTTCGACTGCCGGGTTGATCGGGATAAATAAAACCATTGGTCGGATAGACCGTTGTCCCATAATCCCCAATCGGGGCATACCAAACACGGGTTTGTGACCAATCATTATTAGGCGATACATCAATAATGCCAACGCCCAAATCGACCTTACCGCGACGGCCAGCACCCCAATTGGCGTGATCAACCACCACTTTGCGGTTTGAAATCACCTGACGAACCACCGCGACATGGCCACGGCTCATGGAACGGGTACGCTCAAAAACCAACACCGAGCCGGGCTTGGGGGTTTTGCTGCGCACATAGACCCCGGCAGCATGATTCCACCACATCCAAGCATCGCCGCGCACGTCAATGCTGGTTACCGAACGAGCGTAAGGAACGCAGCTCCAGCCGGCCCAACTGGCCGACGGTAGGGCAAACACGAAAGACAAAACCATAAGCACCGCAAGCCACAAGCCTCGCTGCCCCATTTTGCCAGGTCCTATTCGGTTTAGACAGGCGGTCTGCTGATTAGATTTTACGTATGGCGTTTGATCCACTCGCCCCATCAGTCCCTCATCCATTGTCTATCGCCCTTTGCAGGGCCCCAATTGCTAAATACCACCCTCGAGCGGCTCGACCATCCCTGTTGCCCCACTCAAGAGGCCCTCTTGAAACTCTAACCCTAAAAAACGGCTCTCATCGACGGGTCCAGGAAGCGAAAGACCCAGCGTTAAAGCCCGCTGAAATCCAAACCGGCTGTAATAGGGTTCATCCCCCACCAACAAAACCGCTGGCCACCCTTGGGCCTTAGCCCTCGCCAATCCCTCAACCATCAATAACGTGCCAACCCCTGTTTTCCGTAAACCACCGTCAACAGCAATCGGCCCAAGCAACAACACCTTAACCGGCAACTTTTGAACGTCTGTGATGACGACCGGCCAAAAGCGTAACGTACCGCGAAAATCTTCGTTTTCAGCCCTGGCGACCAAACTAAGGCCCGCAACGGGTTCCACACCCTGGCGAAAACGATAAACAGTCTTATTTTGACGATCGATCCCAAACGAGGTTTCTAAAAGGGCTTCAATTTGCGCTGCGTCTTGCGGCTGCTCATCAATAATATGCATCGTCATCCATAACCCAACCTGGGGGAGCCTAGCGCGGCTGCCGTTTTTGACAGGCCGCACCAAGCTGCGCCTCTCAAGATCACGGGTTAGCCAAACAACGAAGTCCCTCCCCCTGGCGAAGGCGGAACAAGGCACGATCCTTAAGAGCATCCCATTCTGCCCCTTCGATCTGCTCTGACGGGATGTGGCCAAAAAAGCGCATCAACTCGTCAGCGATATGAAGGGCAAGAAGCTTTTCCTGGCGCTGCCAGTGGGACAAATCCCACGGATCACCGCTATCGGCAAGCTGTTCGGTGGCCAAAAAGGTTCGAGCCGCACGGCTTCGTCGTCGTTCCCCCGCGCCATGATCGGCAATAGGAGCCAACACCGAAATCGGCGTCAAGGCATAGCCGGGGCCCTCGAAATAAATTAACCGCGCGACGTCTTCCTCCCGCAAACCATCAATCAGATGGCCTGTGACCGGCTCGCTCGTCGTTTGGGCATCAGGAACAGGGTGAGCAATCAACATCGGAAAGGCTTCATCGGCAACGCGACGCCGCTGAAATCCTGGCAAATAAGCCTCTTGCCGGATCACCTGATGGGCAGGGCGATTGAGCACGACCGAGAGCAAATCGGAATCCATCAAGCTGCCAAAAACAAACAGCGGATCGCTGCCCATTTGCAGTGAGGATTCTGTATATGCCACACCAGCCCCCATTACCCTTGCAGCCCCTCTGTCCAGAAAAATAATTCCATCGGCCACTCATGCAGATCTAACGGTTAAGTGGATACGCAGCCCATCGATCTGTTGCAAGCGAAATTCGCACTCCCTAACCGATGATAGGGACTATAGCACAAGGGATTCCGCCACTTAGGAGCAATGCCATGACAATAATTTAAGGTTTCCCAACACCTACATCATCGCCTGCAACCACGCCAAAGAAGCCTAGTAACAAAGCACTACGGGGAATTCAGCACTGGCGGAGCCCCTACCCCTCAAGCGGGCGAACCATATACGCCGCATCATCCCCATAGGACCGTAATTTTTCAGCCAAGGAGGAGGCCGGGTCTATCACGTCGAATCCGTGCCCGTGCCAATAGCGCACCGATGCATTCACTGCGGTCAGGGCCAGCGGCCCCAATCCACGCGCACGGGCGATCAGCTCTAAGCGCTTAACCAATGCCCGCCCCAACCCCAAACCGCGTGCGGTGGAGAGCAAAGCGACATCATGCAGATACAAGCAGTCGCTTTTTTGCGGCAAAGCCCCTAGCAGGCTATTAAGCGGCGGCGGGCGGAAAAGCTCGCCTGGGTGCGACAGGCTGTAGCCAACCAGGGCATTGGACCCACTCGCCTGGGCTACAAAACATCCCTCGGGAAACAGCCGCAAGCGATCGGCAAACACCTCTGGGTCTTCGGGATAGTCCAGATGCACAGCTGCGGCCATTGCTTCAACCTGGGCGAGGTGAGCAGCCAGCATTGGTTTCCAGGCGGCGTGCATGGTGATAGGAGGGGGAGTGAGGGTCGGCATGGGGGCCTTTCAAAACGAACGATATAGATGCCACGTCTGCAATACTGCCACCACGTTATCGCACAAAAATGGCCGCGTCACATTACCTGTGAAGCAGCCTATTCCGTCAGTCATAGTCAGATCTTGTCATTTAACATGATACCACCGAAATGCGGTGGTATCCCCAAGGGGATTCGAACCCCTGTTGCCGCCGTGAAAGGGCAGTGTCCTAGGCCTCTAGACGATGGGGACATGACCACAAAGTTGTTTGTATCCCCTCTTCGCTTTGCAAAGCAAGACCTTTTTCAGCCCTCTGTCATTTTTCTTCGCTCAGGCCAACCGGCAAAAAGGCATCACGCTGCTCACAGGGCACCCAAGCACTCAGGGTGCCGCCAACAGCGGCGATAAACCACACCGCATCGGGATCGGTAATTTGCGCCACATCGCGCGGGCTGGGGTGGGCTAGCCCGTTTGGATGACTATGATAATGACCGATCACCGCCCCCCCACGACACCGCAAATCTCGTTGGGCATCGAACAAATCCTGAGGGGCCATTACAAAGGCCATCGGCCCCCGATCAGACCCGGCCAAGGCATTACGCATCGGCAAAATATCGCTAACCTGCCATAAGCGTTGCCCATCACCGCCGTCCAATCGGGATATCAGCACCTCACCGATCAACAGACCACAGGCCTCGTCGGGCAGAGCTTGGTGAACACTCTGCCACAGACGATCAATGAGGCCGCGCCCTATCAGAACCACCCTGCCGTTCTCGCCCTTAGTCATAGCCAGAACCGATCATGCTATTTATTAACGGATAGGCGGGGCCACTTCACCGCTTCCCTGGGTGGAGGCGGCGGGGTGCTGGCCGGCAGCTGCCGAATCGAGAAGCACTGAACCAACAACAGCCTTTGATACAGTATCAATAACCAACAAACGATCAGCCACCCCACCACCGCGCAAGGTCAAGATCAACTGCCCCCCCATCGCCTGAACGGCCTCAATGGATGTCCCAGCGGGCTGAGAAACGACGATTTCGCCAAAAGTAGTCATTGATTGCGCTGGGGCCATCACAGCAACGGCGGGAACATCATCCTGGGGCTTGGCAAGGCGCCCTGCCTTAGAGTACATCCCATACCCAAGCAGCGCGATTCCGGCCACCAGTAAAACACCCATAAAAACCACCAGCGCCTTGATCGCCTGCATAATCGTACCACCTTTTCTATTATGTCATCGGGTCGGCGCAGCCAATCTGGTCGACCGTTCCTCAGCAGGGCAAGGCCCTGATCGCTTCGTTTAGGGCCTTGCCCTGTTCGTTTCATCCCGCCCCTTATAACAAGACTGGCAGGTCCGTGGCTCGAAAATCACGCAATCGCACACTTTCCCCCACCGCAGCCCAAATGCCACAGGCATTTCCTGACGCAGCGGCGTTCTTTGACGGCCCAGCTCCCACCTTGAGCGACCCATTTCCTCAGGCAGAAATGACCATCGCCGATGATGATGACCTGCCCGATGACAGCAGCACCAATAGCGAAGACGACACCGTCCTAACCTTGGGCCCCGTCGAAGAAGAAGATCAAGGTGAGCGCCTTGATCGCTGGCTGTCCAAACAAGCCGACGATCTATCGCGATCCCGCGTTAAAGCCCTGCTCGATGATGGTCGCATTACCTTAGATGGCCAAGTGGTGAGCACGGCGAATAGTCGCTTGCTGATCAATCAAGAAATTATCGTCCGTATTCCGCCAGCGGCCCCTGCACTGCCGCAGCCACAAGATATCCCGCTGACCGTTGTATATGAAGACGAGCATCTGATTGTCATCAGCAAACCGGCAGGCATGGTGGTTCACCCCGCAGCAGGCAGCCCAGATGGCACCTTGGTCAATGCCCTACTGCATCACTGCCAAGGATCGCTATCGGGGATTGGTGGCGTTGCCCGCCCTGGCATCGTTCACCGCATCGACAAAGATACCTCTGGCTTGTTAGTGGTGGCCAAAACAGATCGCGCCCATCACGGACTGGCGGAACAATTCGCCGCCCATACCCTGGATCGTGCCTATTGGGCTGTGGTTTGGGGTCGCCCTTCGCCATCCAAAGGGGAAATTACTGGCAACATTGGCCGCAGCCCACAAAATCGCCAAAAAATGGCCGTTGTCACCCGCGGCGGCAAAGAAGCTCTCACCCGTTATCGCACCCTTGACCGCTATCAAGACGGCGCTATTAGCCTGGTCGAATGCAGGCTAGCCACCGGTCGCACGCACCAAATCCGCGTCCACATGACACACATCGGCCACACCTTGCTTGGCGACCCCTTATACGGCAGCCAACGGCGACAAAAATCCCTTGATCTCACGGCACAAAACGGCCTTTCGGGCTTTTGCCGTCAAGCGCTTCATGCCTATCGGCTTGGATTCTTGCACCCGATAACCGGGATTCCTCTCACATTTACCTCACCAATAGCGTCTGATATTGCAGCCCTCATCCAAGCCCTCGGAGGCACCCCACCCACTGAATAAAATAGCATATTCAAGTAATTAAACACTATTCCTGCGCTGCAATGCGTGCAGCGCAGCACACTTTATCCTCTATAAAGGGGACTTGAGCGCTTGATTTCCCCTCTATAGATCGTATTCTTTTACTCAGGAATTGAGGAGGCACCATTCCGACACTGTCTTTCCAAACACTCGGGACTGACCATCCCAAGAAAAAGGACAGACACATCCTAGAACAGGAGGTGCATAATGACCGGAGCTGCCCTAACCCGAAGCGACCCACAAAACAACCTCAGTCGCTATATGCGCGAGATACAGCGCTTTCCTTTGCTCGAACCCGACCACGAAAACGCCCTTGCGCGTAGCTTTCTCGGCGACGGGGATGCGGCAGCGATGAATACCCTGGTCACCAGTCACCTCCGCTTGGTTGCTCGGATCGCCGTTGGCTATCGCGGCTATGGCCTGCCATTGGGTGAACTCATTTCCGAAGGAAACATTGGGCTATTGCGTGCCGTTCATCGCTTTGATCCCGACAAAGGTTTTCGCCTTGCCACCTATTCCATGTGGTGGATCCGCGCCGCGATACAAGAATACATCCTGCATTCTTGGTCCTTGGTGAAAATTGGCACTACCGCAGCGCAAAAGAAGCTGTTCTTTAATCTGCGCAAGGTCAAACAGCAGATGTCGCACCTCGACAGCGGCGATCTGCCGCCGGAAATGGTGGACCGTATCGCCACCAAGCTTGATGTTCCAAACTATGAAGTGGTGAATATGGACCGGCGCTTGTCTTCGCCTGACCGCTCGCTGAACGTACCGTTAGGAGCGATGGCGCAGACAGAGTGGCAAGATATCTTGGCCGACGAAACCGACGACCAAGAAAACATGCTGGGCCGCAGCGAACAGCGAAAATCGCTTAACTTTTTGCTGCAACAGGGGCTGGGTCGGCTAAAGCCCCGCGAACAAGATATTTTGGTACAACGGCGTCTGCGCGATACCCCAACCACGCTCGAAGACCTGAGCCAGCACTACGGGATCTCACGCGAACGCGTGCGCCAAATCGAAGCCCGCGCCTTTGAGAAGCTGCGCATCGACATGCTCGCAGCCTTACCCCAAGACCAAGCCGCAGATTTGTTGCAATAACCAAAGGAGGAAACGGCGGAGTGTGTGACGACACAGACCACCAAGCACCTCGGTGCTTGCCGCTTTTTATACGTCGAGCGAACTAAACACGCTGCCCTATCAAAAATAGGCAGCGTGTTTTTTATGCTCTTCTTGATCTTGGTCAAGGAGAGTCATCGGCAAAACATGGGATAGAAAGATCACCGGTCGCCCCCAACCGAGACCTGCCCTCAATTCCTTACTCATGGAGAGACTCGATGGCCTTGCTATCTTGGAGCGAAGATCTGAACGTTGGCGTGGATTTTATGGACGGTGATCACCAAGTCTTCATCGACATGGTCAATGCTTTTGCCCAGGCTGACGAAGCCGATTTACCCGCTCTTTTTGATGCCCTTTATGCCCATACCGAAGAGCATTTCGCCCGCGAAGAAGCTCTCATGGACAAGATCAAATTTTTTGCCACCGATTGCCATAAGGGCGAGCACGGTCGGGTCCTAAACGAAATGCGCCGCTTTCGTGAACACCTGAGCAAAGGCAACGTTGCCTTTGCCCGCGCCTATGTAACCGATCAAATTCCGCAGTGGTTCATTCTGCACCGCAACACCATGGATTCTGCGACGGCGGCCTATGCCAACCAATACGCCGCCGCAGAAGCCTAAAGCAAATACGTCGTCCCAGATGCTTCCGTCCGCTCTAAACCCGAACCAAATGCGGCGACAGGCCGACCTCTTGTGCCAAGCGATCCAGCCGCTTGGCAAAGGGGGCGGGCATAAACAACGGGTCATCCACCGGCACAGCCAGCATCACGACTTTTTCACCACATTCCAGGCTCGTACGCGACAAAAGCCCCGGAATACCGCCCGATAGGGTATGGCCCAACCGCAAGGCCGCACCGATGGCGCGCACCCGGCGTAAACGGTCGTCATCCAACAAGTATTGCGCCTGCTGAACGGCCTGCGGGCTGTCATCGCTGCTATAGCGGAAATAAACGGCCAGGGCCAAACCGGCACGGTCGGTATGCTCCAACCCCATAAAGGGCAGCCGTAAAACACGTAAAAAAGCCTGTTCTGCGCGATAATCAGGATGTTCGTTCCAAAAAATATCCCCCAGCAAACAGGCCGCATGCCGCAAACGGGCCAAATGCTGCGTTTCGTCGGGGAATAACGGGCTCATCCATTCCATCAATTCGACCGCATGCTCGGGAAAGCGCCCTGCCCCACGCGCCAATTCACTGGCAGCGGAAATAAGCGGATCACCTTCTTGCATTTCTTTGGGCAAAGACAAGAAAAACTGGCCTTCGCGCATACCATAGACGCTAAAAACAACCTGATCTGGTTCAGCAAGAGTAATCAAGCGGTCCAAAAGCTGCGCTGCCAAGTGTAAATTTGGAATGCGCTTGCGCGAAACGCCTTTAACTCGTTCCAAAGATTTACGATTTTGTAAAGTAATCTGCGCCAACATGATCCGTGCCTGTTCGGGATCAAGGGTGAAATTATCCAACACATGTAAGGGATAATTCATTTGTTCGATCATAACCCGCGCCAAGGCCCGCCAGGACCCGCCAACGGCATAAAGATGGCGCCCTTTGGTTTGGTGCAGAAAATCAACATCAGCCAAACGATCTTTGATCACCATGGCGGCACGGTCACTGTCACCGCCCGAATGCGTGGCCAAACGCAGCACGCCCAGCGGTAACGTGGTAAAAGCACCGCAGCGCATATCCTCCACCACCACCAGTTCCAACGAACCTCCCCCCAGGTCGCAGACCAAACCATCGGCGTTGGCGGTAGAGCACATCACCCCATAAGCCGCCCGGCGGGCTTCTCCCTCGCCAGAAAGCAGCTGCACAGTAACTCCACAGCGGCGTTCAATTTCGGCGATAAACTGCGGACCGTCTTCGGCATCGCGGGCGGCGGCGGTTGCCAAAACATCCAGGCGTTCGACTTCCATTTCGGCAGCCAAGCGCACAAAGCGTTCGATAGAATCCAACGCCAGAGGCACACCTTCGGGGTTCAGGCAGCCCGTCGTTTCCAGGGTCAAGCCCAGAGCACAGGTGGCTTTTTCATTGAACAGCGCCATCGGCGTGCGATGAAGGCCATCATAGACCACCAAACGCACGGTGTTGGAGCCAATATCAATGATCCCGATCGGGCGGCGGCGCGGCGGTAGCGGGGCGCTCCAATAATCCTTGGGCATCATGGCCGGTCTCTGGTCCTTTGGCAGTCGATGAAGAAACAGAACCCAAGCGACGGGGAGCAGGCTCTTGGATCCACCCGACCTGTATGAGCAGGCCGCGTAAAAAGCGCACTTAATGCGCTCCGTCATGTTATCGCACATTCAAAAAAGGGACGCACGTGACAATAGTCCGTGCGACCCCATATTTGGTGATGTCTGAGCATGGCGGGCTCAGGGCAATGAGCCCGCCATGCTCCTTTCGGCTTTTCCGCTGTTAGTCTTTATCAAAAGCCAAACGTTGCGTCTTTTTCTGCGGATGCTGTACTGCTGACCCACGCCCAGAAAGGCTGGGATTGGTCATAAAGTAAGTATGCGCTGAAAAGCCATCTTTGCCGCAGGGAATACGAACAAAATTCCCATCAGGCTGCAGGATCCAGCTTTGCGCTTCGTCTTTAAAGTTGGCGACCATGATTTGGTCAAGCACTTGCTCGATCACCGTCGGATTTTCCAGCGGCACGAAAGACTCAACCCGATTGAGCATGTTGCGCGGCATCCAGTCGGCAGACGACAGATACAGCTTAGCATTGGGCGACGGCAAAGCATGACCATTGCCAAAGCACAAAATGCGCGAATGTTCTAAGAACCGGCCAACGATGGTTTGCACGCGGATATTTTCGCTCAAGCCCAGCACACCCGGACGCAAACAGCAAATCCCACGGATCAGCAACTGCACTTTGACCCCGGCTTGCGAGGCCTCATAGAGCTTGTCGATCAGCTTGCCATCGACCAAAGAATTCATCTTGGCCCAAATAGAGCCTTCTTTACCATCACGCACATGCTGGATTTCCTTTTCGATCATATCAATGATCGACGAACGCAGGCCCAGGGGGGCAATCAGCAATTTTTCCATCGCTTCGGGACGGGCATAACCAGTCATGAAGTTAAACGCCTTAGCCGCATCGCGGGTCAGGGCCGGATCCGAGGTGAAAAAGCTAAGGTCGGTATAAATCTTGGCAGTGATCGGATGATAGTTCCCGGTGCCAAAGTGCACATAAGACCGCAGATCACCGGCTTCGCGGCGGGTGACCAAGCTGATTTTGGCGTGGGTTTTCAGGTCAATAAAGCCGTAGACCACATTCACCCCGGCACGTTCCAAATCCCGCGCCCATTGGATGTTGGCTTCTTCGTCAAAACGCGCTTTCAGCTCCACCATGGCGGTAACCGATTTACCGGCTTCAGCGGCTTCGATTAGAGCGGCGACAATCGGGCTGCCCTTAGAGGTGCGGTACAGGGTTTGCTTGATCGACACCACGTTAGGATCGCGTGCTGCCTGGCGTAAGAACTGCACCACCACATCAAAGGATTCATACGGGTGGTGAACCAGGATGTCCTTTTTACGGATCGCAGCAAAGCAGTCGCCGCCAAAGTCGCGGATGCGTTCGGGGAAGCGGGCATTAAACGGCACAAAACACAAATCAGGCCGCTCGTCGCCAATCAGCTTAGAAGTATCGGCCATGCCGATCAGGCCATCAATGCGGAACACATCTTCGGCGGCCACGTCCATCGATTCGCAGATCAGATGGAACAGGTCTTCGGGCATGTCGGCATTCAGGGTCAGGCGGATGCAATGCCCACGACGACGGCGCTTGAGGGCCGTTTCAAAGGACCGCACCAAATCTTCGGCTTCTTCGTCCACTTCCATTTCGGAATCGCGAATCACCCGGAAATGGCCGCCCTGACTGACTTCAAAGCCTGGAAACAGCTTGTGCAAGAACAGACCAACCACGTCTTCTAGCGGCAGATAGCGAATTTCCCCGCCTGGAACGCGGACAAACCGCGCCAGCTGCGTGGGCAGCGGCACCAGGGCGCGCAGGGGTTCTTGGTCTTCTAAGCGAGTCAGGTGCAACACCAGCGCATGCGCCAGGTTGGGAATAAAGGGGAACGGATGCGCCGGGTCAATGGCCAGCGGCGTTAACACAGGGAATATGTGATCGAGGAAATGACTTTCCAGCCACACCAAATCGTCGTCCGACAGATCACGCTTGCTGATCACATGAATGCCTTGCTCGTGCATGGCATCTTGCAAGCCGCGCCATACCATCTGCTGCAATTCAATCAGGCGGCGGGCTTCTTTGTTTATCGCCTCTAGCTGCTGCGCCGGGGTCAGGCCATCTTGGCTGATCGAGGTTACCCCGGCATGGACCTGACCCTTAAGGCCCGCAACACGGACCATATAGAATTCATCCAGGTTCGATGCCGAGATCGACAAAAAGCGCAGCCGCTCCAGCAGCGGATGCCGCGGGTTCAGCGCTTCTTCAAGAACACGGGTGTTAAAGGCCAACCAAGACAGTTCACGGTTAATAAAACGTTCCGGGCTGCTTTTGGTGATCGCTTCGATCGGCATCGGAGTCAAAGCAGCAGTAGCGGGACTGGCGGAAGCAGATGTGACAATTTCGGGCATAGCGCTGGGGGACTCCTGGGGCGATCGTTCAGCGGGAATAATCTGTTTCAAAGCAGCTTTCCGCGGCTTACGCAGCGGGCGAGTCGGTTTCGTTTCGGGCGGTATCGTTTGGGCTTTTATCCCTTGTGGCGCCTTGGCCTCCTCCCCCACTGCGGCGCCCGCATCTGCCGCAATTTCCGGGATTTTTAACCTTGCGGCCAAACGCCCCGATGTCGCCCCTGCCGGTGTTGGCAAGCTGACCGCACGACGGGCAGTTTCAGGCCGTTTGGCAATCGGGCGAGACACCGCGCTGTTTGGGGCGGCGGATGGCTCTGCCACAGGCGATTTAGCAGGATCACGCGGGGGAGTATCATCGGTCATGGGCTAGGCTGACTCCTGAACGAATGTAAACGGGTCTGGACATGGCATCGGCAGCTTCGCTAAGGCACCACAGCAGACCCAGAGGGGCACGGACGACTTTTACACCAAGCACATAAGGGTGTTTGCCAGGGTTTGGCCAAAGATAGCATGAAACTTCTGTGACAGGGGGTTCGAACTCCTGCGCCCTATGGCTAGGGGGTCTATAAACAAAGTTATGGAACAGGCGACTAAACGGCACATTTCTCCTATTCTGCCCCTCCTCCAGCACCGAGGTTAAAACGATGAGCGCAAAAACTCTCTACCTGCTGCGTCACGCAAAATCTGATTGGGATGACCCCAATCTGAGCGACCACAATCGCCCCCTATCGGCGCGCGGCCAACGCGCCGCCCCCCTAATAGCTGAGGCTTTGCGGCAGCGCGCAATCACGCCGGATCTGATCCTTTGTTCAACGGCAATGCGTGCTCGGCAAACATTAGCCTTGGTAAAGCCAGCCCTGGGGCAGGCCCCGGTTCAGGAACGATCAGCGCTTTATACTTTTGACCACGCCAGTTTAGCTCTATCGCTACAAGAGATTACCGAAGACATTCGCTCGGTGCTGGTGATCGGCCACAATCCGGCCTTGCAAGATTTAGCATTGATGCTTTGCGCCACGCCAGAACAGCTCCCCTCTGCCCAAGCGGCCTTGGTCGATAAGATGGCGAACAAATTCCCCACCGCCTCTTTTGCCGCCCTCCGCCTTTCTGGCCCCTGGGCCACGGTATCGCAGCAACGCGGGCAAGCCACCCCGCTCGCTTTTCTCAGGCCTAAAGAGCTGAAAAAGAGCGAAGACCACAGCTAGAGTGGTTTTATGTATCCCCTAACAGAGCGGAAAATCATAAGACACGCAAATCACGCAACAAGAAGTTCTGCGACTAAACGGCAGACAGTCGCCCAATCGAATCGCTCTTGCGCCTTGATCGGGGGCACCACTGCCGCTGCCATGGCAACACGCAGCGCAGCGTCAGCCTGATCAGGCGTATCGTAAACATGGACGTTGGGCAGGTCGAAAAACGGTTGATTGGCGGGGCAGTTGGGCAACACCACATGACGCCCGGCAACCAGGGCTTCGGCGGTGGTGGTACATAGGACTTCGGATACCGACGGGTTAAAGAATACCCGGTAATCCCCCATCGCCTCCCACGGGCTGGCCGACGGCCCAAGGAAGCGGACCGGGGATTGCTTGTCTGCCGCTGATTTTTGGATCGCTGCGTTATCCGGCCCATCTCCATAAACATCAATGGCCACCCCCATGCGCTTGGCCACATCAATGACGCACTGCAGACCTTTATCCCAGGTCAGCCGCCCGAGGAAATAAACCCGATCATTCCCTTCGGCCACTGGGGGCACCTGAGCAAAGGCCTTTAGCACGCCCGTAACCTGCTGCCACCTCACCAAGTCTTCCACGCCCTTTAGATCAATCGCGGGGGATAAGGGCACGATCACATCAGCGTACTTGCGCATCAGCTGTTTGTGCCGCCATTCGACAATCTTGGCAAAGGCAGCCCGGTCAGGACGCCCAGGGCGGCGGATATAAGATCCATAATTGGTCATAACGATGCCAAGAGTTTTTTCCGCACCAATGCGGCGCTTAGAGCTATAAAAGGGAATCCATCCAAAATGCTCGGGTTCTTGTACGAGGAAATAGCGCGCTGGTGGCGAGGCAGCAAATGCGTCCTCGACAATAAAAATACTAAACAGAGATTTAGAAAAAACGCCTTTAAAGAAAAATATATCCGGTAAAGGCGGCACACCCAAACGCAAGGCCTCGGCCCTTAGCCACCGAGCTTGCTCATCGGGATTAGCGAACAGGACCTCTCCCCACAAGCGCTTTTGCGACGACGCATCAAGCCAAGGTACGCCGTAAGCCACCCGATAGCCCAGCGCGGCAAGCCCCCCCGCATGCCATAGCGAAAAAATAGCAGGCCCCGTCCGCCACGGCAAAGCCGCCGTCGTCAAAACGACGATGTCAACAGGCCCCATATTGGTACTAGATGCCGGGGGGGAAGAAAAAAACATGGTCCTCATCCTCAATTGTAACATAACATTGCAAGTACGACTTTATAGTCACAATACCTTGATTTGGGTGGACTTCAAAAAAACTCTATGGTCCCCTAAACCTTGTCGCGTGATCCTGGTTGCAGCGTTATGTACCACACGGGTCGCTTCCTAGGTCTACCCCCAGCGCTGCCAGGGACCGAATTTATGCAATCACCAACCGTACTCGTGACCGGGGGTGCCGGATATATCGGCAGCCATGTTTGTAAGGCCCTTGCCGCAGAAGGATGGACGCCTGTCGCCTATGATAACCTATCGAACGGGCATGAATGGGCCGTACGCTGGGGACCACTAGAAATCGGCGATATCCGCGACCGAGACCGCTTAACAGCTGTCGTTAAAGCCCACCGCCCCCAAGGGGTTTTACACTTTGCCGGGCGGATTGAAGTCGGGGAATCCCTTCACGCTCCTTTCGGCTTTTATGATGTCAATGTCAACGGTACGCTGACCTTGCTTGATGTTATCGCTGCCGCTGGCATTGAAGCTCTCATTTTTTCCAGCACGGCAGCCACCTATGGCATTTTAGAAACATCTCCGGCTCCTGAAACACACCCTTGCGCGCCGATCAATCCCTATGGCCGATCAAAATTAATCGCCGAACAGATGATCGCTGACATGGGGGCTGCACACGGCATGAAGTGGACCAACCTGCGGTATTTTAATGCTTCGGGTGCGGACCCCGAGCGGGAAATTGGCGAAGCTCACCGCCACGAAACACATCTTATCCCCTTAGCCATCGAAGCCGCCCTAGGCAGTCGGTCTGCCTTTACCGTATTTGGCCGCGATTACCCAACGCCAGACGGGTCATGCATCCGCGATTTCATCCACGTTTCCGACTTGGCACGGGCGCATGTTTTGGCGCTAAAGCGTCTGTTAGACGGCGGCACATCGACCACCTTTAACCTGGGCACCGGCACCGGGGCATCGGTCATTGATGTGTTACAATGCCTTGAAACTGTTTCAGGAACCCCGGTGCCGACGGAATACAAAGACCGCCGTGCCGGTGACCCCCCGGCCCTGATCGGTGATCCGGCAAAGGCGATTGCCGCCCTGTCGTGGACCCCTCGTCATAGCGACCTGACATCAATCATTGCCGATGCCTGGGCTTGGCATACCGGTGCCTTTTTTACCCAATCTGCTTTCGCCGCCGCAGGATGAGCGACGACCATGATCGACAACGCGTTTTTTGAACCAAACCCAGCCCTATATTTTCGCGATCTGTCAATCTCAATGGCCGTTTTCGTGGGGGGATTTGTTTGCGCCATCCAAAGTGATTGGCCAATATCTGCAATCGCCTGTTTTTTATCTGCGGCCTTTTTATACCGGGCGGGAATTTTCGCCCACGAGATCGTACACCGGCAAAAACACGAACGCATGCGCGTCTTTTATCGGGTCTGGCAATTGCATGCTGCCATCGGCCCGCTTTTTGGCCCGCACAACGCCCACCACAAAACCGGTATTTTCCGCGCCAAAAACGACCCACAATACCTTTTGCTGCGCAGCAATGGCAAATTGGCGTTTTTTGTGCTGGCTGTCCTCTCGCTTGTGACCCCACTC
>CEGD01000071.1_pt1 | contig 14808 bp, 12 predicted proteins | sample 306751 | NCBI WGS metagenome assembly CEGD01 (sample SAMEA2755657, study PRJEB7226) | microbial mat metagenome | biome: microbial mat; feature: hypersaline; material: grass silage | place: USA | collected 2014-02-19 | depth 0 m
CTGCCCGCCAGGGCAAACCACTCCCCTCGTTCTAAGCTTGCACAACGGCAGGCTTTTGCTCCTTGGCCGGTGTCGCGCCGGGGAAGAGCCAGCGGCGGAACAGGGGTTCGGGCAGGGCGCGCACCAGGGGGGCGAGCAGCGCCATGACGATAATAGAAAAGACGAAACGCCCGACCAAAACCCCGGACCAGTGGGCACCGAGCGCCATCATAAACAAAGTGTCTTCGATCATGCTGTGGCAAATGGCGAGGAACGCGATGGCCAAAAAGGTATCGCGCATGGGCAACGTTCCCGCCCGACTGTCGCGAATGATCAAGCCGCCCCCATAACTCAGGCCCAGCAGGACTCCGACCATGGTTAGCGGCGTCGCTTCGGGACCGATGCCCATCAGGCGTAGCAAGGGCGAGAGCGCCTTGGTCAGCCAAGCGGTGAGGCCGATCACATCCATCAAACGCAGTAAAAAAATCAGCCCTAGGATGATGAAGAAGATGGTGACTAAGGATTGCACCGACGACATCACCCACGGCAGCAGACCCGGCTCGCTGGCCGGGGCGGGCAATAAGGCCGCTTCTACCGGCTGCTGAAACAGATCAAAGCCATTATAGACCGCCGTCAGCAGTGCCCCATAGGCAAGACCGGCCACCAAGCGCATCAGGGTGGTGACCAACAAGCTGGCCCCCGCCTTTTGGCAAACGCGCTGCTCGATGGGCAAGCCATGGGCGGCCAACATCATCGAACAAATCACTGTCATCTGTGCAACAGTCAACGGCGCATCGGGCAAAACGCCGAGCAAAGCCGCCGACCCACCGTAGATATTGACCAGGCAGGCCGTGGCCCAGACCAACCCCATTTCAGCAGGCAAGCCAACCAAGGCCATAAACGGCTCGAACACGGTGGAAAGAAGGCTGACCACCCCCAGCTCGACGGCGATTTTCACCACGATCATCACCGGCACCATGATTTTAAACAGGGTCCAGTACAGACCTAGGGACTCGCGGCCAACGCGGTGAAAGAACCGAGCGCTGGCAGCGAGGGCAGGGGAGCGGCTGGTGGTCACGGGAGGCCTCCGTCACGAATGGGAACATCAGGGCTTAAAATAACGGAACCTTGGTGAAATGAGCGGTCAAAGATGGCGTAAAAGTGGTTTATAATTGCAGAAGTAAACTTTATTTCGGTGAAATATTGCATGGATCAGACCGACCGCCGCATTTTACACGAATTACAACGCAATGCAGAGCTCAGCAATGTCGTCCTTGCTGAGCGCGTTGCCCTGTCGCCGTCCTCATGCCTGCGCCGCGTTCAACGTCTCAAAGACAGCGGTGTTTTGCGGCGAACCGTCGCCCTGGTGGACCCGGAATCAGTGGGCCGGGGTCTGATTGCCATTGTCGAAGTGATGCTGGATCATCACGGAGCCAATCAACGCATTGATTTTGTCGCTCGGCTCAATCAGGAACCAGCGGTGTTACAAGCCTGGTCGGTCACTGGCGACCCGGATGTGATTTTGACCCTAACGCTGCGCGACATGAAAGAATACCAACGGCTTTGTGAGCGATTGTTCACTCATGATCCCAATGTCACCCGCTTTCGCAGCCATTTCGCAATGGATACCTATAAGAATGAAACGGCGTTGCCGCTTGACAATGTTCCTGATGCATAAAGGGAAAATTCACTTTTATTATGGGGTTGGCGTTCGCGGCATCATTTTTAAAAAGTGCGGTAAGCTAAAAAACATCTTATTCTTTGTCGCTCCAGCCTCGATCTTATATCGCTAGAGTATTTTCTGTCTTTTGTCGTTGCGGAAAATACTTCAGTTCTTTGCTTTAAATTTTCTTTAGCGCTGTTCCTCACATCATCTTATCCGGCGGATGCGCTATCCGCTTTTTAGCTTGGAGACGTTTCCGTGAACCGGACTTTTCGCACCCTTAAAGCCCTTGCTATCCCCGCCCTGTTCAGCCTGGCGGTGGCCGCTTGTGGCGAAGACCCCGGCGAGTTTGAACAAGCTTGCCTGAAGGCCGGACAAGGCTCGGATAAGCAATGCGCCTGCATTCAAAAAGTTGCCGATGACATGATCAAAGAAGACCCAGAGAGCGCCCCTCTGCTGCATGCCATGGCAACCAATGATAAAAAAGCGATGCAGGAATTATCCGCCAGCAAGGGCCCGTTGAAAGCTTTAGAAATTCTGGGCACCTTTGCCACAAATGCGGCGCAAAAGTGCGAAATTTTGGGTAAGTAAGCTGATCTGCTTTGGAGCTTTTGCTGGTATCGCAAAAGCTCCAAAGCGTACTTTTTACTGCCACTCAACGGCGCCGCGCTTGTGCGAGGCATCAAAGAGTTGCTTGAACCAAATGGCGGTGAGAATGGCGATGGTACCGCCCATGATGACGTCAGAGAGAAAATGCACCGTGGTAAAGACCCGCGATAGGGAAATCAAAACACCGATTGCCAACCATACCGGGCGATAGCGGGGAAAGATGAACCACAGGGACATCATCGCCGCCCAGATATTTTGACTATGCCCCGACGGGAAACTGTTGTTGCCAGAAAAAGGCGCAAAGCCGTAAATCCCATCGGAAAAGAGGAATTTGGGCCGATAGCGACCAAAGGCGAATTTCAGCAACTGCACCCCAATGCCCGAAGCAATCATCACCGATAGGGCATAAAGCCAAGGCTCAATGCGGCCTTTCCACAGTTCGTGACCTTCGACGGTGTGCGACAGCGATGACAAGGCCCAACAGAGTAAGGCCATGCCGACGAACAGCAGATACCAATGGCCACCCAGGCCAAAGTCGGTGATGGTCTTAAAGAATCCAAAAACATGTGGATCAAGCGAGTGTTTGATCCACAGCGCCAGCGGCTTATCGGCAAACAGCATTAATGGGATTGAGAGCGCCGAAACATAGAGCACGGTGGCAAACAGCGGCATGGCGCGGGTAAAGGCGATGACGGCCTCTCCGGCGGCGGCGATGCGGGCATCCCAGGCTGGCGTGGGGTTAGAATCGCGAGGGTGCGAGGCCATGCGTTTGGTTCCTTATTCCTGCTCTTTACGGCCAAAAATTCCTAAAGATACTGGTTTACCTCGGGAATAGTTAAAGCCTTCGATAGTGGCGAGGCGGCTTATTTCCGTGTCGAGTTTGACCGATTGTAAGGCTTTTTCAAAGGAGTCGAGGAAAGCATTTTCCACCACCACCACGCCGTCTTTGTGGCTGCTAAGGAACTGCGCGCCGCCTTCGCTATCGGTAAGAAGCGTGCTGGTCCGGGTCAAAAACACCAAGCTCGGCTCGTGATAGCCCACGGCGGCGATACCTTCACGCGGGGCAATGCGGTCCAGTTCGCTGGCGATGCGTTGGCTGACCCATAGGTGATCGAGAGTCCCCATTAGACCACCAAAGGCGCTGACATAGATCACCACCGCCCCGACAATGGCCCCTGCGGCGGCGTTGATGAAATGGCGCTGGGTAATTTGCAGCCACCCATAAACCACCACCGCCACCGCAGCGACGGCGGCAGGAATTGACCACAGGGAAAAGCCTTCGCCGTACAGAAAGGGCAGGGCGACAAAGCCGCCGGCCATGGCAAGAGCGATCACCGACCATAGGCCATACCAAAGCTTGGCAGGCAGGGCAGCCAAGCGGTCATAGGTGCCATCGCGGACGGTAAACAAGGTGACAGCGACCAACAGCGCAAGGGCGGGGTAAAAAGGCAAGGTATAATGGGGCAGCTTGGTGGGGATCAGTTCAAAGACGATCCAGCCGGGAACCAGCCACGCCATCAGATAACGGGTGCCCGGCAAAGCCCGTTCACGCCACCCGCGCAGCACGGCGGGCAGGACAAAGAGGCTCGCGGGGAAGAAGGTGAGCAGCATCAGCAGCAGGTACTGGCCGGGAAAACCGCCGTGGCTCTCCTGGGCGCCGAGCAGTTTGGGAATCAGGTCATCGGCAATGGCTTTTTGTACAAAGGCGCCATCCGTGGCGCTGCTGACCGCAGAGAGCCACGGGGCGACAATGGCCGTGGTGACGACCACTCCCATCACCGGGCGCAGACCTTGTAAAAACACCACCGTGCGGTCACCAATGGCCAGGGTGATGGCGGCCAAAAGCAAAATCATCAGGGTAACGGGACCCTTGACCAAAATCGCGCAGCCTAAGGCAATCCACATCACCAGAGCCGCCCAAGACGGTGCACGGGCTCCGCCCTTGCCTTGCAAGTAAACCATGCCAAAGCAAGCCATAACGGTGGTGGTCAGGCCCAGCAACAGGCCATCGGTTTTCGCCAAGTGGCTTTCAACAGCGACCATCAAGCACGATGCCAATAGCCCAGCGCCGATAAGGGCAATGCGGCGATCAAACAGCGCCGCCCCCAGGCGAAAGGTCATCAGAACGGCCAGCAAAGTCCCCAGGGCCGAAGGAAGGCGATAGGGCCAAGCGTCGGTTTTCGCCGGATGGGAAAAGGCTTTTACGGCGGCGGCTTGCAGCCAATAAATCCCTACGGGCTTTTTTGCTCGCAGTTCGTCTTGGTAGCGGACGACGACGTAATCTTCACTTTCCACCATTTGGCGGGTGGCCTGCACAAAGCGGGCTTCGTCGCGATCCATCACCGGCATCGAAGTTAAACCGGGAAGTGCTACCAGCGCCCATAACAGGCTGAGCAGCAGATAGGGGCGAAATCCTTGGGTCATAGACTGCACGGCAGCACCACCATTAGCAGGTCAGGGGGAAGGCGATCGGTATAAGGCCGACTAGACAGGCATCGGCGTCCCGTTCTACACCCTTCCGCCGTTGGCTCCAAGGCCGCAGGGCTTTAGGGCATGGTTAACGGAGCAGCCAGGGCAAGCAACCGTTCGACCACTCCATGGCGTTCTAAGTGATCGGCCAGGGCGTCTAGGGCGCGTTCAACCTGTTGGTCATAGGATAGCGTTGCCCGCTGGCCAAAACGGTGCAGCAGGTGCGCACGATAAGAATCGCTGGCAAACAGGCCATGCAGATAACAGCCCATCACCCGTCCATCGGCGCTAACGGCTCCTTCGGGGCGGCCATCAAGGGAAAGCAGGGGCCGGGCCAAAGCGTTGCCCTGGGTTTGCCCCATGTGCATTTCATAGCCACTGATGGCGCAGCCGGAAAGCTGATCGATTGCGTGGGTTTCACTGAGGGTTTTAGCGCTGCCCATGGTGGTTTGCAGATCTAAAAACCCCAGCCCCACCGTTTCGCCTGCACTGCCCTCGATGCCTTGCGGATCTGCGATGGTTTGCCCCAGCATTTGAAAGCCTGCACAGATGCCGAGCACCGCGCCGCCGCGCCGCAGGTGACTTTGCAGGTCGATATCCCAGCCTTGAGCGCGGAGAAAGGCCAAGTCATCCCGGGTTGATTTTGAACCCGGCAGAATCACCAACCCGGCCTCGGCGGGAATCGGCGTGCCTGGGGCAACAAAAACCAGATCAACGGTTGGTTCAGCAGCCAAGGGGTCGAAGTCATCAAAATTGGCAATGCGCGAGAGACGCGGGACGGCGATCAGCAAGCGATCTGTGCCAGACCTGTTTTTTCCGCTGTTGTTTTTTCCAGTGCTATTTTGACTGCTGCGGCGTTGGTCCAGGGCCATGCCGTCTTCGGCGGGCAGGTGCGCGGCTTGGGGAAACCACGGGATTACCCCGCATGATGGCCAGCCGGTCCGTTGTTCCATCAGCGTCACACCATCGGCAAACAGGGCCGGGTCGCCGCGAAATTTGTTGATCAAAAAGCCTTTGATGCGAGCTTGTTCGGCGGCAGGGAGCAGCGCATGGGTGCCGACGATCTGCGCCAAGACGCCGCCGCGATCAATGTCGCCAATCAGCACCACCGGCACATCGGCGGCCTCGGCAAAGCCCATGTTGGCGATATCTGCGGCGCGGAGGTTGACCTCGGCAGCGGACCCGGCGCCTTCGATGATCACCAGATCGGCCTCGGTGGCGAGCTGATGGAAGCTTTCCAACACGCGAGGCAACAGCGAGGGTTTCAGCGCGTGATAGTCGGCGGCCTTGGCGGTGGTAAGGACTTTTCCACACAGCACCACTTGGCTGCCAATATCGCTTTGTGGCTTGAGCAATACCGGGTTCATCAGTACCGACGGCGCGACGCCACAGGCCCGCGCCTGCAGCGCTTGCGCCCGGCCAATTTCACCGCCGGGCACGGCTGGATGATCGGCGGTTGCCGCCTGGGGCAGGGTGACGGCGGCGTTATTGCTCATATTTTGCGGCTTAAAGGGACGCACCCGCAGGCCCCGGCGGGTTAAGGCGCGCGCCACCCCCGCCACCAACAGGCTTTTGCCGACATCAGAGCCCGTGCCCTGAAGCATCAAGGCCCGTGGCGGCCTGGAATTGCCTCCCCCCATGATCTACCCTTTTATTGCAGGTTGTTGCCCGTTTGCGGCACCAACTGAACTGGCTGACCACTGGTGCTGCTTTTTGCCGGCGCGGACGCCGGTGCGGCAGCAGGGGCTGAGCTGGGAGCGTCCAATGACTGAGTTTCTACCGTTGCAGCAGGAGGAGCGGCCTGAACCGGGGGCATGGTCTGCGGTTGCATCGGCTGTTGGGCGACCGGCGTACCTGCGGTTCCTGTCGGGGCGGTGACGGGTTGCCCAGCGGCGGGTATCGGGCCAGAGGCCTGCATCAGCGCATTGATCAACGATTCGGACTGCGGCAGCTGATAGCGGCGATCAAATAAGATTGATTTCGGACCGGCATTGGCGCCATAGACGGCGTGGTTCCAATCGTCGCGAATTTCCAATCCGGCACCTTCGATGGCACCGCCGCCAAAGGCGCCAGCAGCGTGACTAAAAGCAACGATGTCTACGCCCCCGGCAGAGGTGGTTGCCGCTTCGGCGCCGCCGCCAAAGGTGGCAATGGCGAGATTGACGCCAGCGCCAACCTTAAATTTGTCTTCCATGATCGCACGCAGGCCGGTTTCGCTCATGATCATATACATGATCTCGCGTTCTTCAGCCCCGAATTGCAAGCCTAAGCTGCCTGCGGCCATGCGATAAAAAGCGGGCGGCGAGAAAATTCCGGCATCGTTGCGCACCAGCAAAACGCCATTGCCATAGGCGCCACCGATGAAAAAACCGGCTTTGTAAAAGCTAGGAACAATGAGGACCGCGCGGGCGTGCGCCAACGACGGCTGCCAATAGTCAGGGAAATGTTCATCGCGACGCAGGGCTTCGACGGTGGCGGTCGCCTTGGCGACGGTTGCCAGGGCGTCAGCCTTTTCCTCGGCCCGCGCACTAGGGGCCAGGGCGAACAGGCCCATGGCACAGGCGGTTATCAGGGATAAAAGGCGCATTGTAAAAGCCTCCAGGGGCGAAAAATGGCAAGAGAATGGCAAGAGAAAGAAAGCGATAGGCGTTAAAATTCTATGCCCGGCTGGGCTTTGACGCCCGAGCGGAAGGGATGCTTGACCAGGGTCATTTCGGTGACCAAATCGGCGGCATCAATAACCTCGGGCGGGGCGTTGCGCCCGGTCATCACCAGATGCTGATCGGCGGGGCGGGCGGCAATTTCGGCCAATACCATCGCGGTGTCGAGATAGCCATAGCGCAACACCACGTTGATTTCATCAAGAACAATCATTCTTGTGTCGGGGTCGGCAAGCATTTTTCGCACTTCGTCCCATGCCCGTTCGGCAGCGGCGATATCGCGGGCCTTATCCTGGGTTTCCCAGGTAAAGCCTTCGCCCATGGCCTTAAAGGTGACGGAGTCAAAGCGCGACAAGACATCGCGTTCAGCGGTTTCCATCGCCCCTTTGATAAACTGTACCACACCGATTTTATAGCCATGGCCAACGCAGCGCAGCGCCATGCCAAAGGCGGCGGTGGATTTGCCTTTACCGGCGCCAGTGTGGACCAGGATCAGGCCTTTTTCTTCGGTCTTGGCGCTCATCATGCGGTCGCGGGCGGCCTTTTTCTTGGCCATTTTGCGGCGGTGACGTTGTTCTTCGTCTTCGGGGGCGTCACTGTCAGTGGAAGGCGTTTCAGAAATCGGGGGAGTCTCGGTCATGTTCGGGGAGTCCTTAGATCGTCCAACAGGCTTTGGCTGGAATTGCGCCGGGGGGACCAGAGGCGCCGTTCGATGGCTTCGGCAAAGCGGTCGGCCATTTCCGTCAAAGCGTCGGGGTTATGCTCCTGTAAAAAGGCGCGAACCGCCTCATCACCAAGGTAAGCGTCAAATAGGGCATCAAAATGGTGATCGCTGACACATTGTGCCGTGGCCTGAAATGCAAACAGATAATCAACCGTTGCCGCCATCTCGAACGCGCCCTTATAGCCGTGGCGCATGACGCCTGCGATCCATTTAGGATTGGCGGCACGCCCGCGCACCACGCGGGCGATTTCTTCGTTGAGGGTGCGGATGCGCGGGCTTTCGGGCCGGGAATGATCGCTGTGATAAATGGCGGGTTGCTGGCCCGATAGGCTGCGCACTGCGGCGGTCATGCCGCCTTCGAATTGGTAATAGTCGTCGCTGTCGAGCAGATCATGTTCGCGGTTGTCTTGGTTTTGCACCACCGCATCCACCGCTGACAGGCGGCGGGCGAACAGGTCTTGGGCGGCAGACCCTTGCGCCCCCTTGCCATAGGCGTATCCGCCCCAGGTGACATAGGCGGCGGCCAGATCGTCGCTGCTGGTCCAGCCGCGTTCGTCGATCAGCGCTTGCAGCCCCGCCCCATAGGCCCCTGGCTGCGAGCCAAACACCCGGTGTCCGGCCTGTTGGCTGGCCTGATCGGGGCTGAGGCCTTCGGCTTTTAGCGTTTGGATTTCAGCGCGGACTTTGGCGGCCATCGGGTTGACCGCATCCGATTCGTCCAGGGCGGCGACGGCGCGGGCGGCGCTGTCGAACAGGTCAATCAGGCCGGGGAAGGCATCGCGGAAAAAGCCCGAAATGCGCAAGGTGACATCAACGCGCGGGCGGTCGAGCAAACCAGCGGGCAAAATTTCAAACCCTGTCACCCGGCGCGAGGCATTATCCCAGGTCGGTTTGACCCCCATCAAGGCCAAGCCCTGGGCAATATCATCACCGCCGGTGCGCATATTCGAAGTACCCCAGGCGGTCAGGGCGATACTTTTCGGCCAATCGCCGTGATCTTGTACGTGGCGTTCCACCAACCGCTGCGCCGAGGCCCAGCCCAGCGTCCAGGCGGCAGGAGTCGGCACCACGCGGGTATCGACCGAATAGAAATTGCGCCCGGTGGGCAAAACATCGGGGCGTCCGCGCGTTGGCGCCCCCGAAGACCCTGGCGCTACAAAGCGCCCATCCAAGCCAGACAGCAGGCCCTGCATTTCTGCCGTGCCACAGGCATCAAGGGCTGGCGTCAAAACGTCAGCGACAAAGGCCATCACCGTCTGGGTTTTCGGCCAGTCTGTGCGGCAGACCTGGTCCCCAGACACCAAGGCCATGGCCAACAGCTCTAGGCGTTCGACACTATCGCCTGCGGTGCGCCACGGGGCATCACTCAGGGCGGCCAGTGCTGCGGGCCGGGGGCCGTTCCAGGCGCTGGCCATGTCGCAGTCCAAGGGGTCAAAGTCCAGCGCTAAATCGGTGGCAAGGGCGCGGTGCAGGCTAAGGCCATGCGCACCGGGCACCCGCGCCAGGGCCACCAGCAAATCCCGCCGCTGTTCGCCTTGGGGGGAACTGCCAAAAATATGCAGCCCATCGCGGATTTGCAGTTCTTTGAGATCACAGAGGTGATTATCGAGTTTTGCCAGCGCCTGATCGTCGTCATCGTCGCTGGCAATCCCCACATCCTGATCCAGCCCTAGGCTGCGCGACAGGCTGAGGATTTCTTGGCGCAGCACCCGCAGGCGGCGCGGATCAACGCCTGCGGCTTCGTAATATTCATCGACCAACAGCTCAAGATCTTTGAGCGGCCCATAGCTTTCGGCGCGGGTGAGCGGCGGGGTCAGGTGATCAATGATCACCGCCTGTGCGCGTCGCTTGGCCTGGGTGCCTTCGCCGGGATCGTTGACGATAAAGGGGTAAAGATGTGGCAAAGGCCCAAAGACGGCTTCGGGGTAGCAATTTTCCGACAACGCTAGGGATTTGCCGGGCAGCCATTCCAGGGTGCCGTGCTTGCCCATATGAATCAGGGCATGGGCGGCAAAGTCTTGGCGAATCCAGGTATAAAAGGCCAGATAGCCGTGTGGCGGCACCAAAGCTGGATCGTGATAGCTGCTTACCGGGTCGATGTTATAGCCGCGTGCGGGCTGGACGCCGACCACCACCCGACCAAACCGCAATAGGGCCAAGTCAAAACCGCCACAGCACACAGAGCCAGGCTGGAAATGCGGGTCGTCTTCAGGGGCTCCCCAGCGGGCGGTAACGGCGTGCTGCACCGCTTCAGGCAAGGCGGAAAAAAAATCCATATAAGCGGGCAGGGGCAGGCTTTCCCGGACCAACCGCCCAGCGCGGGCGGTCAAATCATTGGTGACCCCCTGGCGCAAGGCCGCCATCAGCGCCGAGCCATCTGTGGGCAGTGCTGCGGTGGGACCAAGGTCATAGCCAGCCTGCACCAGGGCCTGCAACACCGCCACCGTTGCCGCCGGGGTGTCCAGACCAACGCCGTTGCCCATGCGGCCATCGCGATTGGGATAGTTGGACAGCACCAGCGCCACCCGTCGCTCGGCTGTTGTGGCCTGTCGCAAGAGGGCCCAGGCGGCGGCCAGGGCGGCGACAAAGGCCACGCGGTCAGGGCGGGGGCGATAGATCACCACGTCGCTTTGCGTTTCGGGGTCGCGCTCTGCTGGGGCTTTAAAGGACACTGCGCGGCTGAGAATGCGGCCATCGACCTCGGGCAGGGCGACGTTCATCGCAATGTCCCGCGCCGAAAGACCCGCTGTTCCCTGTTGCCAAGTGTCTTCGCTGCCGCTGGCAAAGACCACCTGCAACACCGGGCAATCGGCACGGCTAAAGGGGGTGTCTGGGGTATGACCCAGGGCGGTGGCGGCGTCTTTTAGGCCACTGCTTGGGCTGCCGACGGAAAAGCCGGTGCCATTTAAAATCACCGCCGGACGATGCTCGGCAAGGACGTGTTCGACCACGCCAGCGGCCAGGGGATCTTTAAGGCTGGTGACGTAAAGCGCTAAGGGGGCGATACCGGCGGCGTCTAAGGCTTTGCACAGGGCCTCGATAACACTGGTGTTGGCCGCTTGCACCAACGACCGATAGAACACCACCACCGCACGCGGGCGGAGATCTGGCGCTGCGGGCAGGGCGCCAAGCACTCCCGCCGGGGCCAGCGGAGTCGGTTCACGCCAAGATGTTCCGGCTTGCCCGATCAAGCTGCGGGCAAAGCGTAACAGATGTTCAGCGTTATCCGCCCCGCCGTGGATCAGGTATTGCCACAGGCGATGATAGCTTTCACCGTCCACGGTCGAGGCCCGGCGCAGGTCATCATCGGGGCGGTCATCACCGGGAAGAAAAGCCACCAAAGCCCCAGATTTGCGACAGGCGGCGGTGATTTCATCAATCCCATAGGGCCAGTACCCCCGTCCGCCGAGCACGCGCACCACCACCAAACGGGCCGCCGCGACCACGCTTTCCACATAGAGATCCACTGACAGCGGATGCGCCAGCAAATTCAGGCTGGCCAAGCGCAGCGACGGCGGTGCGGTTTCACCAGCGCGCAGGCGCGCCTGAGCCACCGACAAACAGGCCAGTTCGCTTTCAGCCGCCGAGATGATCACCATCTCGGCGGCGGTTTGCCCCAGGTCTATGGCCTGTGAACCGTCATCAACCGCGCCGGGGGTTGCCGCCAGCAAATGCATGCTCTACTCCCCTGTGCGCGGCTTACGCGGTGCCTTGGATACGGGCGCAAATGGCCTGTTGGTCCAGGCCGTGCAGGCCAATCACCACCAAGCGCGAGGCCCGCTGTTCGCCTTCTTTCCAAGGCCGGTCGTAATAGCGTTCTAGGCGCGGGCCGACAGCCTGAATCAAATGGCGCATCGGCTTGCCGGGAACGTCCAAAAAGCCTTTGATCCGCAAAATATCGTGCTCGTTGATGGCGGTGAGCAAGCGGGCTTCTAGGGCATCAAGGTCTTCGACGGCGCCTAGGTCGACAAAGAAGGTGTCAAAGTCGTCGTGATCGTGGTCATCGTCGCCATCGTGGTGGCTGGGGCGGGCGTCGAGGTCATCTTCGGCGGCTTTATCCAGGCCCAAAAGTATGGCCGGATCAATTTTGCCATGGGCGGTGGGCACCAGATGCACCCCTGGCCGGATCCGCGCTTTTAGATCGTGTTCCAGGGCATTCAGGCCCGCCTCATCCAAAAGGTCGGCCTTGTTCAGCAGCACCATATCGGCGCAGAGCAACTGGTCGGTAAAGACTTCTTCCAGCGGGTTGTCATGGTCCAGGCTATCGTCGGCCTCGCGCTGGGCCTGCACCGCCTCGGGATCGTCGGCAAAGCGGCCGGCGGCAGTGGCGTTGGCATCAATCACCGCCACCACGCCGTCAACGGTGACTTTGCTGCGGATGTCGGGCCAATGAAAGGCTTTCACCAGCGGTTTGGGCAGGGCCAAGCCCGAGGTTTCAATGATGATGTGCTCGGGCGGATCGGCGCGGTTAAGCAAGGCTTCCATGGTTGGCAGGAATTCATCGGCGACGGTGCAGCAGATGCAACCGTTGGCCAGCTCAACGATGGTTTCTTCGCTGCAGCCTTCGACTCCGCAGGCAGCAAGGATTTCGCGGTCAACGCCTAGGTCGCCAAACTCGTTGATGATCAGGGCAATCCGCTTGCCGCCAGCGTTCTCCATCAGGTGACGGACCAAGGTGGTTTTCCCCGCGCCAAGAAAGCCGGTGATAACCGTGGCTGGGATCTTACGGAAGGTGCTCATAAACGGGTCTCCGAGGTGGGAAAGACAACGAGTCTAGCTTTAAGGTGCAGGGCAGCATAGACAACAAGCCGCCTTCTGCCCAGGGGGGACAGAGGGGAGTGTAACTTTGCAAAAGGCGCTTATTTTATGGGGGTTTGCTCAGCCCTTTAGAATCAGGGGAATACCAGCAGTCACCAAGTCGACTCGGCCCGCCAAGGCGGCGACGTTTTGGTTCAAAGTTCCAGCCAGATCGCGAAAGCGCCGGGCGAGGGGATTATCGGGGACGATGCCCAGGCCAACCTCGTTGCTGACAATCACCAGCGGGCCGGGGCAGGTGGTAAGCGTTGCGCAGAGGGCAGCACAGCAGTCTTCGGGGCTGGGGGCGGTGGCGTCTTCGGCGCGCAGCAAGACGTTGGTGACCCACAGGGTCAGGCAGTCCAGCAACACCGGCTTGCCGTCAAAGCCCGTGCGCAGCAGGGGTTCTAAATCACAGGGTTCCTCGATGGTTTGCCACCCTTCCAGGCGGCGCTCTTGATGCAGGCGCACCCGGTCGGCCATCTCATCGTCCCAGACTTGTGCCGTCGCCAGATAGACCCGCTGCGGCCCAGCACCACAGACCAGCGATTCGGCATGGGCGGACTTTCCCGAACGGGCACCGCCCAGAATCAGGGTGATGCGGGGAAGAATGATGCTCACAGCAAGGGAGCCCTTTCATTGACGGAGAGAATGGCGCAACCCTGGGCAAAGATCTGGGTGCGGGTCAAGGATAAGGTATCAATGACAAAAGCCAAAACCGCCTTCGCCTGTTCGGGACCAACGGCAGAATGGCCCGCAGCTAAGGCCAAAGCATGGGCGAGGGCGGCGCGGATGGTTCCGCCGTGGCAGGCGACCACCAGATCGCGCCCCTGATAGGTGCTGCGCGCCTGTTCGATCCAGGTGCCAACCCGCTGGCATTGGTCAAGAAAGCTTTCGCCGTCTGGCGGGCGAACGGTGGCCGGATCGTCCCAAAAGCCAATGTCTTGTGCTGATGTCGTCAAATCGGCCCAGCGCTGCCCCGTCCAGCGACCAAAGTCTTGTTCGCGCAAGGCGTCAAAGGTGACGTCGGCGCTGCGGCCCATGGCAGCTTGGCCGCTGTCCATGGCCCGGCGCAGGGTACTGCTGACGAAAACCGCATCCTGCGGCAAACGGTGGCGCAGCCACGACAGGGTTTCTTGATCGCTGAGGTCACAGGCCAAGTCTGCCTGCCCGCTGATGCGCCCGCTTTCAGCCCCTGGAACGGGGCCATGACGCAGCCACCATAGCCTGACCCCATCGGCAGGCGGTGGGGTGGCATTACCACGGCGGCGGCGGGTCATAACTTCGCTCATGGGGTGGCCCCGATTAGGGCGACCAAAACCACCAGTACTGCGCATTCGGCGGTGACGGCGACGGCGCCCAGCACATCGCCGGTATAGCCGCCAATCTGACGCCGGGCGAGGGCAGAAACCACCAATGCGGCAGCGACGGCGGCAAACACCGGGGCGATGGATAACGCGGCAAGGCCACAAGCGGTTAACGCCCCCCACGTACAGGCAAAGCCAACCGCTAACGTTATCAGGGCCATGCGGCGCGAGGGTTTTCCGGCACTGGCCCCCAGGCCATCGGCACGGGCCGGGGTGCTGATCACCATCGCCAAGGGGATCACCGCTCGCCCCAGGGCTTGGGCCGCGATCACCGCCGCCAAGGTACTGTTCAGACTGGGGAAGGCCGCTAAGGCAGAAAAACGCAAGGCATAGGCCAGAATTAAAGCAATCACGCCATAGCTGCCGATGCGGCTATCGCGGAGAATTTCCATCTTGCGCGCCTGCGTGCCGCCGCCGCCAAAGCCATCGGCCACATCGGCGAGGCCGTCTTCGTGGAGCGCACCACTGAGCAGGGCCAGGACCGCCAGGGCCAGAACAGCCGATAGGGTGGCAGGCAGCCCAAGCGATTCGGCAGTCCACAGC
>CEGD01001487.1_pt1 | contig 14693 bp, 10 predicted proteins | sample 306751 | NCBI WGS metagenome assembly CEGD01 (sample SAMEA2755657, study PRJEB7226) | microbial mat metagenome | biome: microbial mat; feature: hypersaline; material: grass silage | place: USA | collected 2014-02-19 | depth 0 m
GAACTGGACGAAGGTCCATTTCACCAAGGCCCCGCTGCCACCCTGCAATTGGTGGCCCGCCGCCCCTTAGCCCCCTAGGGCCAAGGCACAAGCCCATGCCCCTAGGGATTGACGCCCTCTGTCGCGATTGCCTGCATCCCTTCCGCGCCAATGATCCCGCCGCGCGCTGCCCATCGTGCAGTAGCAAACGCACCACCGCACACCCTGAGCTGCGCGATTTGGCGATTGCGCATGTGGATTGCGACAGCTTTTATGCCTCGATAGAAAAGCGTGACCGGCCCGAACTCGCCGATAAGCCGATTCTTATTGGCGGCGATGGGCCGCGTTCCGTGGTTGCCACCGCCTGTTACATCGCCCGTCAGTATGGCTGTCGCTCGGCAATGCCGATGTATAAAGCCCGCGAGCTCTGTCCACATGCGGTAATCGTCTATCCTGACCATGGCAAATACCGCCGCGTTTCCAGCGATATTCATCGTATTTTTCACAGCTATACCGACCTGATCGAACCCATTGCCCTCGACGAAGCCTATTTAGACCTCGCCCACCGCGCCGATATCCCCGATACCCTGGCCGACATCGCCCTGCGGGTGGAGCAAGAGGTGGGAATTTCCCTCTCCGTCGGGCTGAGCTATAACAAATTCCTCGCCAAAATCGCTTCGGACCTCGATAAGCCGCGCGGTTTTTCAGTGATTGGTCGCGCCGAAGCCCTCAGCTTTCTAGCCCCGCGCCCGGTGCGCGATATCCACGGCGTCGGTCCGGCAATGGAAAACCGTCTGATCGCCGATGGCTTTGCCACCATCGGCGCCCTGCAAACCGCCAATGCGATGGATCTAAAGGCCCGCTATGGATCATCGGGCCAATGGCTGTGGCGCATTGCACGCGGTGAAGACCACCGCTGCGTGGTTCCCGACCGCGAAAGCAAATCTATCTCTGCCGAAACCACCTTTGACCGCGACCGTGCCGCCCTGTCAGAGCTGATGCAGGCTCTAGAACCCTTGGCCGCCCGCGTCGAGCACAGCCTGATCCGTCACCAAATGGCAGCCAGTGGCGTGGTGATCAAGCTCAAAACCCAGGATTTCCGTCTGCAAACCCGCCATCATCGCTTGCCAACGCCGTCGCAGAAAGCCAGCGTCTTACTTGCCGCCGCCGAACCCTTGGTCCGCCGCTTGGCCGATGGTCGTTTGTTCCGTCTGGTGGGAATCGGCGCCGATCCTCTGGTTGATGGTACCCAGGCTGATCCGCCGGATTTGTTTAGCGGCTTGGCGGGGTAGGGTTGCAATAGCAAAGCCCTCTCAAAACAAAAGAAAACCAGAGAGATGCATCGCACCTCTCCGGTTTCTTTATCTTCGCAAGCATCAACAGCAGTGCAAACACACCACCCCAATCTTGCTTTAGCCAAACTCTGACTTAGAGCGTTTTGCCTTTACTCTGAAACGCAAACACGCTCTCAGGTCTTGAGTGGCCGCATTGTTTTTGCGCAAAACCGGTACTCACTTTTGCGCACAATGCTCTAGAAAGTCAGCGACAGGCCGGTGGTCACAACGAAACCGCTGTTCTGGTTGCTGTTCTTGGCGACGGTGGTCGCGTTCTGAGCAGTACCATTTTCAAAGTCGGCATAGCTGGCAATACCAACCAAATCGACGCCCGGGCCCATGGTGTAACGGCCAGCCAGTTCCCACACCTTCAGCTCGTCATCGGAGACGTTAGAAGCGGTGTTTTCCATCGAGCTTTCGAGGTAAGCAAGGCTAACAGCATAGGGACCGGTGGTGTAAGACGCACCCAGGGTCCAGGCGCTGCCATCCAGGTCGGACCGTTCGCCCAAGCCAGACAGAGTGTTGCCAGTGGCTGCCTTGCGCTCCTGGTTGATATCACGGTAAGAACCGCCGAAGGCAAAACCAGCATAGCTCAGCTCAGCGCCAGCCTGCCATTCTTCACGAGCCGCGTTATAAGAGGTACCAACATTGGTCGCATTCGCGCCAGCATCAGCCCACAAGTAACCACCCTGAGCCTTGACACCGACGCCACCAAAAGCGCCTTCCCAAGCCAAGCCAGTACCATAGGCTTCGTTCGAACCGCTGGCAGCACCACGGGCCTGAACCGGCTGACCGGGGGCATCGTCGCCGTTCACGTCAGGCACATAGGAGGCGCCAAAGGTGAAGCCCGCAATCGCCGGGGAAATATAGGAGAGGGATTCAGAATCACCCGAGGTGTTGATGAAAGCGGCATCAACCAGCGAGAAATTGCCCGAGTTCGGGATAACGACGTACAGGCCGTCGGCAACATCACCTTCCTGCAGGTCACCCACCGACGGGGCACCAACTGCGATCGCCGACAAAGCGGTGCCGTTGGCACCAGCCCAAATGGTACCAAAACCACCGGAAACCGAGATCTGGTAGGCATCAGAAACGTCATTGCTGACATCACGGCCACCGGATTCCAATTCATAGAGCACCGACACGGTCAGACCGTTGTCCAAGGTGGTCGAACCGGTGAAATGGATTTCGTTGTTGCCCTTGACATCAACGCCAGTGACTTCTCTACCAGTTGCTTGCAGGTAGTCATCGTCCTGCGAAGCATAACCGACGGTCACGCCGCCGAAACCACCAACCGACAGCTTGATCGGCTCAGCAGCAAAAGCCGGGGCAGTGGCCAAAACGGTAGCAAGCGCGGTACCGGCAATAATAATGTTCTTTTTCACGGGGGATATCTCCTCTATCCAAATTTCTCGGCGGACCAACCGGACCCCATGTCATCGGCGTTTCCACGGGGCTCGCGGGTCGTCACGGATCGTTCACAGATGTATTTGTTGGCCGATTGCGACCGACTTGCAAGCAAATTGCACAGGATTTGACCGGCTGACTGATCGTTGGTCATTTGATGTTGCGGCAATGCAACAGAATGTGACCCTTATATCATTCCCCATAGAAAAAAGGGTGATCCGCCGGGGGCGGATCACCAAGGGGAAGTCTGGAACAGGGTGGCCAACAGGGGCTGAACCGTTAGGCTGTAAACGGAACCTGCTGAACCGGGGCAAACCCGTAAAGTGCTTGCGGGATCTTTATAGCGTTAATGAAAATCATTCGCAATATCAAAAGTCGCAAAGACCCCATTTTTAAGCAGGCATCACCCCGACTGCCGCGCCCATAAAGCCGCATAAGCCCCCCCTGCCGCCAAAAGGGCCTGATGCGTCCCCTGCTCAACGACCCGCCCCTGATCTAAAACGACGATCGCATCCGCACTGGTAATGGTCGACAAACGGTGGGCGATGACCAAGGTGGTCCGTTCGGCAGCCACACGGTTTAGCGCCTCTTGCAGGGCACTTTCAGTATGGCTATCAAGCGCGCTGGTGGCCTCATCCAAAATTAAAATCGGCGGTGCCTTTAACAGAGTCCGCGCCACCGCCACGCGCTGTTTTTCCCCACCCGATAATTTCAGCCCCCGCTCACCAACCCGAGTCTCCAGACCCTGCGGCAAAGTGGCAATAAAGTCTTCTAGCTGCGCTTGCCGCACCGCTTCGGCGATTTCAGCCATCGAGGCATCCGGCCGACCATAGGCGATGTTGTAAGCCAGGGTATCGTTAAACAAGACGCAATCTTGCGGCACTACGCCAATGGCCCGGCGCAGGCTGTCTTGCGAGAGCTGACGCAAATCCTGACCATCAATGGTGATTTTCCCGCCGCTAACATCCCAAAAGCGGAACAAAAGCCGTGCAAGTGTCGATTTTCCCGCCCCCGATGCACCAACCACCGCCACCTTTTGCCCCGACTCGATGGCAAAGCTCACCGCATGCAAAACAGGTCGTGCCGGGTCATAGGCAAACTCGACCGCATCGAAAACCACGCGCGGCGGCGCGGCTAAAGCCAAGGATTGCGCTTGTGCGTGATCGGCAATTTCGGGTCGCTGATCCAACAACGCAAACAGCGTTTCCATATCAATCAGCGCTTGCTTAAGCTCGCGGTACAACATGCCAAGGAAATTGAGCGGCAAGGTCATCTGCAACAAGTAGCTGTTGACCATGACAAACTCACCGACGCTCACCGTTCCCGCCGCAACCCCATCCGCCGCCAGGGCCATTAGAACCACCAAGCCCACAGCAATGATCAGCCCCTGCCCCAAATTCAGCCCGGCTAAACTGCCTTTTGATCGCAAGGCAGCCTTTTCATAGGCGGCAAGCGCGGTCTCGTAACGCCGCGCTTCATGCTCTTCGGTGTTAAAGAACTTCACCGTTTCAAAATTGAGCAAGCTATCAACCGCTTTTGCCCCGGCGTCGGCATCACTGATATTCATCGCGCGACGAAACTTTGCCCGCCATTGGGTCACCACCATGGTGAACAGGCCATACAGGGCAATCGTACCAGCAGTGATCGCGGCGAAACGCCAGTCCAGCAAAGTCCAAAGAATCGTACAGACAATCGCTAGTTCTAGGACGGTGGGCAAAGAGCGAAACACCACCAAACGCAGCATCAATTCTATGCCGCGTGTTCCGCGCTCGATCACCCGCGAAAGACCCCCGGTTTGTCGATCGAGGTGAAACCGCAACGAAAGCTGATGCAAATGGCGAAAGGCGCGCAAGCCAACGGCGCGCACCGCCCGTTCGGTGACTTTGGCAAAAACCAAGTCTTGCAGTTCGTTAAACACCTGCTGCAACAGGCGTGTACCGCCATAAGCCAGCAGCACCACCAACGGAATCGCAACGAGCCAACTCAGCCAGCTTTCTGCCAAAGGCGCCGCACCAGCGCCATGGTCTGTCAGCAGGTCAACAGCATGCTTGTAAAACAGGGGCACGAGCGCCGAACAAACCTTTGCCCCCGCCAAACACAGCAACGCAACAACGACTCGCCACCGTAAGGCAGACTCGCCCACCGGCCATAGATAAGGCAAAAGCCGACGCAGCGTCTCGAACTCGTGACGGGGACCACTGGGCAAGATGGACGGGGGAATCGGATAACGTTTGCGCACAAATAGATCTCTGAAAAAGGTGGAGATCCCGACCCTACGCATTACAGCAGCGCATGACCATAGTTATGCCGCTAGGCTCATCGGTTATGGTGACACCGGGCACACAAAGGCGCTAAAGAGATCTTTGGTCCCCCGTCATCAATACTGTTTTGGCGGGCAGAAAAATACGTTCGATACCGACTGTGAGATAAACACAGGGGGTATACCGAAAATTTTGAGCAGATCTGTGTTTGGTAAAAGATCGAGGAAAATGGTGCCGCAGAAGGGATTCGAACCCCCGACCCTCGCATTACGAATGCGATGCTCTACCAGCTGAGCTACTGCGGCAGGACAATAACGGTCCAAGGCCATTTTCTGGTTGGCTGTTGATCGGCTAATGACACGGCCACACCAAAGCGACAACAGGTCAACGCCAATGAACGGCTCAGAGGCGGGAAGATACGCAGTGAGCGCCCATTTGGCAAGCCTTTCTACGCAGAGAAAACGCGGTAAAAAGCGAAAAATTACGTTTGCTATATTCCGTGCAAACAAAAAGAAAAGGGCCCCCCAAAGGAGGCCCTTTCCCGGCAGTCTCAGCTTACTGAGCTTTCCGTTAGGAAAACTTAGAAGGAGAGCGACAGACCAGTAGCAACAACCCAACCGCTGTTCTGGTTGGAGTTCTTTTGATTAGTGGTCGCAGTCGGAGCGGTACCGTTTTCGAAATCGACATAGCCAACGCCGCCGACCAGGGCAACGCCCGGGCCCATAGCGTATTCACCGGCCAATTCCCACACTTCGGCGGTGTCGTCGCTCACGTTAAGAGCAGTATTTTCGGTTTCGGAGCTGAAGTAGGACAGCGACACACCGTACGGACCGGTCTTGTAGGAAGCACCAACTTCCCAAGCATGCGCATCAACCTGGTCACGTTGCCCAAGAACAGCAAACGAGGAACCGGCGACGACCTTACGATCAGCGGCGATATCGCGGTAGGCAGCGCCCAGTGCAAAACCAGCATAGCCAACCTTGCCACCAAGCTGCCATTCTTCATGACCAGCGTTATAAGTGCTGGTGGTGGTTGCACCAGCAGTGGAGTTCACGCCGTTGTCAGCCCACAAGTAACCGCCTTCAACGCCAATTGACACGGCGCCGAGCGCACCATTCCACATCAGGCCAACGCCATAGGCTTCGTTCGAGCCGTTGGTGGTGGTTGCGATCGGCTGAGCGGGGTTGTCATCACCGTTGATGTCGGGCACATAGGACGCGCCGAAGGTGAAGCCAGCAATCGCTGGGGAGATGTAGGAGATCGACTCGGAATCGCCATTGGTATTAATAAAGGTGGCGTTCGGAGCGCTCGAACCCGGGTTCAGGACGTAAGAGCCGCCGATCAGATCGCCTTCATCAAGCGCACCATTGAACAGACGACCGCCAACGCGCGGGGCGCCCTTGGCAATAGCAACCAGGGCATTGTCGTCAGCGCCAGCAACGATGGTACCGAAACCACCGGAGATGCTGATCGAGTATTCGTCGGAAACGTCGGCGCTGCTGTTGCGGCCACCGGATTCCATTTCGTACTTCACGGCAACGGTCAGGCCGTTATCGAGGGTGGTCGAACCCTTGAAATGAATTTCGTTGTCGCCCTTGACATCAACGCCGGTCACTTCACGACCGGTGGCGGTCAGGTAATCGTCGTCCTGCGAAGCGTAGCCAACCATGACCGCACCGTAGCCGCCAACTGACAGCTTAATGGGGTCGGCAGCCTGAGCGGCGCCAGCGAAAGAAGCAGCGGCCACGAGAGCCGAAGTGCCGATGAGAAGCTTTTTCATTCTCTTGAAATCCCTAAAATCAAGTTAGACTGGAACGAGCCGTGCATTTCCGCATCCGACACCAAGTTCACTTCTTTAGGTCAGACCGGGTAGTCCCGATGCGCGAAGTGTTGGCTCAGCGCCGCGTCGTTTACGGTGGAGACATAAAGCCACTTCCCTATGCCGGGGTCAAGCCATGGAAACCCCGTCTTGTGTCTATTCCCTCACAGTGTGTTTTTCGCGCAACAGATTCATTCGCATATGCAAAACAGCGTTCAATTTGAGCGTACCATCACAATTTAACCAATTCTGCAAAGCAACGAGACAGCCCTACGGGATTCCCACTCCTTTAGAGGCGCAGACTCACTATCGTTCACATTTGCGGGTTTTTGCTTAACGGGCCGTCCATGGCCCTGCTATATAATAGGCCTGCTAGACGTCGGCGTTTATAACGCTGCGCGCTGGTTGCGTTTTCATAATAGGGTAGTCCTATGGTAAGCACCCCCTCCAAGACCGCTTCTGCGGTTTTTCTCCGTCGCCTGCTCATCGCCACGCTGGCGCTTTCGGCGGTAAGCTTGGCAGCTTGCGAATCTGGCAATGTCGATAGCCGTCCAATGCAAAAGCAAGCCGATGGCACGTGGTCCCGCGAAGACCCTAGCCAGCGCGACTCTGTTTTTGGCAAGGGCGGGCTAGACCTTTTTGGCGGCAACAAGCGGGCCGAATCCGTTGGCGGCGCAGGAATCGGGGTGAACGCATTTTTATGGCGCGCCGCCCTTGATACCGTTGGCTTTATGCCGCTCAGCTCTGCCGATCCTTTTGGTGGCGTGATTATCACCGACTGGTTCCAGCCGCAAAACAGCCCCAACGAGCGTTTTAAGGTTAACGTTTACATTCTAGGCCGTGATTTGCGCGCAGATGGCCTCAAGGCTTCGGTGTTCCGCCAAGTGCGCGATCAAACCACCGGTGGCTGGCTGGACGCCGCAGCAGCGCCCGAGGTTAACACGGAATTTGAAAATGCCGTTTTGACCCGTGCCCGGCAATTGCGCATGGCCGCAGCAGACGCAGACCGCTAAACTGACGGCCTTTTAGGCGTACAAAATACGCCCATCCCTCAATAACTGCACGCTAGCAACGCCCTGCTTTGGGGCTTTATAAGCCGCTGCCGTGTGTAAAAAAAACGGCCCGACTCGACCGATCGCCTTGCGGGGCGACGGCAGGGCCCCAGAGACAGGATCGCCGCAATGGCCCGCGAGGACCGCTATAACGTCAAGGAAACCGAACGCAAGTGGCAGATGCAGTGGGAAGAGCGTCAAAGCTTTCTCGCCAGTGATGACACCTCGTTGTCCAAATACTATGTCTTGGAAATGTTCCCCTATCCGTCGGGGCGCATCCACATGGGGCATGTGCGGAACTATACCCTTGGTGACGTGGTGGCCCGCTTTAAGCGTGCTCAGGGCTTTAACGTCCTGCATCCCATGGGCTGGGATGCCTTTGGCCTGCCCGCCGAAAACGCCGCCATTGAGCGTGGCGCCCACCCTGGCCAGTGGACCTATGCCAACATCGATACCATGCGCGAACAGTTTAAACCGATGGGCCTGTCCATTGATTGGTCGCGAGAGATTGCCACCTGTGGTCCCGAATACTATCGCCACGAACAGAAAATGTTCCTCGATTTTCTCAAGGCAGGCCTGGCCTATCGCAAGGAAAGCTGGGTCAACTGGGACCCGGTCGATAACACCGTTTTGGCCAACGAACAGGTGGTCGACGGCCGCGGCTGGCGTACCGGGGCGCTGGTGGAGCGGCGCAAGCTGAGCCAGTGGTTCCTGAAAATCACCGCCTATGCCGACGAGCTGTTAGAAGCGATCAAGGGACTCGACCGCTGGCCGGAAAAAGTCCGCACCATGCAGACCAACTGGATCGGTCGATCTGAAGGCGCGCGGGTGCAATGGCCAATACAAGGCCGTGACGACGCCATCGAAGTCTTCACCACCCGCCCTGATACCCTGTTTGGGGCGTCGTTCCTTGCCCTTTCCGCACATCACCCGCTGACTGCCGAGCTGGCAGAAGGCAACAGCGCCCTGCAAGAATTCATCGCCGAGTGCGATCGCATGGGCACCTCGGAAGAAGCCATCGAAACCGCCGAGAAAAAGGGCTTTGATACTGGCCTGCGCGCGGTGCATCCCTTTGACCCAACGCTGAGCGTTCCGATCTATGCCGCTAACTTTGTGCTGATGGACTATGGCACTGGCGCAGTGTTTGGCTGCCCGGCCCATGACCAGCGCGACATGGACTTTGCCCGCAAGTACGGCCTGAGTGTAAAGGCCGTGGTTGCCCCCAAAGACTCCGACGCCCAGGCGTTTGCTGCGGACTTGGAATCGGGCACCGAGGCCTTTACCGACGATGGCATCGCCATTAACTCGCACGAATTCGATGGTCTGAGCGTCAGCGACGCCAAGCGCGCCGCGATTACCAAAGTCGAGTCCCTGGGCTGTGGCGAAGGCACCATTCAGTACCGCCTGCGGGATTGGGGCGTGTCACGTCAGCGCTATTGGGGCTGCCCGATTCCCATCATCCATTGCCCCGACTGCGGCGTGGTGCCAGTCCCCGAAGACCAATTACCCGTCCAACTGCCCGAAGACGTCACCTTTGACACCGCAGGCAATCCCCTGGCCCGCCATCCGACGTGGAAAAATGTCGCCTGCCCGTGCTGTGGCAAAGACGCCACCCGCGAAACCGACACTTTTGATACGTTCTTTGAAAGCTCGTGGTATTTCGCCCGCTTCTGCGACTCGGCCAACAGCGAAACCGGCTTTGCGGCTGACAAGGCTGACTATTGGCTGCCGGTTGACCAGTATATTGGCGGCGTCGAACATGCGGTCTTGCACCTTCTCTATTCGCGCTTTTTCACCCGCGCCCTGAAAGAATGCGGCTATTTGGGCATCAGCGAGCCCTTTGACGGCCTGTTCACCCAGGGGATGATTTGCCACGAGACCTATAAGTCCAGTGACGACAAGTGGCTCGACCCCAGCGAAATCGAACGCCAGGACGATGGCACTTTCCGCAAGATCGCCGATGGCAGTGCCGTCACCGTTGGGCGGTCGGAAAAGATGTCAAAGTCGAAAAAGAACGTGGTCGATCCCAACCACATCATCGACACCTATGGCGCTGACGCCGCCCGCCTGTTCATGCTGTCTGACTGCCCGCCAGACCGCGATATGGATTGGTCAGATGCAGGTATCGAAGGATCGTGGCGTTATCTGAACCGCCTGTGGCGCATGGCGGGCGAAGTTGCTGGTAACAATGGCACCGACCTGCCCAGCGCTCCGCTTCCCACCGATGGCAGCAGCGATGCCGGTAAGCTGGTCCGCCTGTGCCACAAGACCATCGCCGACGTCAGCGAAGATTTAGAACGGCTGCGCTTTAACAACGCCGTCGCCCGAATCCGCGAATTGACCAACGCCATTCATGCCCTGAGCCAAGCCGATGACAGCGCCAAAATAGCCTATCGCTTTGGCATGGAAACGGTGATTCGCCTGTTGGCACCGATGACTCCGCACCTGGCCGAAGAACTGTGGGCTGAGTTGGGCAACAATGCACAGATCCTGGCCGAGTCGTCCTGGCCGACCTTTGACCCGGCGTTGCTGATCGAAGACACCGTGACTCTGGCTGTCCAAGTTAACGGCAAGCTGCGCGCCACCCTGGATATGGCCAAAGACGCCAGCAAAGACGCCATTGAGCAAGCCGCCCTCGCCCTGCCCAATGTTCAAAGTCAGATCGATGGCAAGACCATCCGCAAAGTGGTGGTTGTTCCTGGGAAAATCGTCAATGTCGTTGCCAACTAAAGCCAAACGGCAAGGCTTGCTGCAAGAAACCACGTCGGGACTCTCCCGCCGTGGTTTCTTGCAGGCAAGCGGCACCGCCCTAACCGTGGCAGTCCTAGCCCCCCTGATGTCAGCCTGCGGCTTTAAGCCCATGTACGGCGGACGGGCGGGCAGCGCCGTTGTTGCAGCCCTGGCCGAGGTCGAAGTTGCCCGCATCAATGACCGCACCGGGCAATTGCTGCGCAATGCCCTGGAACAACGAATGGAACGGGCGGGCGGCGGCGGCACGGCCAAAAAACGCTATCTGCTAACCTGCGGCATTGCCGAGTCGAAACAAGAGTTCGGCCTCTCCAAAGACTCCTTTGCCAGCCGCGCTGACCTAACACTGACCGTTGAGTTTATCCTCAGCTACCAGGGCAAGGCCCTGCTTTCGGGCAGCACGCAGGGGATCGTCGCCTATAATATCCTCGACCAACAATACGCCACGGTGATTTCCGAACAAGACTCGCGCCAACGCGCGGTCGAACAGGTTTCCGAAGACATCACCCGTCGCCTATCCAGTTACTTCTCACGCCATCCCAACAGCGCGCAAGCTCCGGCGGCTCAATAATACCCCGGAGTATCAGCGCGGCTGAAAATACGCCGAGAGCCCTTATTCTATAAGCAAATGCATCGCCGCAGATGATCCTGCCTGCTCGAGATTTGCCCTAAACACCCAGCAAGGCACTGCGCCCGATGAAGATCTCGCCTGATCGCGCCGATGGTTTTGTTGCCCGTCCTGACCCAAAAATGCGGGCGATCCTGGTTTATGGTCCTGACGAAGGACTGGTGCGCGAGCGGGTGCAAACCTTGATGAAAACGGTCGTCGATGATTTGAACGACCCCTTTCGCGTCGCCGACTTGGCAGCAACAGCCCTAAAAGCCGACCCAGCCCTACTCGCTGACGAAGCCGCCGCCATGGCGCTGACCGGCGGGCGACGGGTGGTACGCGTTCGCGATGCCGAGGACCCAACACAAAAAGCTTTCAAAAGCTTACTCGACACTCCGGTCGGTGATGCGCTGATCATTGCTCAGGCCGGCGACCTTTCGGCGCGCTCGACCCTACGCAAACTATTTGAAAGTGCGACCAACGCCGCCGCCATTGCCTGTTATCTTGATACTGGGCAAGCGGTGGAAACGGTGATTCGCGACAGCTTGGCCAAAGCGGGGCTCGCCATTGACCGCGACGCATTCGCCCTGCTGACCAGCTACTTAGGCGGCGACCGCCAAGTCACCCGTGCCGAGGTCGAAAAGCTGATCACCTATATGGGCGGTCCCAACCAAACCGGCGGCTTGGAAATCACCAGCGACGATGTGCTCGCCTGTGCTGGTGATGTATCGGCGCTGTCGATGGATGACCTGATCTTCGCCCTCGCCGATGGCGACGACCGCACAGCGCAATCCCTGCTCGACCGCCTTTACGGCGAAGGCCAAGCCATGATTGGCTTACTACGAAGCGTAAGCCGCCATTTTATGCGCCTGCACCTGGCGGGAGGGGCAATGGCCCATGGCAAAAGCGCTGATCAAGCCCTAGCCCTGCTCAAACCGCCGGTGTTTTTTAAGGTGAAGGGCCGCTTTCTTGGCCAGCTGCGCGCCTGGCCCCCGGCACGAGCAGCGCAAGCCCTAGACCTGTTGCTCGAGGCTGAAATGGACTGCAAGACCACCGGGATGCCAGAATATGAAATCGTCTCGCGCACATTTCTGCAGATCAGCCGTGGCGCACGTCAAGCACGGTGATACACATTTTTATTCAATAGCCTGAACCACAAAACCCTGTTGCTGCAAAGTAATCACCACCTTAGACAGAGTCCCAATCCGCGCCCGGTGGTCGCCCTCGGTGCGATAATTGGCAAACACCAAAACGCCATAGGCCGCCTCGGTATCATCGGAAATGGTCCGCGCGGGCACGCTTTGCCCCGGCACCAATTGCCAATTCCAGGCCTTGAAACCTTGCGGATAATCCAGGGCAAATTGGGCTTTTTGTGGGAACCACTGCCGTGCGGGCAGGGTTAACAAAGCATCAAACAGCGGCTTGTCATAAATGGCCACCACATCCACTTCGACGGCGGAATTTTGATTGGCGTTGGGATCAACGTGCAGTTCGATCTGTGTGGTGGTGGCATATTGAAAGATCTCGCCACAGCCGACCACGCTCACCGCCACAGCAGAGGCCACCATAATAGTACGAAACAAGGAGCGAAGATAAAGTCTCATGGTAAGCGATCCTCCCAGCGGGGCATGGTGGCAACCAACGGGATCCATGCCCGTTCAGGCGGCAAGACAGTCATATAATTACCCCCACGAACCTGTTCTAACAACGGCACGACGGTCATATTTCGTCCCGTTGCAGCAAAACGCACCGGCCCAAACAGGGTAGGAAGATCCGTTTTCTCCAGGGCTTGGCGTATTTGTTGCCGATCAAGAGCTCCGGCGGCTTCGATCGCCTTTGCCAGCACCACCAAGGCGGTCGCGGCTTGCGCGGCTTGATAGGGGGGTTCTTCGGCAAAAGCGACGTCATAGGCGTTTAAAAAGGCTGCAGAAGATTGCCAATAGGGATCGCTTTGTTCGGCCAAGCCATCCCATTGTACCGGACAAAGTGTATAGTCGGCCGCATCACCCAAAGTGGTAATCTGCGCTGATTGGCACCCTGTCATCACTACCATATCTAAGTTCACCCGATTCTGCGCAATCAAACGCAACACATCTCGGCTGAAGGTAACGCTGTTTGCAGAAAAAAGCAGTACGGTCGGATGATGTTTCTGCAAAAGCTTGATCAGGGTAAGCAGATCCTGTCCCCCGCTGATTCGATGCTGAAAGACCAAAGCCATTCCATAGCTTTGTAATTGGGCAATCACACCGGCCCGTACACCAGCCCCGAAATAATTACTTTGATAGGCCAGCGCAAAACGCGCAGGCCTATCAAGGGTTTGCCTTTGTACCACGGCCTCTATTGCCAGGGAATAATAACGGTCGGCAGCACCACCGATACTAAACACCCATCCCGGTTTAGCATTCTCATCCAAAGCCGCCCCTGACGCATTGACCAGCGGCAAGCCAAGATCTGCTGCCAAAGTCTGCAGCACCCTTACGCTATCGCTATCATAGGGGCCGATCACCGCACTGATCGAAGGATCCCGCGCCAAAGCCTGAAACTTCGCCGCTGCCTTAGCCGGGTCGGATTGGGCGTCAACCAAAACCAACTTTACCGGCAGCCGACGGTCACCAAGAACCAGCCCGCCGCCTTGATTAATTTTTTCCGCCGTCATTTGTAGGGCGCGCACCATGGCAATCGAGGGGGGCGCCATGGTGCCGGTTTGCGCAATGAGGATGGCAATCCGGACCTCGGTCGGTTTTGCTTTGGCCCCGCCGGTTGGTGCAGCAAAGCTCGGCGCAGAGAACAAAACCATCGCCAAGGTCATTGCCAGCCAAAAACACCCAAGCATCACCCTTTGTGACGCCACATACCGCATGAGAAAGGTGTCACACACTCTGATAAGACCCCTTACCTTTGACGAACGATAACCCTGCAAAGCAACACCCATCAGCAAACCGATCCGCTCTTTTTGCGCCGAGCCTTTGCTCTTTTTGCCACCAACGTCCACCCTTTAAGAGCATTCCATGATACCATCCCGGCGCATTTCATCGGTGGAACACGAACCCTTCGCCGATTGTGACCCTCCTAAAGGCACAGGACTAGGAAAGTTTTAACCCACTGCTTTCTATAGTTCTAAGACGTGCTCTGCGTCAGGGGCCCAAGCCAAGCAAGTCGCATTCCGTTCTCACGCATAGGCCAACGGGCCGCTTTTCTCCCTTAGCCGGAGGCTTTTCGATGTCATCGCCAGTACCCGATCCAACCACGCCACCAACGGGACGCCATGGGGATGAGGATTGGCACCATGCAGCCTCCCCTGCTCTGCGTGTAGCATCGCCCACTTTATCGCTGACAGGTGGGCTATGGGCGATGATCATTCTCGCCCTTTCCGTTGCTGGGCTCGCCTTGTTTCTCGGTGGGGTTTTAACCGGTGTTTTGCTGTCAGATCCAGGCGGGCCGCTGGTCGATCTGCGGACCACAGGCGCCGCCGAAACCCAAAGC
>CEGD01000166.1_pt1 | contig 14683 bp, 14 predicted proteins | sample 306751 | NCBI WGS metagenome assembly CEGD01 (sample SAMEA2755657, study PRJEB7226) | microbial mat metagenome | biome: microbial mat; feature: hypersaline; material: grass silage | place: USA | collected 2014-02-19 | depth 0 m
GTTGAACAAAACATCAGCATCCTACGTAACCGTGTAAACGAACTGGGTGTTGCTGAACCGTTGGTACAACGTCAAGGTGCAACTCGCATCGTTGTTGAACTGCCAGGTGTTCAGGATACGGCTCGTGCGAAAGAGATTCTTGGTGCAACAGCGACACTTGAATTCCGCGAAGTGGATGACAAAGCAGATTTAGCAGCAGCGGCTGCGGGTCGTGTACCTGCAGGCAGCGAAGTTAAGTTTGACCGTGAAGGTCGCCCAGCAGTGCTTAAAAAGCGTGTCATTCTTGGTGGTTCAAGCATCACTGATGCAAGCTCAAGCACTGATGAATATGGTCGTCCTCAGGTAAACATCTCACTGGATAGTGAAGGTGGCGCGAAGATGTCAGCGTTCTCTAAAAAGAACATTGGCAAGCTGATGGCTACGGTGTTTGCTGAATACAAAGACAGCGGTCGTAAGACTCCAGAAGGTAAAGTTATCCTTAGCCAAGCACGAAGAAGTTATTAACCAAGCAACGATTCAGTCTGCTCTTGGGCGTGACTTCCGCATTACTGGTATTGATTCGGCCCCAGAAGCACATAACTTAGCATTACTACTTCGAGCGGGTGCGTTGATTGCGCCAATCTCAATTGTAGAAGAGCGCACCATTGGCCCATCAATGGGACAACAGAACATCGACCAAGGTGTTCAAGCTTGTCTGTGGGGGATGATCGCAGTAATGCTGTTTACAGCTGTTTATTATCGTAAGTTTGGTTTGATTGCTAACGCGGCTTTATTTGCAAACTTGATTTTGATCATTGGTGTGATGTCGATGATTCCCGGAGCAACAATGACGCTTCCAGGTATTGCTGGTATCGTCCTAACGGTTGGTATGGCGGTGGATGCGAACGTGCTGATCTTTGAACGTATTCGTGAAGAGCTGCGTGATGGTCGTAACCCTCAGCAAGCTATTCACCAAGGGTATGCCAATGCGTTCAGTACTATTGCCGATGCGAACATTACAACCTTGATTACCGCAATAATTTTGTTTGCGGTTGGTACGGGTGCGATTAAGGGATTTGCCGTGACATTATCGATCGGTATTCTGACCTCAATGTTTACTGCGATTATTGGCACGCGTTGCATCGTAAACCTTGCTTACGGTGGTAAGCGCATTAAGAAATTGTCGATCTAAGAGGCGAATCAGAGATATGTTTCAAATACTAAAGACAAAAGGAACGATCGACTTTATGAGTCGGTCGAAGTTCGCCTTTATTCTCTCGATCGCTATGATTGTTGGTTCTGTAGGTGTGCTTTCTACAAAGTGGCTGAACTGGGGTTTAGATTTTACCGGTGGTACGTTGATCGAAGTTGGTTTTGAGAAACCAGCTAATTTGGAAGATGTTCGTAGTGCTCTCGAAGCTAAAGGTTTCGGCGATGCAACGGTACAGAACTTTGGATCGTCGACAGAAGTACTTGTTCGCCTGCGTCCCCGTAAAAATGTAGCTGGAGAGACCTTGGGTAACCAAATTATCTCTGCCATCAAGACGGGAACGGGTGAGCAAGTTGAGATGCGCCGTATTGAGTTCGTAGGACCAAATGTTGGTGATGAGCTTACTCAAGCTGGTGGTTTAGCGATTATTATCTCGCTACTGTGTATCTTGATGTATGTATCATTCCGGTTTGAGTGGCGTTTGGCTGCGGGGGCGGTTTTATCACTCGCGCATGATGTCACGATTACGCTAGGTGTGTTTTCTTTACTGCAAATCGAAGTAGACTTAACGATTGTTGCTGCATTGCTTACTGTTGTTGGTTACTCACTCAACGATACGATTGTTGTATTTGACCGTATTCGTGAGAACTTCCGCAAGATGCGAAGAAGTGAGCCTGCTGAAATCATGAACAATTCAATCACGCAAACATTAAGTCGTACTTTGATTACTTCAGGTACAACCTTGTTTGTGGTTATTGCCTTGTTTACCCAAGGCGGTGCTTTGATTCACGGTTTCGCAATGGCACTTCTACTCGGTATCACAGTCGGTACTTACTCTTCAATCTATGTGGCTTCTGCTCTAGCATTGAAATTAGGTATTACTCGTGAGCACTTACTGACTCCACAAGTGGAGAAAGAAGGTGCCGAATTCGACGAGATGCCATAAGAGATTAGAAAGCCACTGAGTTCAGTGGCTTTTTCTTTTTCTATTCTTCGAGTTTGTCTTTTTACTGAAAGTTGCAAATTAGCTGCAGTGAAAAGGGGATTTGAGTTTCATCAAAGCTGATAATGACTGCTTCTAGCTTTGTATCTTCAGCGACAGTCAGACACAAAAAAGCCCCAACCGTTAGGATGGGGCTTTCTATTATCAGCTGTGACGGAGCTGTTATTTCAGAATCGCACTGTTACCGTTTTCGCGGATGTGCTTAAGAATAGCTTTCACACCGCGTGGGCTAGAGCCAACGATGTTGCCTGATTTCATGTAATCAGTACCGCCTGCGAAATCTGTTAGGATTGCGCCTGCTTCACGAGCAATCAGTTCACCGGCTGCAAGATCCCAAGGTTTCAAACCAAGTTCAAAGTAACCGTCAACACGGTTAGATGCTAGGTAACATAGGTCAAGAGCTGCAGAGCCAGTACGACGGAAGTCTGAACATTCAACAAATAGAGACGTCATAATCTTCATGTAAGATTCTGAGTGTTGCTTTTGTTTGAATGGGAAGCCAGTTGCCAAAACGGCACCTTGCAGGTTCCCGGACAAAGTGATCGCCATTGCACCGGCGGCATGGAGCCCGGACCGTGGGAAAAAGCGGCCCGGATGGGCGTTACCTTTCGCGCGGCGGGCTTTGACCCCGAATGGGTGCTCGATATTACCGGCGAAGGCCGGGATAAAAGTATTGCCTTTAGCGCCCTAACCATCGGCGGCCATCAACGCTTCCCCTGGAAAGAACCCGAGCACAATGGCGATCGTTTACTGTGGAATATCCCCGCGCATGGGGAAACTTTAACTGTGTTGGTCGCCCAGCGCCCCTGCACCGCCCCAATGAGCAACCAGACCTTTCCCCAGTCGGTAACCGTTATGCTTGGCGATGAAACCTTTCAGGGCTGCGGGCGACCATTATCTGATGCCTTGTACTGATCTCCAGCAAGGGCCTTGATCCTCGCCATCGGGGCACTACCTTCTGATCAACAGATAGTGACTACTTTTATGCTAAACAAAGGGCAAACAGAATGAAACCGTGGCTTTTCTCCCTCCGCCGCACTGGCTCCGCCCTGCTGGCTATCACCGTATTAGGCCTTGGCCTGGCAACCACCACGGCCCAAGCCGAAGAGATTGGCAGTGTTGATACAACTTTCAAACTATTAGGTGCCAACCACAAAATCGTTATCGAAGCCTTTGATGATCCGCTGATCCCAGGCGTTGCCTGCCATGTTTCCCGCGCCCGCACCGGCGGTATCAAAGGCTCTTTAGGCTTGGCCGAAGATAGCTCAGACTCCTCGATCGCCTGCCGACAAGTAGGACCGATCACCCTGCCTGAAAAGCTGAAAAAGAAGGACGGAGAAACGGTTTTCACCGAACGGCGGTCGATTATGTTTAAAACCCTGCAAGTGGTCCGTTTTTACGACGAGAAACGTAATGTCCTGGTTTATCTATCTTATTCTGACAAGTTGATCGAAGGATCGCCCAAAAATGCGATCTCCACCGTGCCGATTATGCCCTGGTAGAAAACACCACCAACCCTTGGCCTGCTCTAACCCTTAGCCTTCATCTGCCCCAAGGCTGCTAACGCGCGCAGACGGGCGGCGGCATGATCAACCATCGGCGCGGGATATCCTGACGCCGGTGTAAATAAATCGTCGCCGCCCGTTCCCGCCCGCCATTCTGGCACCCAGGTCCGTTGATAAGCACAGGTCGGATCAAATTTCTGCGCTTGTAAGGTCGGATTAAAAACGCGGAAATACGGCGCGGCATCAGCCCCGCACCCCGCAACCCATTGCCAATTACCGGGATTGTTTGCCGGACAGGCATCCACCAAGGTATCCCACATCCACTGTTCCCCCCATTGCCAGGGCAACAGCAGGTCTTTAACTAAAAACGACGCAGTAATCATACGCACACGGTTATGCATCCACCCGGTTTGCCACAGTTGCCGCATGCCCGCGTCAACAATCGGAAAGCCGCTGTTACCCTGCTGCCAACGACGGAGAGCGTTGCCATCATCCCCCCAGGGAAAAGCAGAAAAGGCCTCTTGCAACGGCTGCTCGGCCATGGCGGGGAAAGCAAACAACAGGTGATGATTAAACTCCCGCCACCCTAGCTGTCGCAAAAACGGGATGCTGCTATCACCCTGCAAGGTCATCGCCACATGCCAGATACGGCGCGGAGAAATTTCACCAAAGCGCAAATACGGCGACAACCGCGACGTTCCTGTAACGGCAGGCAAATCGCGTCGGGCGGTATAGCTGCCGACAGCATCTTGCAAAAAATCCCCCAACAGACTCAATGCCGCCTCTTCCCCCGGCTGCCATTCGGCACGCAGGCCAGCGGCCCAATCCGGGGCCTGCGGCACAAAGCCCCAATCTTCCAGACGATCCCCCGCAGGCAAGATCTGCGGCGCCGTCGGCAAAGCATCCGGCGCTGGCAACGGCGACACTGCATGATGCAAACGCCCTGCAAGCGCTTTCCAAAATGGCGTAAAAACCCGATACGGTCGGCCACTGGCTGTTTGCAAGGCCCCCGGTTCGGCGAGCAGCGCACTGCCGACCTGCTCGGACGCAATACCCTGCGCCCGCAGAGCCGCAGTGACTGTCTGCTCCACACGACGCAGAAAGGGCGTTTGCCCCGGTGTCCACCAAACCGCCGATGCCTTACTCGCCAACGCAAAATCGGCGACCACCGCCCCACAATCGCCCTGACGCAAGATCAACGCTACATTCAAGGCGGCAAGGGCAGCGGTTAATCGTTGCAAGCTATGATGTAACCACCAGCACGATGCCCCACCTAATGGCCGCCCCCACAGGGCCGGATCATAGACATAAAGGCAGGCAACAGCTCCTCCTTCGCGCCGCGCCCTATCCACTGCGGCGGTAAGGGCCGGATGGTCATCAAGGCGCAAATCATCACGCAACCACACCAAATGCAGGGGGGCTTGGCCCATCGCTGTATCACCCTCTCTGTGCTATTTTTTCGCCTTCTCGGCGGTATTGGTGACAGGTTTTAGACTTTCGAGTATCGCCTGTGCGGCAGGCAGATTGTGGTCAAAATCCCCCGCCGAAGCGGTATATTGCCACAAATGAATCACCTGCGCCTTTGGCTGGGGCAAAAACACCGCCCATTGCTGCATGGCAATCCCATCGGCGCTAAAGGTGGCAACAATCTGTACCCCCATCACCACCGCATCGCCCATATCCCAGCGAAAGGGAACCTGACGCAACACAGCGCCGTTTTGTGCTTTGGTGGTGATCTCTTGCGCATACTGGGCGGCGGCCTGCTCTACCGATTCAGTGATGCCCACCGTTGCCGACCGGGGCAAGTTGACAACCATAACCGATGCCAAACCAACGCCCAGGCTATTTTCTGGTACAAACAGCGCCGTATAGGCGCGGCTGGTGGTCGATTGCACCCACCCCTGGGGAATTTCGAGCTGATAGCCAAAATGCGGTGGCTGAAACATTTCAGCCTGCCCCATCGACGGACGACCAAGCCAGCCCAGCGCTGCCATCACGACAAAACCTAGAACCTGCCATCGTCTCCAACGCTTGCTCTGTAGCATCCCAAAAACAGAATTTCGCACCACATCTGCCCCCTTGGCAAATAGCCCCACACGCAGCCCCACACGTGAACGCGCCTGCGGGAACCTCAACCGCCCTAATGCGCCACCGGCGGGCGGGGTGGCGTCATCGCCTCGCGCAGCATACGCATGGTATGCGACAAAGTTGCATCGTCATAGGGCTCCGCCGGTGCAGCTCCCCAAACGGGCTTGGGCCAAGCAGGATCTTTTTTGAACCGGGCAACCACATGAATATGCAGCTGCGGCACCACATTTCCCAGCGCTGCGGTATTGATTTTGTCGCACTGGGTGGCATGCTCCAACAATCGGCCAGCCAGGGCAATTTCGTGCATCACGCGGCTGCGGTCGTCAGGCTTTAGCTGGTGCAATTCGGAAATATCAGGCCGCTGTGGCACCAAAATAAGCCAGGGATAGGTGCGGTCATTCATCAACAACACTTTGCACAGCGGCCATTGCGCCACCTCGATGGTGTCAGCCTGCAACTGGGGATGAAGGATAAACATCGAATTTCCTGCCCTGGAGAGTTTTCAAAAAAGGAGAACAGACTTTGCAGTGAAAAAGCACTCAGGTTGGCCAAATTTGACCCGTACTGTGACCGAGCCATCAGGCAATGTCACCCCCGGCATATATCAAGGCATGCATTACAAGGGCCTCCCTGGTTAGGGAATATACCCATAAAGCATTGCAGTAACGATAAAAACTTGGCAATTAAGACTATTGGATAGCAATTTCATAGCGTCTATTCCTATCGGCTAATGCTAAACAGAGTGCTAGTATGCCGACTTCGATGAAGTGGTAATCATAGACTAGGCGGTCTAGCCGCAGTTGAGGCATAGACCTTGAAGGGAAAATCAATGCATCGGTGGATGAGTGCCAGTTTGTCGCGCAAAATTGTCACGGCAGTTGCTGCTGTCTTGGCCGCAGCCTCTCTGGTCTTTCTGGTGCTGTTTGTCAGCTTATACCGGGCACAGCTAGAAGAAGAACGCTCGATGGCATCGGAGCGGATTAACCGCTTACTCCAGGCATCCCTGGAAAATGCCATGGTCAAGCGTGACCTAGATGGACTGCGCGGCATTATTAACCGGCTGGGCCTGCAGGACGGCATATCGGGCGTGATGATCCTTAATCCTGACCGCGAGGTCCGCTTTGCCTCTGACGAGGGGATGTTAGGGCAAGTGATGGCCGATGAGTCCTTCGAGCCTCATACACGCTTTACCTCCGATGCCCAAGGACGGGAAGTTTTGCGATCGGTAAACCCGGTTCGCAACAAAGAAGTTTGCCAACAATGCCACGGCGACATCGCCGACAACCCGGTCAACGGAGTACTGTTCGTCGATTATGATGCTGCGGCTCTACGCGGCAAGGCCATGAGCACCGCCCTAACCCTGGGTGCATCAGGGGTCGCCGTCTTAATGCTGGTTCTAGCACTACTCACCTGGGTGCTTCAGCGCTTGGTGGTTGCCCCACTCCATCGCCTCAGCGACGCCAGTCAGGCCCTTTCTGGCGGTGATCTATCGGCACGGGTTGATGTGGCCGGCGATGACGAAGTGGGACAACTGGCGCGCACCTTTAATGGCATGGCACAGTCGCTGCAAGACTCCATGGCCGCTATTCGCCGCCGCGACCAGTTCCAACAAGGCTTGCTTGATGCAATCCCTGACGGCATTCGTGTAATTGACACCGACTTCACCATTGTCGCTGCCAACACCGCCTATGCCACCCAAGTAGCACAAACCGTCCCCAGCGTGGTTGGTCGTCCGTGCTATTGCTCTAGCCACCAGCGTGAGAACGCCTGCGCCATTACCCTTGTCACCTGCCCCGTGCATGAACTCAGCCAGGGCGGGGCGCCAATTAAAACCGTCCACCAGCATATCCGCCCGAACGGCGAACCGTTCTTCGTTGAGATTTCCGCCGCACCGATGGCGATCACCGCCGACGATGGCAGCACGCGCACCCTGGTGGTCGAAAGTATCCGCGATATGAGCGCCGATATCGAAATCAGCCACGGACAACGCCTTTCCGAAATCGCCCAACTGGCCACCGGCATTGCGCACGAGATCCGCAATCCTCTGGTTGCTATTCGCATGGCCCTCGAGGGCATTTTGCGCAAAGGCGGATTGGTCGACGGAAGCTCAATCCGCGAACCGGAGAAATTGGCGCGATATCTGGAATTGGTCCGCGATCAAATGGAAAGCTGCATTGGCGTTTCCGAACGCTTACTCAACCTCACCCACTTCCCCGCCGAAGGCCCCGAGCTGGTCGATGTCTGCGCCGCCCTAGAGGACGCCGAAGTCTTGCTAGCCTATGAAGCAACGGTCGAAAACATCACCGTACACGTCAGCCCGCCGCCTGCAGAAACGCACATTTTTGCCTCGGGCCCTGAATTGCGGATGGTGATGGTCAACCTGATGCAAAACGCTTTTCATGCCATGCCTAACGGCGGAACCCTCACCATCAATGCCAGCATCATCGCTGATCCTGATACCCACACCCAGCGCATTGCAATCCAATTTAAGGATAGCGGCGTCGGCATTGCCCCCGATGCGATGAGCCGGATCTTTGACCCTTACTACACCCGCCGCGCCGATGGCGTCGAAGGCACCGGTATGGGGCTAACCATCTGTAAAAATATCGTTGAGTCCTATGAGGGAACCATCACAGCCCAAAGCCAAGTTGGTGTAGGGACAACGTTCACCATCGCCTTTCCCTTGGCATAGATCCACCTTGGCAGAAATCCACCTTGGGCCTTGGTCGATGAATTTATTATGACCATCGGCCTAGATGCATTGCCAATGCCCATTGAATGACCCATCCCACTCTATAGGCAAAAGAAGGCTTGCCGGAGACAGAGCGGCTGATTACAAAGACGGCCCTCTCTCCGGCCCTCGCCAAACGCCACTGCTTGCTAAGGGAACAGGGATCATGTTGAACACTTTTCTTCGCTTTTCGCCGCGCCGCCCACTGTGGCCTACCCTCGCTATAAGCATTGGAATCGCGGCCATTTTGGCAAGTGTGCCCAGTTCAGACAGCCACGCGGAAAGCCGACAAACAATTCGCATGGTCGGCTCTTCGACCATGTACCGCATGTCATCCCACGTTGCCGAGGCCTTTGGCCACAACAGCGCCCACGCAACACCGGTGGTCGAATCGACGGGAACCGGCGGCGGATTTCAACAATTTTGCGGCGGCATTGGCGACGCCTACCCCGATATTGCCGCAGCTTCGCGGCTGATCACCCAGGCCGAACAAAACACCTGCGCCAGCAACGACGTCGATGATATCCGGGAAATGGCGGTGGGAACGGGTGGCTTGGTGGTTGCCAACGGCGTTAATGCGCGGGTTTTCAACCTAACCCGCCGCCATATTTGGCTAGCCCTCGCCGAACGCGTTCCAGTCCATGGTGCTTTGGTCGCAAACCCTTATTCACAATGGAATCAAATCGACCCGACTTTGCCGCAACAGCCAATTTTGGTCTATGGCCCGCCGCTCACCTCGGGGACTCGCGACGCCCTGATCGGCATGGTGCTAGAACCAACCTGCCTCGAAGACCCCACCATCAAAACACTCACGCCCGAAGACGCGCGCACCACCTGCTTTAAGCTGCGCGAAGACGGCGCCTATGTCGACGCTGGCGAATATGACGATAACCTGATCCGCCGGGTTGCCGCCAACCCCAATGCGGTGGGGATTATCGGCTTTCACGTCCTGACCGAAGATCCTGCGATCAAAGCCGCCTCCATTGATGGTATTTTGCCCACCGTTGTCAGTATTGTTAGCGGCCATTATCCGCTGGTGCGTAACCTTTACATCTACGTCAAAGGCGATCACCTGTCGCGAATCCCTGGCCTCGCCGACCTTGCCCGCCTTTACACCAGCGACCAGATGATCGGCCCCGAAGGGGATCTCACCGATAACGGCCTGGTCCCCCTGCCCCCCCATATGCGAAAAGCCTCTCAGGCCCAAGCCGCCGCTCTGGAGAGCCCATGAACTATCGCCACGCCTATCACGCCGGTAATTTTGCTGATGTTTTCAAACACGCCTTGCTTGCCCTGTGTTTGGAGCACCTCAAAAGCAAGGAAAAACCCTTTTTCGTCCTCGACACCCACGCAGGCATCGGCCTTTACGACCTGTGGGGCAGCGAAGCAGAAAAAACCGGCGAATGGCAAGGTGGCATTGGCCGCCTCGGCTGCCTGGAAACTCCAGAACTGCCCTGGCACCATGATCTTGGCCCCTATTGGCAGGCGGTAAAAGCGGAAAACCCCGATGGGACATTACGCTTTTACCCCGGCTCTCCACGCTTGAGCCAACGGTTCTTGCGTCCACAAGACCGCATGTTCCTGTGTGAACTGCATCCCAAAGACGCCCCCATTTTGGCCCGCACCATGCGCCGGGACGAGCGCATCAAAGTAGAAAACCGCGATGGCTACGAAGCCATCAAGGCAGTCCTCCCGCCCAAGGAACGGCGGGGCTTGGTGCTGATTGACCCGCCGTTTGAAAAACTTGACGAGTTCGCCACCATCGAACACGCCCTCTCTCAGGGACTGCGGCGCTGGGCAACGGGCTGCTATGCCATTTGGTACCCCATTAAAGACCGCCTGGAAATTGCCTCGTTTCACGCCCGCCTTGATGATCTGGGCCTCAAGGATGCCATGGCCGTTGATTTGCTGATCCGTTCACCCCAGCCCAGACAGGGACCAACAGGGTCTTTGCTTGGCTGTGGCTATGTGCTGATTAACCCACCCTATGGCTTGCTACAATGCCTAGACCGGGTGATGGATGGGCTGACCTCTTGCCTTGGCGTTGACGCCAGCGCCACCTGGCGCAAACGCCCGATTGGCGAAAGTGCGACGTAAACGCACCCAGCTTCATCCCCTCGTTTGTTTTTGGGAGCCCTTGCGGGCTCCCATTTTTTTAAACCGTTTCAGAGATCTTCACCATAAATCAACTTGACTCGTATTTTTTCAGCCAATGGGGACAAAAGCGTGGATCATCTGTGGATAGAATCTATTACCTGTGACAATCAGGCAACAGTAACCCCCACTGTTGTGGTTTGTGACGTTTTTTCCACAAAATGCAGTAGTGTGCGCTGCACTCGAGTCGCCTGTGGATGAAATTTATAACGGATTGATTCAAGACAGACTCTTGACGTGCGACTCGGGAAAGGGGACAAAGAGTCTTGAACCAATAACGACCGCAAAAATCCGCCATGACCCTGAAGATATCCACAGCCGACTCCATCACCGCCTCCTCCCCCAAGCGGGTTGCCGTTAAAAAGGCAGCCAGCGCGGCGGTGACAGCTAAAAAAGCCCGCGCCACCACCCCAAAGGCTGCGGCCCGGGTGACGAGCGATGCGGCGCCAAAAGCAAAAGCGCCGTCGCGACGGCGCACGCCCAGCCCTGCGCCCTATGTAAAGGCTGATGTGATCCACATCGGTAATTGCATCGAAGTGATGAATTCTCTGCCCGAGAAAAGCGTCGATCTGATTTTTGCAGATCCGCCCTATAACCTGCAGCTTGGCGGTGAGCTGCATAGGCCAGATAATTCGCGCGTCGATGGGGTCGATGACCAATGGGACAAGTTCGATAGCTTGGCCGTTTACGACCAATTCACCCGCGAATGGATGGCCGCCGCGCGACGGATCCTAAAAGACGATGGCGGAATGTGGGTGATTGGGTCATACCACAATATTTTCCGCGTTGGCGTCGCCCTGCAGGATATGGGCTTTTGGGTGCTCAATGACGTGGTTTGGCACAAGTCAAACCCGATGCCAAACTTTCGTGGCACCCGCTTTACCAATGCCCACGAAACCTTGATCTGGTGCGCCAAGTCCCCGGACGCCAAATACACCTTTAACTATGACGCCATGAAGCAGCTCAATGACGGAACGCAAATGCGATCTGACTGGACCCTGCCGTTGTGTACCGGCGCCGAGCGTCTAAAAAGCGACGATGGCGGCAAGCTGCACCCGACGCAAAAGCCAGAAAGCCTGTTGTACCGGGTGATCATGGCCTCGACCAATCCCGGCGACGTGATCCTTGACCCGTTCTTTGGTACCGGCACCACCGGTGCCGCCGCCAAACGGTTGGGCCGCCGCTATATCGGCATTGACCAAGACGCCGGCTACATTGCCGCCGCCAAACGTCGCATTGCTGCCGTCGAAGAAGTCGAGGACAAGCAACTTTTGCTCACCCCGTCCAAGCGTAGCGAGCCGCGCGTGCCCTTTGGCAATGTCGTCGAACGCGGCATGCTCGAGCCCGGCGCGGTGCTTACCGATGCGTCTGGAAAATTCACCGCCAAGGTTCGGGCCGACGGCACCATTATCAGCAGCGAACACCGTGGATCCATCCATCAGGTTGGCGCCGCTGTCCAAGGTGCACCAGCTTGTAATGGCTGGACCTTTTGGCATGTACAAAACGGTGAAGACCGGGTGGCGATTGATGTCTTGCGCCAACAGATCCGCGCCGAGATGACCCAATCTATTCAATAAGCCCCCTAACATTCGATGGTATAAGTACTTTTTACCATTCTCTAATCGAAAAAAAGTCCTATCTTTAGGATCGATTAACCGTTATTAGACGATAACAGAGGTGGCGTAGACGGATCTGAGACCGCCTTCGTCAAAAAAAGCCCGCGTCCAGGTGCCTCTGGACGCGGGCTTCCTTTTTCTTTGGGCCTGCCGCAGAGCCGCCACCAATACACCTTTAAATGGTCTTTGATCGACCACGATCACGCCACAGGGAATGGTTAGAGTTTCTCCATCGCAAAACAGTGGCGCCAATGAGCGCAGACACTCTGTATAAGGCTGGAAAACTATGGCACTTTACCCTGGACAGGCTGACGGGGCCTTTTTATCTTCTGACGGCTTGGCTGCAATGGCGCCTTTGCCAAAGAACACAGCGGCACCATGGGCCAGTAAGACAGCGTGCCATCCAGGCTTGCTGACGGCCCTTCCGCAACAAACGAGGACGCGCGTGGGTACTCCAACAGCAACATCGGCACCGCTTCATGTCGCCATCATCATGGACGGCAATGGGCGCTGGGCTAAAGCGCGTGGCCTCCCCCGTGTGGCAGGACACCGGCAAGGTGTGGAGGCTGTGCGCTCGATCGTTGATGCCGCCCCGGACTTAGGAGTGACCCACCTCACCCTGTATGGCTTTTCCACCGAAAATTGGCAGCGCCCCGAAGCCGAGGTTAGTGCCCTAATGGGATTATTGCGCCTATACCTGCGCAACGAAGCCCGCAAGCTGCACAAAGATAACGTTCAGGTTCGCTTCATCGGGCAAAAGGAGCTCATCTCCCCCGATCTACAAGACCTGATGGACAAAACCACCGCCCTCACCGCCGAGAACACCCGCTTGGTGCTGACCATCGCGCTAAGCTACGGCGGGAGGTGGGATATCGCCTGTGCCATGCAACGCTTGGCCGAACAGGTCAAGGACGGAAGCCTCAGCCCGCAAGACATCACCGAGAGCAACATCTCTGCCGCCCTTTCCACATCAGGAATCCCCGATCCTGATCTGTTGATCCGAACCAGCGGCGAGCAACGGGTTAGCAATTTCTTGCTCTGGCAATGCGCCTACGCCGAAATGATCTTTACCGATACCCTGTGGCCGGATTTCGACGGCAAATGCCTGGGCGATTGCATTGACCAGTTTGGCAACCGTGAACGTCGATTTGGCACCGTTACTGCTTAGGGACGATAAGCCGGGGCGCATGATGCCCCCATCCCCTGCTAGCGCATCCCATACCGCGCAAGCCATGTGTAAAATGCAAGCCCCCCATCGTGCGGGCAGGTTCAGCGCCTCTCCCCTATGCCGACAAACAGAATTTATGCAATAAAAACAATTCACAAATCCAAATTTAACACTTGATATTTGTTATATATATTTTTTCTACATTGCTATTGCAGTCCGCGACGACCACGGGCATAATCCGCGTACGAAATGTAAAAGAATATAGTTTCCCATCGGAGAACTGTTAAATATGTCGAGCAGCATGACGCTGACCCACCTGCAAAGGTTGGAAGCCGAAAGTATCCATATCTTCCGCGAGGTTGCTACCCAGTTCCGTAACCCGGTCATGCTCTATTCGATCGGCAAAGACAGTTCGGTCCTGATGCACTTGGCAATGAAGGCATTTTATCCCTCTAAGCCGCCGTTCCCGTTCTTGCATGTCGATACCACCTGGAAATTTGGCGAAATGATCTCGTTCCGTGATCAGCGGGCCAAGGAACTGGGCATCGACCTAAAGGTACATATCAACCAAGAAGGCGTTGATTTGGGCGTTGGGCCGTTCTCGCATGGCTCAACCGTTCATACCGACATGATGAAAACCCAGGCGCTGAAACAAGCCCTGGATCAGTACGGCTTTGATGCCGCCTTTGGCGGTGCGCGCCGCGACGAAGAAAAAAGCCGCGCCAAGGAACGCATCTTTTCTTTCCGCACCGCAACCCACCGCTGGGACCCAAAAAACCAGCGCCCGGAACTGTGGAGCCTCTACAATGGCCGCATTCATAAGGGCGAGAGCATCCGTGTCTTCCCGCTGTCTAATTGGACCGAGCTGGACATCTGGCAATACATCTATCTGGAAAAGATCCCCGTTCCGTCGCTTTATTTCGCCGCCAAACGCCCGGTGGTTAAGCGCGACGGCACGTTGATCATGGTTGACGACGAACGTATGCCCCTCAACCCCGGCGAAGTCCCCGAGGAAAAGATGGTGCGGTTCCGCACCCTTGGCTGCTATCCGCTGACCGGCGCCATTGAATCGACCGCCTCCACCATGACCGAAATTATCCAAGAGATGCTGCTGGCCCGCACCTCCGAACGCCAGGGCCGGGTGATTGACCACGATCAGGCCGCCTCGATGGAACTCAAAAAGCAGGAGGGCTATTTCTAATGGCTTCCCAAGACGCCCTGATTGCCCA
>CEGD01001310.1_pt1 | contig 14682 bp, 7 predicted proteins | sample 306751 | NCBI WGS metagenome assembly CEGD01 (sample SAMEA2755657, study PRJEB7226) | microbial mat metagenome | biome: microbial mat; feature: hypersaline; material: grass silage | place: USA | collected 2014-02-19 | depth 0 m
CTTGATCCACGGTCGGTACCGCTGACGGCGACGGGGCGGCAGCAAGCCTGTGCGGCACAGGTTGTGTTGCACGATGCTGGCCTGGAGCGGGTGTTTGCCTCGCCGCTGCCGCGCACTCAGGAAACGGCGCGCCTTGCCACCGCCGAGGCTTTGCCGATCGAGGTGATTGAGGATTTTCGCGAAGTGCACGCCGGGCGCCTGCGCGACATTGCCGCGGACCAGCGGCGAGATGCGGTGGTGAATGCCTATCGGGGGGCTGAAGGTGCCGATGCTCGCTTTCTTGGCGGCGAAGAGATGGCGGGTTTTGCCCACCGCGTGCAACAGGCTTGGCGGGCCCTGTGCTTTTCGCAAACGGATGCTTGGACCTGCGCTCTGTTGGTTGCTCATGATGCGGTGAACCGGGTGATTCTGGCTGACGTTTTGGACTGTGGCCTCGAGGTTATTCAACGTTTGGAGCAAGACTTAGCCGGGATCGCAATCATTGACCTCGCCCCTTACCCTGGTGTTGACGAGGCCCGGCTAGAGCCGCCTGCGGTTTTGCGGGCGATGAATGTCACCGCCCACGATTTAGGAAAAACCTCTTTGCGCCTGAGCAGTATGGAATGGGTGGCTCAATCGGTTTGAGGGATTTTCTCGATCTGCCATGATCACCCCCCCCTGTTTACGCCATCAAGCCGGTAAGGTGGCTGCTGATATCGGCCAATCGTGAAAATGGCGAGGCACCATCGGCGAGCTTCAGTCCACCTGGCAGGGTATGAGCACGTTTTAGCCCTTCACGGCCAAAGCGTTCCCGGACGAATTCTTCTAGCCAGTCTTCGCCTTGCTGTTGGCGGGCGCTGTTGAGGGTCGGGGCTAAAAAGGCAGCATGACGGTCGATGGTGTTGACCGCCTCTTCGATGCCTTCGGCGCGCTGGCTAGAGACCATCAGAACCGGCAGATCCCAGCGCCCTTCGATGGAGCCTAGGGAGAGCGCACCTTCGACATCGGCGCGGGCGCGGCGGGCCTCGCGTTCCATATCGGCTTTCGTCACCAACACGATATGAGGGATTTCGGCAATCCCAGCTTTCATGAACTGTAGGCTGTCGCCAGAGCCTGGCTGAACGCAAAACAAAACCGTATCGGCAACCCGCACCACATCGGTTTCTGACTGGCCAACGCCAACGGTTTCAATCAGCACCACGTCGAATAAGGCGCGCATCAGCACCATGGACGCCACGGTCAGGCCCGCCAAACCGCCCAGGCGGTCGCGTGCCGCCATGGAGCGCACAAAGATGCCCTGATCTTCGGGGTCAGTGGAGAGGCGTGTACGGTCGCCCAACAAAGCCCCACCCGATCGGCGTGATGACGGATCAACGGCAATCACCCCTACGCTGCGCCCCCGTTTGCGCCAAGTGCTGAGAAGGGCATTGATCAGCGTTGACTTGCCCACGCCCGGCGGCCCGGTAATGCCCACCACATGCGCGCGCGGCTCGGCATAGGCTGCTGATAGCAGGGCAATGGTTTCTGGGGCATCGGGGCGAATTTCAATCGACGCCAAAGCCCGCGCCAGGGACGCCTTGCCGCCGCTGCGCAGGGCGTCGAGGGTGAGCGGAGTGGGGGTCGGAGAGGGCATAGAGGGGGGAACTCTCTCGCACAGAAAATAGGGGGAAGAAACAGGGCGCAGGCCGAAACCTGCGCCCTGGGTATTAGGCGGTGTTACTTCGTCCCAACCGTTTCGCCACCAATGGCAGCCTGGGCGGCGGCCAAGCGGGCGATGGGCACGCGGTAGGGCGAGCACGAAACATAATCCAGGCCGATTTCTTCGCAGAAAGCGATCGAGGACGGATCGCCGCCATGTTCACCACAGATGCCCATTTTGATGCCGGGGCGGGTGGCGCGGCCTCGTTCGGCGGCGATTTTGACCAGTTCGCCAACGCCGTCGCGGTCGATGGAGGCAAACGGGTCTTTCTCGTAGATCCCACGCAGGCGGTAGGTTTCCAGGAACGGCCCGCTATCATCGCGGGACATGCCGAGCGTGGTCTGAGTCAAATCGTTGGTTCCGAACGAGAAGAACTCGGCGGTTTCAGCGATTTCCCCAGCGCGCAGGGCGGCGCGCGGCAGTTCGATCATGGTGCCAACGGCATAGTCGAGGGTGGTGCCGGTTTCGGCAAACACCTGCTGGGCCGCCTGATCAACCACCACTTTAAGCAGGTCGAGTTCTTTGCGGGTGCCAATCAGCGGGATCATCACTTCGGGCATCACGGTCTGACCGCTGTCCTTGGAAACTTGCACCGCTGCCTGGAAGATCGCCAGGGCCTGCATTTCATAGATTTCGGGATAGCTAATACCCAGGCGGCAGCCGCGATGGCCCAGCATCGGATTGGATTCCGACAAGGTGGCGACCAACGATCGCACCGTGGCAAGGTCAACGTCGGAGACCTTAGCGACCTCGAGCATTTCTTCTTCGGTATGGGGCAAGAACTCGTGCAGCGGCGGATCAAGCAGGCGGATGGTCACCGGCAGGCCCTGCATGATCGAGAACAGTTCGACGAAATCCTGGCGCTGATAGGGTAACAGCTTATCCAGGGCCAAGCGGCGGCCAGCTTCGTTTTGCGCCACGATCATTTGGCGCATATGGATGATGCGTTGGGCATCAAAGAACATATGCTCGGTACGGCACAGGCCAATGCCTTCGGCACCGAATTTGCGCGCGGTTTGTGCGTCAAGCGGGGTTTCGGCGTTGCTGCGCACCTTGAGGCGGCGCTTGGCATCGGCCCATTCCATCAAGGCGGCAAAGTCGCCGGTCAGTTCGGGCTGAATGGTTGGAACCTCGCCCATCATGATTTGCCCGGTGGAGCCATCAAGGGTGATCACGTCGCCTTCGCGGATGGTCAGGCCGGCCACGGTAAACAGTTTTTCGGCGTAGTTGATGCGGACGCTGCCCGCACCGGCAACGCAGGGGCGGCCCATGCCACGGGCAACCACGGCGGCATGGCTGGTCATGCCGCCACGGGTGGTCAAAATGCCCTGAGCCACATGCATGCCGCCGATGTCTTCGGGGCTGGTTTCAATGCGGGTGAGGATCACTTTCTCGCCGCGCTTGGCCCAATCTTCGGCTTCGTCCGCTGAGAACACCACACGGCCCGAGGCCGCACCGGGAGAGGCTGGCAGGCCGCTGCCGATGATGTCGCGTTCGGCTTTGGGGTCCAGGGTCGGGTGCAGCAGTTGGTCAAGCTGCATCGGGTCGATGCGCATGATGGCTTCGTCGGTGGAAATCAGCCCTTCGTTGGCCATGTCCACGGCGATGCGCAGCGATGCGGCAGAGGTCCGCTTGCCGTTACGGGTTTGCAACATCCACAGCTTGCCGCCCTGGATGGTGAACTCCATATCCTGCATGTCTTTATAGTGGGCTTCTAGGCGGTGGCGGATGGCGTCGAGTTCTTTGAACAGGCCGGGCATCACTTCTTCCATCGCGGGCATGTCGCTGTCGTTGCGCTGCTTGCCTTCGATGGTCAGGTGTTGCGGGGTGCGGATGCCCGCGACCACGTCTTCGCCCTGGGCGTTGACCAGATATTCACCGTAAAAGGTGTTTTCGCCGGTCGAGGGATCGCGGGTAAAGGCGACGCCAGTGGCGCAATCATCACCCATGTTGCCAAACACCATGGCCTGAACGTTGACCGCAGTGCCCCAGGCTTCGGGGATGTCGTGCAAGCGGCGATAGGTGATCGCGCGTTGGTTCATCCACGATCCAAATACCGCGCCAACGGCACCCCACAGTTGTTCATGCGGGTCTTCGGGGAATGGGCGGCCTTGCTGTTCGGCGACTTTTTCTTTGTATTTGCCGACCAGTTCTTTCCAGTCGTCAGCGCCCAACTCGGTATCAAGGGCATAGCCGCGATCGGCCTTTAGGTCTTCAAGCAGGTCTTCGAAATGATGATGGCCGATTTCCAGCACCACATTCGAGTACATCTGAATAAAGCGGCGATAGCTGTCATAGGCAAAACGCGCATCCCCCGACTGGGCAATCAGGCCCTGAACGGTGGCGTCGTTAAGACCCAAATTCAACACGGTATCCATCATGCCGGGCATGGATGCACGGGCGCCCGAGCGCACCGAAACCAGCAGCGGGTTGGCTGGGTCGCCAAAGGTGGCGCCCATAATGCCTTCCACTTGCGCCAGGGCGGCGGTGACCTGAGGGGTCAGTTCGCCGGGGTACTGGTTTGCGTTGGCATAATAATACGTGCAGACCTCGGTGGTGATGGTAAAGCCAGCCGGGACTGGAATACCAATGTTAGACATCTCGGCAAGGTTGGCACCTTTACCGCCGAGAAGGTTTTTCATATCGGCACGGCCTTCGGCCTTACCATCACCAAAGGTGTACACCCACTGTGACATAATCGCGGCTCTCCCTGGGGGGCATATAGAGCATGGTGCGAAAACGAGAGATCCCGTTTTTCGCAACACCGATGCAACAAAACAAAAGTTCAGAGCAGTTGGTTAACCGTAACCCCAGTTTGGGGCTAACGGGGAAAGGGCTACCGGGCCCCGTTTCCAGGGCCAAGCAGCAGTTTTACCTGTGTAAAAGGGCTGGTCTAGCCCTCCACGCTGGCAAAATCGGCAACCTCGCCCATGGCGCGACCAATGGCCGACAACAAGCAGAGGCGGTTGGCGCGATGATCAGGGTCGTTGACGGTGACCTGATCAAAGAAGGTATCAAGCGGTGCCCGCAGCTTGGCCAACGCGGTCATCGCACTGGCATAGTCTTCGCCAGCCAAGGCCGCCGAGGCGGTGATCACCACCGAATCCAAGGCACTGGAGAGGGCTTTTTCTTCCTCTTGTACCAGGGCGGTAGTGTCCACAGCAGCGGTATGCGGGCCGTCTTTCTTGTCTTCGATGCGCACAATGTTCATCGCGCGGCGATAGGCCGCGAGCAGGTTCGCCCCGTCGTCAGTCGAAAGGAAGCCACCCAAGGCCTCCACCCGTTTGAGCAAGCGCACCAGATCGTCTTCACCCCCCAGGCTAAAGACAGCAGCAATCAGGTCGTGACGGACCCCTTGCTCACGCAGGAACACTTTTAGACGGTCGGCGAAAAAGGCCAAAAGGTCAGCAGGCAGACTGTCCGAGGCAGTCACCGCCGGAACTCCGGCATAGCCGGTAAGGGCCTTGGCAAACGCCGCCATCAGCGGCAAGCGCAAGCCGTTTTCTAACACCAAGCGGATCACACCCAGGGCTGCACGGCGCAACGCAAAGGGATCTTTTGATCCGGTTGGCTTTTCGTCAATGCCCCAAAAACCGACCAGAGTATCGATTTTATCGGCCAAGGCCACGGCCACCGACAGCGGCTTAACCGGGCATTGATCGTTGGGACCTAGCGGCGAGTAATGCTCGGCCACCGCATCGGCCACCGCAGCATCTTCGCCGTCATGCAGGGCGTAGTAACGCCCCATCACCCCTTGCAATTCGGGGAATTCACCCACCATGCCGGTGGAAAGGTCAGCCTTGGCCAATTGAGCGGCGCGCTCGACCAGGGTGTTTTCGGCACCGGGAATTGATGCTGCCACCCAAGTGGCCAGCGCGGTGACGCGGTTTACTTTGTCGAGATCGCTGCCCAATTTGGCGTGGAACACCCGGCCACCCAATTTGGCAATCCGGCTATCTAGGCGGGCCTTGCGGTCCTGATCCCAAAAGAATTTGGCATCGGATAGGCGGGCGCGCAAAACGCGTTCGTTGCCCGCGATGATCTGTGCACCCTGGTCGTCGGTGACCATGTTGGACACCACCACAAAGCGCGGCGCCAGGCTGCCATCGGCCTTAAGCACCGAGAAATACTTTTGATGGGCGCGCATGGAGGTCGAAAGAACCTCGCCCGGGACATCCATGAAAGCGTCGTCGATCTTGCCCACCAAGCAGGTCGGCCATTCGACCAAACCGCAAACTTCGTTGAGCAAGCCAATGTCGTCTTTGAGTTGATAGCCCTCGGCTTTGGCGGCAGCGGTGGCTTGCTCAAGGATAAGCTCGCGGCGCTCTTGGGCATCAAGCATCACAAAGGCGGTGCGCAGCTTGGCCTGATAGTCGGCAAAGTTTTCCACGCTAAAGGAAGCGGGGGCCAAAAAGCGATGGCCGCGGGTGCTGTTGCCAGCATCAACACGGGCAAAACTGACTGGCACCACAGCGCCGCCAAACAGGCAGAGAATGGAATGCAGCGGACGCACCCAACGGGTGGGGTTGGTCGACCAGCGCATGGATTTGGGCCAGGGGAAGGCCGCTAAGGCGCTTTCCACCACATCCTTGAGCACGTCGGCGGTGGCGCGGCCCTTGGTCTGGATGGTGGCAAATAGGAACGTACCCTTGGGGGTTTCGCGCTTTTCGCACTGTTCCAGGCTAAGGCCGGTCGAGGTCAAAAAGCCCTGTAGGGCCTTTTCCGGGGCATCGACCTTTGGCCCCCGGCGTTCCTCGGACACATCCGGGGTGGCCTGCGGCAAAGCATCAATCACCAGCGCCAAACGGCGCGGTGTCACATAGGACCGCGCGGCAAGGTCAGAAAAACCGGCTTTGGCGAGGCCATCAAGGACCAGCTTTTGCAAGGTTTCCGCGGCTGCGGCTTGCATACGGGCGGGGATTTCTTCGGAAAACAGTTCAAGGAGGAATTCAGCCATGATCGCTTACCCTTCGGCCTTTAGGTGCCCACGAGATTTCAGCCAGCCTTCGCAGCAAGCTTTGGCCAGGGCGCGTACGCGGCCAATATAGGCAGCACGTTCAGTGACCGAAATAACCCCGCGTGCATCAAGCAGGTTAAAGCGATGGCTGGCCTTGATGCATTGATCATAGGCAGGCAAGGCAACCCCGGCGGCGAGCAGGTTTTTGCATTCGGCTTCAGCGTCTTTGAACTGCTGAAACAAAATGTCGGTGTCGGCATGTTCAAAGTTATGCGCCGAATATTCGACTTCGGCCTGATGGAACACGTCGCCATAGGTGACGCCCTGGCCGTTGAAATCCAGGTCATAGACGTTTTCCACGCCCTGGATGTACATCGCCAAGCGTTCCAGGCCATAGGTCAGTTCGACGGCGACGGGATCGCATTCGATACCACCGACTTGCTGGAAATAGGTGAACTGGGTGACTTCCATACCGTCACACCAGACTTCCCAGCCCAGCCCCCAGGCCCCCAGAGTCGGGCTTTCCCAGTCGTCTTCGACAAAGCGGATGTCATGCTTGAGCGGATCAATGCCCAAAGCCTGTAGGCTTTCTAGGTACAGCGCCTGCGCATCGGCGGGCGAGGGCTTCATGATCACCTGGAACTGATAATAATGTTGCAGACGGTTGGGGTTTTCCCCATACCGACCATCGGTCGGGCGACGCGATGGCTGCACATAGGCGGCGTTCCAGGTTTCGGGCCCCAGAGCGCGCAGGGTGGTTGCAGGGTGGAAGGTGCCCGCACCGACCTCCATGTCATAGGGCTGAAGGACAACACAGCCCTTGTCAGCCCAAAACTGTTGTAGGGTCAAAATCAGCTGTTGGAAGCTGCGCTTGGGAGCGCCTGATGCGGTCATGGGACTCGTCTCGCTGGTAACAACGGCAATAAGATGCCCGAAAGCTAGCCGCCAGCCTGCCCCCGGGTCAAATAGCTTTTGCATTCTGAGCGGCAACAAAGGCTAAAAACAGCCAACTTAGGGAAATTTAGGCCATGTCTTACCCGTCTGCACCCCCTCAATCGGTGACTCTGCTCATGGATGACGGTGCCGCGTTGCATCAATTGCTGTGGTCGGGGGATGATCAGCAACCGGTTTTGATCCTGCCTGGGCGGGGGGAACCTGCGGCAAAGTATAGCGCGACGGCAGAGCGGCTGAGTGCTGGGGGGGCCTGTGTTCGTGCGCTTGATTGGCGCGGGCAAGGGTTATCGCCGCGCCATCGTCGGGCACATATCGCCCGGCGGGGGCATGTGCCATCCTTTGAACGGTTGGTTGATGATCTGGCGCAGGTGATTGACGCCCATCCGGTGCCGCCGATGGTGATTGCCCATTCCATGGGTGGGGCAATCATGTTGCGGCTGCTGCAAAAGACTCCTCAGGTTAAAATCCGTGGCGCTTTTCTTGTTGGGCCGATGATCGATATCCCCACCGGGGACTGGGCAGCGTGGAAAGTGCGGCTTTTGGCGCGTCTGGCCGTCTGGGGCGGTCAAGGATGTCGCTATGCCCCCGGCTATAGCGATTGGAGCGCCAATCAGGAAGGCTTCTCGCACAATCGTCGCACCAGTGATGCCCTGGCCTTTGCGCAAGAAATCGCCTTGCTTAAGGGTCACCCCGAGCTTCAGGTCGGGGGGCCGACCTGGGGGTGGGTGGATGGCGCCTATCGGCTGATGCGCCAGCTTTGGCGGCCTTGGCGGGCTGGGCTGCCGCAGATGCCGGTTACGGTGGCGGTCGGCGAAGATGATACTTATGTGACACGCCAGCGCATGAAAGCGTTCTTTGCCCGCTTTCCAGCGGTATCCCTGGAGTGGATCGCGCAGGGTCGGCACGAGCTATTGTGTGAAAACCCCCAGGTACAACAGCAGGTTTGGGCGCTATATGATCACCTGTGCCGACAAACTGCTGTTGCCGTTCGGCCTTCGGCGCGGTCTTAGCGGTGCAAGCGGCGGACGTGCCCCATCAAACCGACCAACCCGAGCAAGGCGTCAAGCCGGGGTGTTGGCTGGCCAACCCATTGGCCGATTTCGCGCACGGTGGATAAAAGGGCGTCAATCTCTAGCGTTTTACCCGCCTCGACGTCTTGTAACATCGAGGTTTTGAAAGCACCCAGGCTGCGGGTGATCGCGTTGCGATCAATGCCAGACTGATGGATCGGGCAGCCGATGGCTGCGCCAATGGCTTTGGCTTCGTCCATCACATCAAGCACAAAGCGGCTGGTCAAAGAATCGTCCAAAATTAGATCACAGGTGGCCCCTGTCAGGGCCGAAATGGGGTTCATGGTCATATTACCCCATAATTTATACCAAACGTCGGTTTGGATATGGTCGGCAAAGACGATGTCGAGTCCGGCAGAGCTGAGCATGGCCCCCAGCGCGGCCAAGGCGGCACTCTTTCCGCCACCGGGAAGGCCGAGAATCAGTTTATTGCCCGCTCCCTGCTGCGCAACGCCGGGGGCTGGTGTGCTGTAAGCAGCGTGAACCACGCAGCCAATAACCTGCGCGGGCGGCAAAGCGGCAGAGATTCCACCCTGAAAATCAATGCAGTCGAGAGTGCGGCCCTGCCAGGGGCCAGCGAGGTTGTGAAAAAACCACCAAGGTACGCCATTCATCGCCGGCAGGATGATCGTTTGCGGCCCGATTAAGGTGGCCAGAGACGGCGCCAGGGATGCTAATGCGGGTTCTTTTACCGCAATCACCAGCACGTCCGCCGGGGCCTGGGTGGTTGGATCGTCGAAAACCTCGACTTTGGGCGCCAGAGTCTGACCATCGGCGCGGGTGAGGTGCCAGCCGTTAGCCCTGATTGCCTGTGCGGTTGCCCCACGGGCCAGGACCGAGACGTGATTTCCTGCCGCAGCTAGGTGAACCCCGATCATGGCACCGATGGCGCCGGCTCCGACGATATAGGTTTTCATGGCGGATTCTTTCTTTGGGCTGTCAGAGGAGGGAGGAGGAGGAGGGGGGCTATAAATGCAACGTGGGGCCACAAGGGCCCCACGTAAACGTGTTTGGATAGACGGCAGGGCCCGTTTACTGCTCGGCCTGCGAGATCTTTTCCGTCCCCGGTGATGACGCGTTAGACAAGTCAAGCTGCCCCATGGCCAACAGCACTTGATAGGCGGCAAGGTTGGCATCAAAGATTGCGCTGGTCAGATTGATGCGGGCGTTGAAGACTTCGTTTTCCGCATCCAAGACGTTGATTGCGGTTTCTTTGCCTGCGTTGCGCAGCTTTTCGCGCGAGCTGTAAACTTCAGAGGCGATGTTAACGGCGTTTTCCAACAGGCCTACCCGTTGACGAGCAGTGTCTAGGGCTTGCCAAGCAAGTTTGGTTTGTTCTTCGATGCGGCGACGAACATAGCTTTCGTTGTCTTGGCTAGCAGCATAGTCATAGGCGGCCCGGGCAACGCTGGCGCGGGTGGCAAAGCCATTAAAGACCGCCCAGTTGGCGGTCACCAAAACCGACACGTCACGGCGAACCCCGATGACGGTATTTTTATTATGTTCGTAGTTGGCTTCTGCTTCCAGATTAATGGTCGGCAAATACCCTGAATGGGCGGCATCGCGCTGTTCCGAGGCGATGCTGGTTTGAGCGCGGGCGCTGCTCAGCGCTGGGTTGCTATCTAAGGCCAGCTTTACGGCGCTTTCGAGGGTTGCAGGTAGCAGCTGCAGCGGAGCCATCGGCAGCGCCATCGTTGAGGTGTCGGGCGGGTGGCCAAAGACCTGCTCGTAGGTGGCGAAGGCTTCTTTTAGGCCGCCTTCAACGGTTACACGGCGTTCTTTGGAAATCTGCAGGCGTGATTTAGCTTGTAGAACGTCAACGGCAATCCCCGAACCGCGCTGAACACGTTCACTTTCCAGGTTGAGCTGCCGTTTGATGTTGTCTTCGTTTTGCAAAGACAGGCCAATCAGCTCGCGCTGGCGCAAAACGTTGAGGTAGGCGGCGATGCCCTGGTACAAGACGTTTTGCTCGGTGGCGGCTTGTTCGCCGGTGGCAGCTTCATGCTGTCCTTTGGCGGCGGCATAGGCTGCGGCGGTCTTGCCACCATCATAGAGCAGTTGAGTCGCATTGACCGTTGCGGTATCCCGACCCGTAGAATAGGAGTCGTCATAGCTGCTGCGGCGACTTGGATTGTTGACATACTCGTAACCAGCGTCACCCGAAACGGTGACTTGCGGTAGAAAACTGCCAAAGGCTTGCGAGACGCCTTCTTCAGTTCCTGATGCGGTTTTCCGAGCGCCAGTGATTTGGGGGTTGTCAGACAACAACCCCTCAAGCTCGCTCGCTAAGGGTTGAGCTTGTACTGTGCCGATGCTCATGACCATCGCTAACGCGGTCAGACAACCAGCGGTAAAGGTTTTCTTCGTCCCCATCGTAACCCACCCTATCCTTAGGATCTTCACCGTCGGCGCTTGGGATGCCGATCAAACAGTGTGCTATGATCAGCTCAGCTCAGCAAGCACGGGATATACATACATCGCTTTGATAATCAATTCCGCGCCATTGGTCAAACAAGCAAATCCATTCCTCTGGTTATTTAACACCGGGTGCCTTCTTGCGTTTTGGTTGCAGAGGGGCGCTGGGGGAGGCCCTAAAAGCATGGGATGCTCTGTTGGGTGTTGCTATTTATTCGGTTGTTTAAAAGCGGTTGTACCGGCCCTATTGAAATAATTTTCAGTGGCAGCTGTGGCTGTCTGGACACAATGTATGGTGCGTTTGTTCATTGGTGCGCTATAAGAGTGAGAATATTTAGCGCTGCGGGATGCTCTGTGGTCTAACGTCGTTTGTTTGCTCCGTCTTCCTTTTCCTGTTTGCCTAAAAAAGGCTTAGTCCTCTGGACAAAGGACGTATTTCGCCCCACCGTCAGCTTTGATAAGCTCGTTTTTGCTTGTGCCGAGAATGGTATAGGCGCTTGAACTAATATAGAGATAGGCTTTATGGAAACCTCCGTACTGGTTATGGCTTTGGTCAGTGCCGCGATTATGGCTGCGGCGCTGGTTTACCAATCGTTGCTCTCTGGCAACGGGGCCAGCTTGCGTTGGTGGGGTGGCGCTATTTTCTTGTTGCTCACTCATTTTACCGCCGAAGTTGGATTGCAGCGGCTTGGTGTTGCTGTCAATTTTTCCACAATGATCGGCGAAGCGTTGCATTTAATCGGTGGAGTGGCCCTTTACGGCGGCTGCCGTTTGTTTTGTGGCCTTCCTCTGCGTGCCACACCTTTGATTGGTGGCGTCGTGGTGGGGGTTTTATGGTTGGGGATTGCCGTGATCCTCGGCTTGCCGACGACGCTGGTGGTGTTTCCCATCCATTTGGCTGTCGGTGGCGGGATGATTTTGGTCGCCGCTGATTTGTTGCGCTTGGGCGCTTTGTCGCGCGCCCACGGTGCTTATTTGGCGTTAGCCTTAGGGGGCTGGGCGGTTTCTTTGATCGTCTTTCCCTTGCTTTCGGTGCGGGAAGGATTTTCCCAGCACTTAGCATCGCTTGATCTTCTCAGCTCTCAGGCGTTTGGGACCCTGGTTGCCCTTGGCATGCTGGTGATTGCCATGCGTCGACAAAGTGATCGCATTGATCAATCTCGCCGCCAAGCCTTGGCGTCCGAGGAAGTCGCCGCCAAGCAGGCCGAACAAATCCGCCATATTCTGGATGTGATGCCAGACGTAGTGATTTCAGTCAGCGAAAGCGCGGTGATCGAGGAATTTAATCCCGCGGCCGAAATAGTCTTTGGCTATCGCGCCGAGCAGGTTTTGGGGCGGCCTCTGGCGTTGCTGATGCCCGGATTAGAGCTAAAAGATCAAGGATCCCAAGCCGCCCATGGGGCGCGAGTTTCCTCCTGCGAAACCATCGGGCATCGGCGTGATGGCACGCGTGTGGTCTTGGCGGTCAGTATCAGTGCCGCCGAGCAACAAGCGGGGCCGCTTTATGTGGTGGTTGCCCGCGATATCAGCGAAAGTCGCTTAAGCGGTCGATTGGGTGAATTCCTGCATCGCCTGGATCAAAAAGCCTTGCGTGCCCTGGGCGCCGAAGAATTTGGCCAGGAAATCTGTGCCGATTTGAGTGAAATATTCGATATTCCATTGGTGATGCTGGTGGATCGCCAAGACGGCGATAACTTGACCTTGCGGGCCATCGAAGGCCCTATTGCGAGCGAAGCTATTTCTGGGCGTCTGCGCGGGTTGCTTGCCAATGCTGGCGCTCCTTGTGCCCCGATATTCGAGGTTGTGCGCACCGGTGGGGCTGTATTGGCGCAGCGTGACAGTCGGTCCGCAGCGTTGTTACAGACGGTCGGCGCCCCTATGGAATGGGCACTTATTTTGCCCCTATGGGTGCAAAATGATGTGGCATCGTTGTTGATTGCGGTTGGTGATGACCTGGCCCCCGACGAGCCGACACAGCGGCGTTTGGAAACGGCAGTGGCGCGGCTGGGGGCGGTGCAGCAGCAGGTGCTTGATCAGCAGCGCCTGCGCTTGCAAAGCACGGCGATGGCGGCAGCGGCCAATGCGATCTTTATTACAGATCGCGATGGGCGCATTGAATGGGTCAATGATGCCTTTATCCGCCTAAGTGGCTATCCTGCCGAAGAGGTGATTGGGAAAACACCAGCTTTTCTTAAGTCTGGTGTGCAAGATCCTGAAACCTATCAGCGCCTGTGGGAAACCATTGCCGATGGCAAAGTTTGGCGCGGGGAAATGGTCGAGCGTCGCCAGGATGGCAGCCTTTATACTGTCGATCAGACGGTGGCCCCAATCTTGGATGAGTCGGGTTCGATTGCTCATTTTGTTGCAATCCATGAAGATGTCACCGAGCGCAAGCGGGCCGAGGAACGGATCCTTTATCTTTCCAATTACGATACCCTAACCCGCTTGCCCAACCGGGTTTTGTTCCGCGATCACCTGTATCAGGCGGTGACCAAGGCGCGAAACGACCATTCCGCTTTGGCGGTGATGTTTATCGACTTGGATCGGTTTTCGCGGGTGAATGATACCTTGGGCCATGAAGTCGGCGACCAGCTGCTGATGACGGTGGCCTCGCGCATTAACGCCATTGCCGCGCCTTACGCTGAAACCGTGGCGCGTATCGGCGGCGACGAATTTGCCGTGGTGCAAACCCGCCTGACCAATGCCGAGTCTGCGGCGGCATTGGCGCGTAAGATCATCGAAGAAGTTGGTAAGCCCGTGGATCTGGATGGCATAGAGGTCCGCGTCGGTGCCAACGTTGGCATTGCGATCTTCCCGCAGGACGGTGAAGATCCTGATCACATGATCAAAAACGCCGACATGGCCATGTACCGGGCGATCCGCTCGGAAACCGAGAGTTATTGCTTCTTCTCTAATGATATGAATGCGGAGGCTCGTATTCGCCTCAGCCTGGAAGGTGATTTGCGCCGGGCCTTGGATAACGGTGATCTGTCGCTGTATTTCCAGCCGCAGGTTAATGTGCGCACCCGCAAATTGATGGGTGTCGAGGCGTTATTGCGCTGGACGCACCCCGAGCAAGGGCCGATCTCGCCCGCTCGCTTTATTCCCGTTGCCGAAGACAGCGGCTTGATCTTGCCCATTGGCGATTGGGTTTTGCAGCAAGCCATGCATCAGCGGCAAGTCTGGAGCGATATGGGGCTGCCTGATGTCACCATGGCAATCAACATTTCGGCAGTGCAATTCCGCCAGCGTGATTTGGTCGCACGGGTCCGACAGTTTGCCGAAATGGCCGGGGTTGACCCGCATCAAATCGAGCTGGAGCTGACGGAAAGCATGCTGATGCAAGACGCGCGCGAGGCGGTGGCGGTCCTGTCTCAGCTTTCTGAGATGGGTGCCCAATTGGCCATTGATGATTTTGGGACGGGTTATTCGTCGCTGAGTTATCTAAAGCAGTTCCCGGTTGATAAGTTGAAATTGGACCAGTCTTTTGTACGCCATATGACCAGCGATCATAACGATGCGGTGATTGCCCATGCGACGATCAATTTGGGCCATAGCTTAGGCCTTGAAGTGATCGCCGAAGGGGTGGAAACCGAAGATCAATACGC
>CEGD01000436.1_pt1 | contig 14526 bp, 13 predicted proteins | sample 306751 | NCBI WGS metagenome assembly CEGD01 (sample SAMEA2755657, study PRJEB7226) | microbial mat metagenome | biome: microbial mat; feature: hypersaline; material: grass silage | place: USA | collected 2014-02-19 | depth 0 m
GCACCACCCCAACCCGACGCAACAGCGATATATTGCACGCCATTGTCTTCCCAGGTGATCGGGCTGCCAACAACGCCAGAGCCGGTGTTAAACTTCCAGACTTCTTCGCCGGTCTTGGCGTTAAAGGCTTTCAGATAGCCTTCGGGAGTCCCGGTGAACACCAAGTTACCAGCGGTGGTGAGAACGCCACCCCACAGCGGGGCTTTATTCTTGTATTCCCAAACAATTTTTCCGGTCTTGGGATCAATGGCGCGCAAAGCACCGATGTAATCGTCATAGATCGGCTTGATGGTAAAGCCCGCACCCAGGTAAGCCGCGCCCTTTTTATAGGTGGTCGACTCGTTCCAGATGTCCATGCACCATTCGTTTGCAGGCACATAAAACAGTTCGGTCTGTTGGCTATAGGCCATCGGCATCCAGTTTTTGCCACCCAAGAACGACGGGCAGTTTTCAACCGAACTTCCCTTGCCATCGGTCCCCTTAGCCGGATCACCGGGGCGGCTTTCTTCGATGTATTGTGGGCGACCGGTCTTGATGTCAAAGCCCTTGGCCCAAGTCACCTTGGTGACAAACGGCGAGGCAGACAACAAGCTGCCATTGGTACGATCAGCAACAAAGAAGAAGCCGTTACGGTCAGCTTTCGCCCCCGCCTTGACCACTTTCCCATCGACCTTCAGGTCAAAGGACACAAACTCGTTCACACCGTCAAAATCCCACCCATCGTGCGGCGTGGTTTGCAGGTGCCATTTAATTTCCCCAGTATCGGGGTTCAGCGCCAGGGTCGAGGCCGAATAAAGGTTATCGCCAGGGCGCAGATGGCTATTCCACGGTGCCGGGTTGCCGGTGCCAAAGAACAGGCTATCGGTTTCCGGGTCATAGGTACCGCCTAACCACGTGGCCGCGCCGCCGTATTTCCACATGTCGCCGGGCCAGCTGGCATTCAGCGTCCCGGTCATGGTCGACGGCTTGCCGTTTAGCTCGCCCATATGGCCTTCGACGGTGGGGCGCGACCAGATCAGTTCGCCGGTTTCCGCATCGCGGGCTTCGACCTTACCGACCACACCAAACTCACCACCCGAAACGCCGGTGATGATCTTACCTTTGACGATCAGCGGCGCTGCGGTCAAAGAATAGCCAGCCTTGTAATCGCCGACTTCTTTTTTCCACACCACTTTGCCGGTCTTGGCATCAAGGGCCACCAGCTTGGCATCCAGGGTGCCAAAATAGACCTTATCGCCAAACAATGCGGCGCCACGGTTCACCACGTCACAGCAGGGCATAATGCCATCGGGCAAACGGGCATCGTACTGCCACAGCTCGTCGCCGGTCTTCACATCAATAGCAAACAGGCGCGAATAAGACGCGGTAATATACATCACCCCATCATGCACCAACGGCTGCGCTTCTTGGCCGCGCTGCTTTTCGCCACCAAACGAGAACGACCAAGCGGCGGTCAGCCCCTTGATGTTATCAACATTCAAGGTGGTCAGCGGGCTAAAACGCTGCCCTTGCGGCCCCATCCCATAGGACACCACATCGCCGGGCGTGGTGCTATCATTCAAAATATCAGCATCGGTGACGCCAGCGGCCAGCGCTGGCGTTGCAGCCAATAATCCGGCGCCCAGCGCCAATCCGCCCAGTGCGGAAAGAACGGTATATTTGGTCATGGCTTTGTCTGGTTACCTCCCCAGGTGTTTGATTCAGCCCATGGCACAGCTCATCATAACAACGAAAATCCCAGTAAAATTATGTCTTAAATGCAGGGATAGCGTTGCCGCACTTTAAAGAAGTGCAGATTTACCGTTTAACATTAGGATTTTTATTGTATTGATCTGGCTTAATGGCGGTATTGCCAAAAAGTATTAGATCAAGACTGCGAGAAATCCCGATAGATTATTTGTGTTTGCCCTGCTGCGGCTTCGGCCTCGGCAAGAGCGCGCACCGATTGGTGCAAGGGTGATTGTTCGCAAGTTGGGTCCATCGCCGCCGCGTCCCCGGCTAAGGCCAAAGCCTGACAGCGGCAGCCGCCCCAATCGGCTTCTTTAAAATCGCAAGAGCGACAGGTTTTGGGCATCCAGGCCTCACCGCGATAGGCCTGAAAGGCTGTTCCGTGTTCCCAAATATCTTTCAAGGGCCGCTCGGTGACGGTATCAAACTGTAAATGCGGAATGGTTTCAGCGGCATGGCACGGCAACACCTTACCCGACGGAGTAACGTTTAAGAACCGCCGCCCCCAGCCGCCTAGGCATGATTTAGGCCGCTTGGCATAATAGTCAGGGATCACGTAATCAATGGTCAACAGGCCTTTTAGACGCTCGCGGGCCTGTTCGACACAGTCATTCATCCATGCCAGTTGCTCGGGGCTGGGGATCAAAGAGGCCCGGTTTTTCAGCCCCCAGCCGTAATACTGCACATTGGCGACCTCGATCCGCCGGGCGCCAATCTGCTGCGCCACCGCAAACATCTGCGGCAGGCGGTCCAGGTTGTGACGGGTGATCACCGCATTCATGGTAATCGCAATACCCACCGCCCGCAGAGCCTCGGCAGCGGCGTATTTGCGTTCTAGGCCACCCTTAAAAGCGGTGATCAGCGTGCTGCCGTCTTCGTCGATATCGGGAAAGCCGATTTGCGCATGTTCCAGACCTGCGGCGGCTAAATCCTGCGCCATCTGCGGCGTCATCAACACGCCCGAGGTGATCAGGTTGGTATAAAGACCCACCGAAGCCGCATGGGCAACCAGCGCGCACAGGTCTTTGCGCACGGTCGGCTCACCACCGGAAAAATGCACCTGCAACACCCCCAGGCGCGCCGCCTGATCGAGCAGATCTTTCCACTGCGCGGTGGACAGTTCATTGGCCGAGCGTTCCAATTCCAACGGATTGGAGCAATAGGCACACCGCAAAGGGCAACGGTGGGTCAGCTCGCACAGCAAAGCCAACGGCGGTTCGGGACGCGGCGCGGTTTGATCCGCCACCCCGACAGAGGGTACAGCGTTCATACGGCAACAAACCCTTTCTCGCAAAGGTCTTGCAGCAGCGCAAAGACATCTGGCGCCACCATCTCGGGCGGGGCGTCATAATCTTCGGCCAGTTTGGCCACCAGCTGATCCAGCGGCAAAGTGCCATCACAGCCTTTTAGGATATCAACCGCCACTTCGTCGGGGATCAACATCCGTTCCGGGGCCATGATCACCCAGCGCTGGCGAACGTCGTCAAAGCGCATTTTGACATGATCGGCCAATCGGGGCCGTGATGCCCCGGTCAGGACTGGCGGGCTCATCCGCCAATCCCGGCAACGCTGGCTGCCATACCTTCACCGGGAATCCAGGCACCGGGCGCCACCTGCCCCGGCTCCATATAGGCAAACTGCAGGGCATCAAGCTGCGCCCACAAGACATTGGTCTTAAAGGTCAATGCATTGATCACCGCGTTTTGCTGTTCCACCGTGCGCGCATGGTCCAGCACATAGGCAAGGGCAAAATCACAATCGCGCGGCGCTTGGCTCAGGCGTTTTTGGAAATAGGCCATCACCCGTTCGTTGGTAAAATCATAATGTTCCAACATCCCAGCAATGCGTTCGGCGTGGATTTTCGGTGCAAACAGCTCGGTCAAGCAAGACGAGATCGCGGTTAGGCCGGGGTTATCCCACACAAAGCGCACATAGGCTTCGACGGCGAAACGGGTGGCGGGCAAAGCCCCTTGTTGGCTGATCACATAGTCGCGATCAAAGCCCAGGGTGTCGGTTAGAACCAGCCACCGTTCAATGCCACCTTGGTCGTCGCCGTGGCCGTCATGGTCCAAAATGCGTTGCATCCAGGCTTTGCGGATCTGGTGATCCTCGATCTTGGCCATCACCGCCGCATCTTTACGCGGAATACAGGCCTGATAGCAATAGCGGTTCAGCGCCCAGGCGCGCACCTGATCCAGGGTGCATTGGCCGCTGTGCAGCTTTTTATGAAACGGGTGCAGGTTATGATAACGCTCGGCGCCAATGGCGCGCAGGGCGGCCTCAAGCTGATCACGGCTCAGCGGCTGTTGATCCAGGGCGCGCGGGGCGGTCATCAAAGGCATCATGTGGCTCATAGCGTTACCTCCAGGCCATCAAAGGCCACCTGCCATCCGGCCTGCTCGACCATCGCCCGCTGTTCGGACTCAGGGCGCAGGGCCGGGTTGGAATTATTGATATGGATGTAGATTTTGCGCTCAACGCTCAGTTTGGCAAAAGCCGTCAGCGATCCTTCGGGGCCACTCATCGCCATATGCCCCATGCGCGCCGCAGTCTTCACCCCCAGGCCGTGACGCATCATCTCGTCATCGGTAAAGGTGGTGCCGTCGAAAAACACCGCTGGCGCCCCCGTAAGACGGGCCGCCAAATCATCGGGCATGGAGGCACAGCCGGGAATATAAAAAAAGCTCTGCCCTTGCTGGTCAGAAAGCTTCAGTGCCACGGTGTCTTCGGGCACGCTGCCAAAGTTGGCGGCGGTGGGGTCTTCAAGCCACAGGGCAACTTTGCCAGGGACGCAAAAGGCCTCGACCGTCAGCCCCGACGGCGCCCCATCGGGCAGTGCTAGCACCAAAGGAGTTCCCAAGGTCAACGGACGACGCTTCACAAACTCGGGATTTAACACATTGAAAATCGAATTGGCCTGCAATACGCCCAACACCCGTTCGGTGGCATAGACGTTCAGCGGCTGGCTTTCGCGCAAGGTCAGCAAGCCGGTCACATGATCAACGTCAGCGTTGGTCAGAACCGCACCAACAATCGGGCTATGGCGTTTACCATGGCGCGGGTGCAAAGCCGGGGTTTGAATAATTTGTTGCCGTAGATCTGGGCTGGCGTTGAGCAAAAACCAATGGTCTCCGTCGGCGCTAACCGCCAAAGAGGATTGGGTTTGCGCGATACCGTCACGAAAAGCCGCACGGCAATTCTCGCAGGCACAGTTCCACTGTGGGTAGCCACCGCCGGCAGCCGCCCCAAGCACAATAACGTGCATCGTTTTCTCTCCCTGTGGGCGCTCCCTCGTTCACGCGGGGAGTTCTTCCTTGTGCTGGGAATGCAGTCTTTATAATAGGGATCGGAGCCTTAGGCCTCAGGGGACACCTCCACCCAAGGCTCCGCCCATCACGCTACGCCTTAGGCGGTCGCGCAGTAATAGGCGTTGATTTCCATACCAACAGAAATTTCGATGACACGCGGGGTTTTCCAAGTGCGCATGAACGTCCTCCATTTGTGTTTGATCGGTGTGATACCGAGCGTTGCTCTTATGACCATCACAGCCTAACAACCTGACCGCAGGCACGGCTATTCGACCTTGGTAGCAGATCCATTGTGTTGCCCCAGGGCTTGATGCTGTAAAGCCGGATAAAGATGCACCACCGAACGCTGAAACTCCGCCCGTGCGAGGGACAACGCCTCAAAACGCGCAGGAATAGGCAGCTCCATCACTTCAGCGGCGCTTAGGCCTTGCTCGGCGGATTGATGCAGGATTTGATCCAGCCAGCGCAGCCAATCCGCAGTTTGGTCAATCGCCGCTGCCGAGGTCACAACCGGGCCGTGACCGGGAACCAGAGTGGTAAAGGGCAAAGCGCGCAAGGTTTCTAACGCCGCCAACCAGTCTTTAATTTCCGCCTGCGGTGTGGTGGGGGCGCGGTTATGAAAGACCAGATCAGCGGCATAGAGCACGCCGGTGGTTTGGTCAAAAATCACCAAATCCGCATCGGTATGGCCGCGCAGGATGATAAAGCGCAACGCATGACCGCCGAAATTTTGCTGATGCTCGGAAATCACCTGCGTCGGCGGCACCGAATCGGTGCCACGCATCCAATCGCCGAGCAGACGATACATATTGGTGGTGTAATCGGCCCCACGCGCCTTAATCCCAGCAATGGTAAGCGCACTGGCCCCCAGGCTGTCATGGTCAAAGGCTTGGTTGCCCAGATAGTGATCGGGGTGCTCGTGGGTGATGATCACCTGAGTAATCGGCTGACCGCCGGTCTTTTCCACCAGGGCCTTCAGCTCCTGTCCAAACAGCGCTGACGGGCCGCTATCAATCACCAGCGCCCCATCTTTGGTAACGATAAACGACGCATTGACGATAAATCCGCCGTTTTGGCGGGAAAAATCCTCGGTATTTCCTTCGACCACATAAGAGTCAGCGGCGATTTTTTGCGCGCTCAAGTGATAGGAAAGCTCTGCCGCTGTTGCCTGACCTGCCGTCAGAGTTAGCAGGGCCGCAAACACCAATGGCGCCGTTCTTTTTCCAACAGTCATCGCCTAATCCCCCACGCTCTGAGACGCCCGCCCTGATGCGGCGGGCAAAATGGCTTTCACCAAATTCCCATCGCTATCACGCCCCGACAGATGCCAAGCTCCCAGGTCACTCCCTGGCGGAAACACCAGAGTAAACAGCGGGTTTTCCGATACCGGCTCGGCAGGTTCCAGGGTTGCCAACAGCCGCCCTTGGCTATCGCGGACCTCAAGCAAACTCAGATAAAAGGCCGGAATGGCATCAACCAATCCGGTGTCCATCGGATGAATCAAACTAAAGGCCAAGCGCTGGGCACCGTCCGACGCCATCCACCGACGGGAAGACACTTCGTTCAAACGGGTTTCCCAGGCCCGGCTCACCTGCGCCGCGCTGGGGGTGGTGCAGCCCCCACCCGCCGCATCCAACCACAGGCCGCCGATATGCCACACACCATCTTTGGTGCGGGCAGCAGCGCGCACCGGCGTTGCCTCCTGCACCTTAAAAGAAAATCCCAGCACCGCCTGAGCGGTCACCGGGTGATAGGTCAAAATACGTGGGATTGGGTTGTGGTCGGCAAAGATCACCAGGTCCTGAAGCGGTCCGAGTGCCGGATCAACGCTGATCCACAGCGGAACGTTCATCGTGTTTTCCACCCGCTTGGCGGTATGGACCTGCACCCGATCATCAAAAACAATCTCTTGGCCGGGGAACAGGGCGTCGCGAACCGTGGTCCACATCACCGACTGCAGGGGGTCTTGCGGCTCATTAAGGGCCGCCCGCGTTCGCTGCGGCCCAACGAGAAAGGCGATCATCACCACCAACAGCACAAAACAGTTCCGACGGATGGGGAACCTGAGCACCGCAGTCATCAGCAAGCCTCCCGCACAACAAAAGAGATCCATAAAACAAAATTCTCTGGCGTTTCCCGTAACCACAAGAAACCAGAAATCACCCTAGTTAGGCTTTTGATAGGTCACGCCATGGGCGGCAAAGATCTTTTCCATGCTGCCGTCGGTGATCATTGCCTGCACCACATCCCCCACCGCATAGCCCAGATCACGGGAATCAGCCTTGACCGCCATCCCCAAGGGCCAAGAGCGCATGGTCAAGCCGGGGAAGCCAGGCACTGAAACCATCGGCGGCGATGGCAAACCCGCCGTTGCCGCCTGTAATTCCGACCGCGTTCCCATCATCGCCGACACCTCGCCGCTTTCCAGCGCTTTGGCCGCCTCGGCATAGGTCAAAAAGCGGTGTACAGACTCGCGCAAGGCCCCACCAAAGGCCCCGGAAAGATAGAGGTCTGAAATCGAATCTAGCTCGACTCCAGTTGTTTCATCGGACAATTCACTGACCGTCAGCGTTGGGCGTTGGCGGGCAACAGCCAGAGTTTCCTGGTAATAAGGGCTAATCAAAACCGCCAATTCGTTGCGAATGTCCAATTCTCGATCATAGGGAATATGCATCATCACATCCCCGACCCGGCTCCCCAGAACCGTGCCTTTCCACACCCCATTGCGCAGATCGTCATCGACGTTCTCGTCGGCGGTAACCTGTAGAATATCCACCGATACGTTCAGGCGTTTTCCAATCTCGTGGGCGATATCAACATCAATCCCCACCACCTTACTGCCCTGCTGCTGCGAAAACGGAGGGAAGTCGCGGTACACCATCACCGCCAAACTGCCGCGTTCGCGCACCGTATCGAGCGGAGCCGCCCCAACCTGCGGGGCAGCTCCACAGACCGCCAGGGCCACCAGGGCACAAGCGGCCCACACCGCGCTCGAGCGAGATCTTTTCTCTGTTGCGTATGCCGCCGCTTGCCCTGGTTTCATCGCCTTAGTCCACGTGCTGGGATTCGATATAGGTCCGGATTGACCACAGGGCTTCGCGCGGCAAAACGCCATCGAACACCGGCATATACGTCACGCCATTGCGCACCGAGCCGTTTTGCATGCGCATGATGAACCAAGAATCGCCTTCATCCCCCAAATCCAGGTTGCGCAAATCCGGAGCGATGCCGCCCGAAATCACTTCCAGGCCATGGCACCGGGCGCAGTTTTGGTTATAGGCCGAAGATCCAACTTCTTGCGCCCGCGCATTGCCGCGATAAGGGTTTTCCGACTCCCATTCATCGCCCAACTTAGGCAAGCCCGAAATATCGACCGCTTGCGGCGTTACGTTGCCATGCGCCAACACCTGACCAGACAAAATAACACCCCCACCGAGCAAAGCCGCAGCCAGTGATCGACGCAGAGTTTTTGGCGAGATAACGAGGTTCCGAAGGCTCATGACATTTCCATTCCGCAATTGGGTTAAAGCGCACCCCACAGTGCCAAAACCGGCGAACAGGGGGTAAAGGGCAACCAGGAGGGGGGAGCGCGTAACGTTTGAATGCGGGCATTTCCTGCACCGCTTGCCTTTATTTTTGTGGGAAAGAGGGGGGGCGCTTCCATTCGACCTTGGTCGCATAGCTGAACACCGCCCCGCTGCCTAGGATGCAAGGACGATGATGGTGAACACGATGAGGAGGTCTTTGTGATTGCTCGTCCCCGCGCTCTGCGCGCCGCATTCCTGGCTTGCCTCTGCCTTGGTGTCATGCTTGGCCGTGCTGGCATCAGCCCCGCCCATGCCGACGGCGACACCGCCACCACCAGCACGCCCGAGGTGCTGATTGGCTGGCTGGGTCAACAGCACGACGCGCCGCCAACCCTCGCCAATGTCCCGCCGCCGCCGCAAGATCAAGGGCTACAGGGTGCCCGCCTGGGATTAGCCGACACCGCAACCACCGGAAAGTTCCTCAAGCAGCGCTACCGCCTGATTGAAATCACCTTAGACATCGACCAAGACCCCAGCGAGGCAATGGCCGCCTTAGCCCTGCAAGGCGTACACCTGCTGGTCAGCGGCCTTGACGCGCCAACGCTTCGCCAAGCTATGGCAACGCCGCAAGCCACCGATATGCTGGTATTCAACACCATGGCCGCCGATGACAGCCTGCGTGGAACTGACTGCGCCGCCCACCTGCTGCATACCCTGCCCAGCCGCGCCATGCAGGCCGATGCCCTAGCGCAAACTTTGATACAAAAGCGCTGGCAGCGCTGGTTTTTGATCACCGGCCCCACGCCGCAAGATGCCTTGTTCTCTGCTGCCATCCGCCGTTCTGCCCAGCGTTTTGGCGGTAAAATCGTTGAAGATAAAGCCTGGAGCGGCCAAGGCGACTTGCGCCGTTCAGCGCAAACCGAACTGGTCGCCTTTACCCAGGGCGATGATTACGACGTGGTGATCGTCGCCGACGAGGCCAACGATTTTGGCGACTACCTACCCTATAACACCGCCCTGCCGCGCCCGGTGGTCGGCACCCAAGGCTTGGTTGCCACCGCCTGGCATTGGTCGCTGGAAAACTGGGGCGCTGGGCAATTGCAAAACCGCTTTCAGGAACAAGCCGGTCGGCCGATGCTCGCCAGCGATTGGGCTGCTTGGGTGGCGGTGCGGGCCATTGGCGAAGCCGCAACCCGGGGACATTCCACCGCCGCGACCGACATTATCTCCATGCTGGGCGACGAAAATTTTTCCGTTGCCGGTTTTAAGGGGCGGCCTTTGTCGTTTCGCCCCTGGGATGGCCAACTGCGCCAACCCCTGTTGCTGGTTTGGCCGCGTGCCCTGGTTTCCCTGGCACCGCAAGAGGGATTTTTGCACCCAACCAACGACCTAGACACCCTGGGCATGGACCGCCCAGAGAGCGCTTGCGCCAACCATCAATAAAAAATAGGAGGACTCCCCGATGCATGCCAGCTCCACCCGCCGCCGCTTGCTGCGCCTATCGGCCCTAACGCTGGGGGCCATGCTATTTGCACAGGGCGCTCAGGCCTATACGGTCTATGTGTCCAATGAAAAGGACAACAGCCTATCGGTGATAGATGGCACCAGCCTAGAGGTGGTCAACACCATCAAGGTCGGCCAGCGCCCGCGCGGTATCACCCTGTCGAAAGACCATAAGCTGTTGTACATCTGCGCCTCTGACAGCGACACCGTGCAGGTGCTCGATGTGGCCAGCGGCAAGATTTTGTACAACCTGCCTTCGGGCGAAGACCCCGAACAATTTGCCCTCTCGCCCGATAACAAGACGCTTTATATCGCCAACGAAGACGATGCGGCAGTCACCGTGGTCGACACACAAACGCACAGTGTCATCACACAGTATGATGTCGGCGTTGAACCCGAAGGCATGGCGGTCAGCCCGGATGGGAAATGGGCGGTCAGCACATCGGAAACCACCAGCATGGTGCATTGGATCGACACCGCCAAAGGCGAGCTGGTCGATAACACTCTGGTCGGTCAACGCCCGCGCCATGCAGAATTTTCCGCCGATGGCAAAACCCTATGGGTTTCCTCAGAACTGGGCGGGTCGGTAACCATTTTAGACGTTGCCACCCGCCAGCCCTTAAAAACCCTGACCTTTGCCATTAAGGGCATCAAGGCCGACCAGATTCAGCCGGTCGGTATTCGCCTCGACCCCCAGGGCAAACGCGCCTATGTCGCCTTGGGCCCGGCCAATCATGTGGCGGTGATTGATGCGCAAACATTCGAAGTCATCGACACCTTGCTGGTTGGCCGCCGCGTCTGGCATATGGAAATCAGCCCCGACGGCAAGCGCCTGTTCACCAGCAATGGCGTTTCTGGCGACGTGTCGGTGATCAACCTTGACGACTTGTCGGTGGTCAAATCAATCAAGGTGGGCCGCTATCCGTGGGGAGTCGCCATTGTCCCCTAACCCTATGGCCCTTTCCGTCGATGGCTTGTCCTTTCGCTATGGCGACCGCGTGGCCCTAGACGGCGTTTCATTACAGGTTCCAGCAGGGCGGTTTACCGCCCTGCTTGGCCCCAATGGCGCCGGAAAAAGCACGCTTTTTTCCCTGCTCACCCGCCTTTTGGTCAGCGATGAAGGTATCATCCGCATCAACGGCCAAGATCTCGCCCGCACGCCGCGCCAAGCCCTGGCAGCGCTGGGGGTGGTGTTCCAAGAGGCTACCCTTGACCTAGACCTCAGCGTTTTACAAAACCTGCGCTATTTCGCCCGCCTGCATGGCCTGCCCCCCCGCGACGCCGATCACCGCATCAAAGACGAGCTCTGCCGCTTTGGCCTGTGGGAACGGCGTCATGAAAAAGCCCGCGCCCTGAACGGCGGCCACCGACGGCGGGTGGAAATCGCCCGCGCCCTGATTCACCGCCCGGCAGTCTTAATCCTCGACGAGCCCACCGTCGGCCTGGATCCGCCAACCCGGCAACAGCTGGTGGATCACGTCCATGACCTCTGTGCCCAAAGCACAATGGCGGTCCTTTGGGCCACCCACCTCATCGACGAAGTCCGCCCCGACAGCGACCGCCTGATCATCCTCCACCAGGGTAAAATCCGCGCCGAGGGCGATGCAAACACCGTCATTGCCCATGGTGGCTACGAGACCCGCGACGTAGCCGGGGCCTTTGCCCATTACACCCAAACCCAGCCCCCCCACTCCCCAGACCGAGGCCGCTGATGATCTATATGCTCGCCCTGCGCGGCATCGTTGGCCGCGAGATTTTGCGCTTTTTCCACCAGAGAGAACGCTTTCTTGGCGCCTTGGTCCGCCCCTTGGTTTGGCTATTGGTGTTTGCTGCGGGCTTTCGCGCCGCCCTGGGGGTGTCGATCATTCCCCCCTATCAAACCTATATCACCTACGAGGTCTATATCATCCCCGGCCTTTTGGGCATGATTCAGCTGTTCAACGGCATGCAAAGCTCGTTGTCGATGGTCTATGACCGCGAGATGGGATCTATGCGTCTACTGCTGACCAGCCCCCTGCCACGCTGGTGGCTGCTGGTATGCAAGCTGCTGGCCGGAACAGCGGTGTCACTGCTGCAATGCTTGGCTTTTTTAGCCATTGCCGCCGCCTTTGATATTCGCATCCCCTGGACTGGCTGGCTGACCGCCCTCCCCGCCCTAGTGCTGAGTGGGATGATGCTGGGATCATTGGGGCTACTGTTATCATCAACCATCAAGCAATTGGAAAACTTCGCCGGAGTGATGAACTTTGTCGTTTTCCCGCTGTTTTTTTGTTCTTCGGCGCTCTATCCGCTTTATAAAATGCGCGAAAGTTCGGATCTGCTGTGGCGTATTTGCCAAGCCAACCCTTTTACCCACGCCGTTGAACTGATCCGCCACGCCGCCTATGGCCAAATATCCTGGCAAGCAGCGGGCGTGGTTGTCGGGGCAACGATTGTGTTCTTAGCCCTGGCAGTCCGCGGCTATAACCCCCGCCTGAGCCTGATGAAGCGTAAAGGCGGCTAAGCAATCACATCTGCACACAATCATAAAGCGCCCGCCCGATGGTCCGCGTTGCCTCGGGGCCGGCGATTTTTTCCATGCGCCCACGGGTAATGGCGGGACCCCATTGCTCGCGTTCGGTCAACGCCATCATCAGGGCCATCACATTGGTATCGGTATACACACGTTTTGAGTGACTCCAGAAACATTTACAGTCAACTCTCAGCATCGTGTCTTCGCAAGTTTGCTTCACAATGGTGGAAAAATCTTGTTCCTGAGCCGATAGCACTGGCGCAGCAGGACTATTGAGCAACCACGCCGCCAGAAACAAGCCGCCAACAAAGGCGCCAAAGCCAGCAACGACAACAAACAATAGGCCCACAAGCCCATAGCGGCGCAAGAACATATGCCGCCGGACCCGACGACGACGGCGACGACGGATATGAGGATGATGGCGTTCGTCCGGACTATGCGCCGGCGCCCGCCGCCGAGACTCCACCGCCGTAAAGGAAGGTGGCTGCGGATGTGGCTGCGGATGGTGACCACTCACAGTCCCCGTCCCTGGCGGTTCATTGCTTCCCATGATACATGCCCTCCCATCACTTCTGTTTTTATTGGTGCCGCTTACATCGGTTACGGTTCGCAACGGCGGCACGGGCAGTATTTTTGTACTTTATAGTCTATCAGGTTCAGAAAAGGAGCGCTATGGCAGCAAGAGGGTGCCTAAAGGGCCGCAGAACAGGAAAGAACGCCCCCATCGCCGCATCATATGTAATTCCCTCTGGTTATGTGGGAAGGCCCCGCATTATACTCCCGCCCGCTATGAAAAGACTGACCGTCTATATCCTCCGCCAGCTGGTGATCGGAACTGTCCTCGTTACCGTAGGACTGCTGGCGATCCTATGGCTGACGCAATCGCTGCGCTTTATTGACCTGATCGTCAATGAAGGGGCTTCGGTTACGACGTTTCTCACCCTTACCGGCTTGCTACTGCCCAACTTCCTTATATATGTGTTGCCGATTGCCCTGTTTGCGGTGGTTCTGTTTGCCTATAACCGCCTCAACAGCGACCGCGAACTGGTGGTGATGCGGGCCATGGGAATCGGGCCTTTGCGCATGGCCCAACCTGCCTTGCTGCTGGCGGTGATCCTGACCGGCGTCGGTTGGTATATGAGCCTATGGGCGGTCCCTGAATCGGTAAAAAATTTCCGCGAGATGCAATGGACGGTCCGCAACGACCTGGGAAGCTTGCTCATCCGCGAAGGGGCGTTTTCGTCGGTTATGCCCGGCGTCACCGTCTATGTGCGATCGCGCAGCACGACTGGAGTCCTACAGGGGCTATTGATCCATGATGAACGCGACCCCGCGCGCACCGTCACCGTCATGGCCGAACGTGGCGCCCTTATCCAAGGCGCCGATGGCAGCCCGCGTGTCACCATGGTCAACGGCAACCGCCAAGAGGTCGAGCCCAGCACGGGCACCATGTCATTACTCTATTTCGACAGCTACACCCTGGATTTAGGCGGCAGCAAAAAAGGCTCTCTCGACGAGCGTTTCCGCGATGCCCGCGAACGCTCCCTGGAAAATTTACTCACCACCGATATGGAAAGCGACCCCAGCTTGTCTGTCGTCGATGTGAATCGCTTTCGCGTCGAAGCCCACCAGCGCCTGGCCAATCCGCTTAGTCATATCACCCTAACCTTGGTCGCTTTGGCCTTTTTGCTGTCTGGGTCCTTTGACCGTCGCGGTGCTGGCAAACGCCTGATGGGCGCTGTCGGGGCTTTGGTTTTGGTCGAATCGATGATGATCGGTGCCGGAAATCTGGCCACAAGCTCATTGTCGCTGTTGCCGTTACTCTATTTAGCCGTCATCTTGCCTGCGCTGCTGTCATTGGTGGTCTTGCTTCGCCCGAACCTGTTTACCCGTCGCAGCCGACCCTATACCCCACCGCCGCAGGCGGCTCTGCCAACCCCGCCGCCAC
>CEGD01000221.1_pt1 | contig 13888 bp, 10 predicted proteins | sample 306751 | NCBI WGS metagenome assembly CEGD01 (sample SAMEA2755657, study PRJEB7226) | microbial mat metagenome | biome: microbial mat; feature: hypersaline; material: grass silage | place: USA | collected 2014-02-19 | depth 0 m
GCCCAGATGTTCATCTGAAAATGCAGCGGAATTTGTCCCAAATCAGTGATCCCCAATTCCATTGCCTTTTGCACCAAAGCCCGACGCTTAGCGGGATCTAACTCGCGGTCAGCGGCATTGATCAGCGCATCAAGCTCTGGGTTGGAATAGCGGTTGTGGTTGGCAGTCCCGCGCCCGGCATCGACATCGCGCGTCGCCATCAGGGCCTTTACCGAATAGCCTGCCTCGCCGGTGTCACTGCTCCAACCACGCAGGGTAAAGCTGAACTCGCGCTTTTTATTGCGTGGAAAAAACTCGCCGGCAGGAAAGGTTTCGGCGCTGGTGGCAATACCGGCGCCGGTTAGCATTAAAGCCACCGAACGGGCAATATCTGCGTCGCGCACATAACGATTGTTCGGGCCATGCAAAACAGTAACAAAGCCATCAGGATAGCCCGCCTTTTTCAGCAATTCCCGCGCTTTGGCCAAATCAAATTTTTGAACCTTTAGATGCGCGCTAGCGCCGTCCATCTGAGTGGGGACCAGTTGGCCTGCAGGTTCACCCTGGCCATAAAGCAGTTCGTCAATAATGGCTTGGCGATTGATGGCCGTGCTGATCGCTTGCCGCACCAGCAGGTTTTGAAACGGATTTTCGGCCAAAGGCTGACCATCTGCGCTGTGGGCAAAAGGCGTTTGCGGGCGATCAAAATCGACGGACAGATAAATCACCCGATCCGACACCACCTTAGACACGCGTAAGGATGGATTCCCCTCTAGACGCTGCACATCAGCCGGGGGCACCGCATTAATCAAATCGACCGTCCCGCCAATCAACGCCGTCACCCGGTCGGCATCATTGGGGATAAAGCGGATTTCGACCGTATCCCATTCAGGTTTACCGCCCCAATAATCAGCATTCGCACTCAGGACCAGCGTATGGCCCGCGCTGCCCGCCTGATAGCGATAGGGGCCAGTCCCAATCACCGCCGAACCATCGTTAAAGGCTGCCGTCAGCGTTTTTTCCTGCTCTGCGGGAATGATTGCCACCTGCGTCAAATAGGCCGGCAACAAAGGGAACGGACCATGGGTTTGCAGATGCAAGGTCAAAGGATCAATCACCGTGATCGCTTTCACCATCTCGGTGAAAACGGTAAACGACGACGGACCTGTCACCGTGGGAACCCGCGCCCAACTGGCCAAAACATCCTGGGCGTCAAAGCTGCTGCCGTCGTGAAAGTGCACGTTTGGCCGCAACTTTATTTCCCATTGGTCTTCGGCAATCGGCTGCCAGCTCACGGCCAAAGCAGGAATCAAGCGCCGATGGTTATCGACGGCAATCAGACTGTCAAAGATCTGCCCAGAGATCACCAAGTTCGGTGCCAAATTATGGTAATAGGGGTCAAGGCTATCAGGGGCCGACGACAAGGCCATCACCAGGGTCTTGTCGTCGTCGGCAGCAACAGCAGGCGCCGAAGCTGAACTCGCCGGTGGTGTCGCGGCATGACTGCGCGCCCCCCCTGCCAACACGCCGACACCTGCGAGCAACAGCCCCACAGAAAGCCGCATTGCCAACGGTGCGAGGGAGCGGCGCGGGCGGCGCACGAAATCCAGGCAAAGGGAAATGACAGCACTCGACATGGCGAAAGGCCCCCTTCAGAAAAGGAAAAAGCAAAAACAATCAATGACGATAAGACGTATGCTAGCGAACTCTCCCCCTGCAAGCCACCGCTGGCTGAGGCTGTGAAGCAGAAATATTCCATCCCCAAGGGGTAAGGCGGCATAATCTACGGCGTCTTCACAAAGGCACTATAGGGTTGCCCCCCGGATGCGTGTATAGTGTTGTACCCTCTTTGCAAAACAACAGACGGTTTTTTTAACGTTATCCTTGTTGCCTTACTCTATGAATACATCGCCGCAGGCGAGACCCCCTACTCGGGATTTATGGTCCAATTCCCTGCTCTGTGACAGGACGAGACGCCGCAATCATGACCTCTCCCAAACAGACGCTAGCCCCCAATCCACTGTTTTCATTGACAGGAAAAGCATCGTCGCCGTCTGGTGGCGGCGATTTGGATACCGGCACCGGCAGAGGTTTACAAGAACAGCCATCGCAAATTTCTTTTCGCACCGCCGTGATTATTGCGTCTCTGGCAGCGGGATTTCTGCTCACCCTGGCTACCCTGGCAGTGTTGACGGCCTTTTTCCGCATTGTCACCCTGGCCGAAAAAGCCGAAACGGTGGTGGTCCCCCAGGTCCTCGAACAGCAACAGCAAGCAATCATGGCGGCTGACCTGGGGCGGGTGGCAGAAATGATCATCAGCAGCGACAACCGCACCGACCGCGCCAAAGCCCTGGAAGAGGCCGAAAGTATCGCGCACCGCTTTGCCCAGGTGGCTGACGTTACCGTTATGACCCGCCTAGACTCGGCTCTTCATGCCGTGCGCCGTTCCGCCTATCGGGTTGATGTGCTTGATGCTTTGGCCGAGTCTATCACCGGCCACTTGATTGGGGTTGATGCTCTGCTGCCGCCCCTGGGTGGGGATAGTGCGATCAATGACAGCTCCGTCAACAGCTATAGTACACAGCTGCTCTTTGAAACCCGCCATGTGCTTTATGAATCGGCGACCGCCAGTCGCGAGGCCCGCCTGGGCCAGCTTCGTCAACGCCTAGACACCCTCATTTCAGAAATGCAGGCGTTTAGCACTGATGGCAACGTGCGCAACACCGGTGGCCGCAGCTTTACCATCGAAGATATTAAGCACTTTGCGGTCATTTTTGACCTGCGCAGCGAATATCTCAAAGTCCGCGACCAAGTCCGCGAAGAAACGCTCGGCGCGCGCAAGCTGCTGTCAGAACTGTCCGATAGCTTAGCCGCCGACGCCGCCAGCAACGCCAGCACATCGGCCAGCACCATCGTTGATGTTGGATGGAATGGCATCACCATTGCCGCCGTCGCCGCAGCCCTGGCCGTGTTTGTTTTTGGCGGTCTAATCCTGATTTTGGTCCGCCACGTGGTGGCGCCAATCCAGCGCGCCCACGCCGCACTAGAGGCGATCCAGCAGGGCGAAACGGTGATCAGCGTCCCCCCGGTACAGGTCAAAGAATTTGACGCGCTAGGACGTTCGGTTCAACAGCTGGCCGCCGCCCTGGGGCAAAACAAAGTCAATGAACTCGCCGCCTTACGCAGCCGCGAACAGCTACAGTTCATTTTTGATGTCTCGCCAGTTCCCTTTGTGATGAACAGCGTCGATACCGGCGAAGTGATCGCCGCTAATAACGCCGCTTGTGCGCTTTTTGGCGTCGAGAAAGCCAATTTCACCGGGCGATTGATGCATGAATATTGGGTGCATCCACGCAGGCGCGACGAAATGACGGCATTTTTACGCCGCAGCGGCACAGTCGAATCCTTTGAAGCCCATATGCTCACCGCCAGCGGCAGCGAATTTTGGACCATTATATCAGCGCGCACCGTCCCCCTCGATGGGCAGCAGGTGATTTTATGTGCCTTTGTTGATGTCACCGACCAACGCGCTAACGAACGTCGCCTGCAAGATTTGGTCAACGAGCTAGAGGTCAGCAATACTGAACTCGAACAGTTTGCCTATGTCGCCTCGCACGATCTAAAAGAGCCCCTGCGCGTGGTTTCTGGCTACCTGCAGCTTCTCCACAGTCGCCACGGTGCCCAGGTCAACGACGAAGGCCGAGAATTCATCGCCTTTGCCCAAGATGCTGCCCGGCGCATGCAAGCCGTCATCAACGATATCCTCGATTACGCCCGCGTGGGCCGCGACTCCTCCCCTGTGGCCGACGTAAAGATGTCCGACGTCATCACCCAGGCCCGCTTAGCCCTGTCAGCGCAAGAACAAGAGCTCAAGGCCACGGTTGTGGTGCAAACATCGCTGCCAACAATCCGCGGAGATCACGGCGAACTGACCCGCCTGATGCAAAATCTGCTTGGAAATGCGCTAAAATACCACGCCCCAGATCGCCCCCCACGGGTGGAAATCTCTGCCACCGCCGTTGGTGGCGGCTGGGAATTTGCCATTGCCGACAACGGGATCGGCATCGCCCCCGAACACACCGAGCGTATCTTTGAAATTTTCCAACGCCTGCACGGTGACGAAGCCTATGAAGGTACCGGCATCGGTCTGGCAATCTGCCGCAAAATCATTTCACAACATGGGGGCCGCTTGTGGATTGACCCTGCAACCGGCGCTGGCGGACACGATAAGGGCTGCACCTTTCACTTTTTCCTTCCCAACAGCGGGGCGAGGTTAAGTGAAAAGCACAGCCCTGGAATATCGTGAGGGACCGAGAGCAAAGACAGCGCCACCGGAATAGCGTCGCTCCCTATTCTTCGCGCGGCTCCAAAGGCAGATTATCAATCAGGCGGGTTTTGCCCATAAAGACAGCGCCAAACAGCCGCGCCGGACGGTCAAGGACCTCCATAGGCTCCAGCGTTTGGGCGTCGCGCATTTCCAAGTAATCAATCTTGCCGAACCCCAGGCGCACCAACTCGTCAGCGACCCAGTCCATGGCTTCTTGCGCCCGCTTGCCTGCCTGAATATCCAAACCCGCTTGACGCAGGCTTTTATACATCAAATTGGCATTTCCGCGCTCTTGGTCACTCAGATAGGCATTGCGCGAAGACAACGCCAATCCATCCACTTCGCGGTGGATTGGCGCGGCTTCAATCGCAACCGGAATGGCGAGATCGGCAACAAGACGGCGGATCACCATCAATTGCTGATAATCTTTTTCGCCAAAGATCGCCACATCGGGCTGCGCCATCAGCAGCAACTTGCTGACCACCGTCGCCACACCGCGAAAATGCCCAGGCCGCGAAGCCCCACACAGGCATTCGGTAAAGGCACCACCGACCTCGACAAAGGTATCATTGCCGTTAGGGTACATTTCCTCTACCGACGGCGCAAAGACCAGACTGGCACCAGCCATTTTGGCTTTAAAGCAATCTTCGGGAAGGGTCCGGGGATAGGCGGCAAAATCTTCGGTGGGGCCGAACTGGGTCGGATTAACAAAGATCGATACCACCACCTTATCGGCGCGCATCTTGGCCTGGCGAAACAGGCTCATGTGACCTTCGTGCAAGGCGCCCATGGTTGGCACCAGGGCAACGGTAAGCCCTTCGGCCCGCCAAGCGGCAACGGCGGTGCGCAGTTCTGCCACCGTATGAGCCATTTGCAATGCGCGTGCGGCGTACAAAGCCATGCCCCGGATCTCCCCCAACGTCTTTAAGACAGCTTCGGTAGCTCTTTTTTAGCGCCAAAGCAATACTCTTGGGTCGGAAAGGCCCGGCTGCGCACTTCGGCAGCATAGGTCTGTACGGCGTCAGAGATATCATCGGCCAGGGTGGCATAGCGTTTTACGAATTTGGGCTTAAATTCGGTGAAGATCCCCAAGATATCTTCGGAAACAAGCACTTGCCCGTCACAAGCGGGGGATGCCCCAATGCCAATCGTCACCGCAGAAATCTGATTGGTGATTTCACGCGCCAAGGGTTCAACGGTGCCTTCGATCACAATGGCAAAGGCACCAGCCTCGGAAATCGCCTGAGCATCGGCGCGGATTTTATCGGCTTCGGCCTCGGTCCGTCCCTGCGAACGAAAACCACCCAGGGCATTCACATGCTGGGGCGTCAGCCCGACATGACCGACCACTGGCACCCCGCGCTTAACCAAAAAGGCCACGGTTTCAGCCATCTCGACACCGCCTTCGAGCTTGACCGCTGCCGCGCCGGTTTCGGCCATCACCCGCGCTGCGCTGGCAAAGGCCTGAGCAGGGCTTTCCTGATAACTGCCAAAGGGCAGATCGACCACCACCATCGCCTGACGCGACCCGCGCACCACGGCGGCCCCGTGGGCAATCATCATATCCAACGTCACCGGCAGGGTACTATCCATGCCATAGACCACCATGCCCAGGGAATCGCCAACCAGCAAAACGTCCACATGCGGGTCGAAAATATTGGCCATCGGGGCCGTATAGGCGGTCAACATAACCACCGGCTCGCCGCTGCTTTTGCGGGCGGCAACGTCGGTTACAGAAATCCGTTTTACAGGTACTTGGGCGCTCACCGCAGATCCTCCGTCCCGAACAGCGAAAACCAATCTCCGCTGCCGTAAGTGACTGTTTGTGCGTTTGTTTTATTGTATTTTTTTGGTGATAGTTTTGCGCTGTCTCGCCCCACGATGGGCTGTAAAAGGGACCTGTGAAAAAGCAGACCTTTACGCCAAGCTAGGGGGGACAGCAGGCAAGGTGTTGAGGGCGGCTTTGTAACACGGCGAACCAGTCTGGGCAAAGCCTGATCCCCCTACCCCGCCTGACCATCGGCAATGCGGCGCAAGGCATCCCGGTTCACCAGATCCACCAGGGCCGAGGTTGGCAAAGCAATCAGCCCGTCTTTTTTCATCGCCGTCAGGGTCCGACTGACCGTTTCGATGGTCAAACCCAGATAGTCAGCCATATCCAACCGGCTCATCGGCACCGCAACCGGACTTTGCGGATCGCCGCGCGCTTCGGCCCGCCGCGACAGCATCAATAAAAAGTGCGCGAGCTTTTCCCGCGCCGTCATCCGCCCAAGCAATAACATCTGCTCCTGGGCAAAGGAGAGTTCCATCACCATCCGCCGCAATAACCGCCGCTCTAACTCCGGCGTACGATCCAGCAAAGCCTCCAGGCGGCTTTCCGAAAACCGGCATAGCGCGGTGGGCGTAACAGCTTCGGCGCTGACCGCATAAGTTCCCCCCAACGCAAAACCGAAAAAGTCGCCGGGGAAAAGAAAGCCGACCACCTGCCGTCGACCGTCAGAGAGTAACTTAGACAGTTTGACCGTGCCAGTGACCACAGCATAGGCGCTGTCGGCGGGATCCCCTTCACGAAAGACCGTATGCTGGGCATCGACCCGCAGATTACCGCGAATGGCTTTTAGTCCGCGCAAGCCATCATCCGATAGGCCAGCACAGAAGGCGCCATCCTCTAGATCACAGCACCCGCAAATCGGCCCTGCTTCAGCGATTAATTTGAGCATCGGGTTGCTGGTGCTGCTCACCCATGCCCTCCGTCCTTGGGAACCGAGGCCTGAGAAGGCTCAGCCGGGTTCGGGGTGGGGTTTGATGGCGGTGCCATTTCATCATCATCGAACAAAATACGGTTGGCCGCGCCGTCCAAGTCTTCGAATTGGCCGCTTTTCAGCGCCCATAAAAAACCGCCAAGCCCCAACAGGCCCAACAGCAAAGCAACGGGTATCAACATCAACAAGGCGTTCACTGTGCACGTCCTTTGGCTAAGCGAAGCGCGTTCACGATTACCACCACAGAAGATGTACTCATGGCAATTGCCGCAATCAGGGGAGTGACCATTCCCATGACCGCCATCGGTATGGTGACGGCATTATAGGCAAAGGCCAAGGCGAAGTTTTGCTTTACCAAACGATCGCCGCCATGCGCCACATGCAACACTTCTAGCAATGGCGCCAGCTTGTCGCCTTGGAACACCACATCAGCCGCTGTCTGGCTGACATCAACGGCGGTTGAGGGCGACACCGACACATCAGCAGCCGCCAAAGCCGGAGCATCATTGAGCCCATCACCAACCATCAGCACATGGCGTCCTTCGTGGCGCAGGACCTCGAGGCGCGCACATTTTTCGGCTGGCGATGCTTGCGCGGTCCATTTTTCCAAACCCACGGCCATGGCCACCGCTTGCACCACAGGTGCCCGGTCGCCCGACAACAGTTCGACATGTAAGCCGCGTTTTTGCAAGCGAGCGATCACCTCTGCCGCATCAGGCCGCAGCCCATCGGCAAAGGTAAAGCGCACCAAAGGTCTGCCCGGACGCGATAGCCACATTTCTGGACCGGCTTTGCCCGCGTCAACATCTGGGGTGGTCGCACCACAAAAAACCGCGCTGCCCAACCGGGTTTCGCCACTGTCCTCTTGGAGAGTCAAACCCCGCCCAGGGATCTCTTGCACCCCCCCTAGAACCGGCGCCACACAGGCCGCGCTCAAGGCCCGCGCCAAGGGATGCCGACTTTGCGCCGCCATCCCCGCCGCATAGCGCAGGTCTTCACCAGTCCAAGGGGCATCAGCGGACGCGGGCTGCAACACCGGCGCGCCCATGGTCAGGGTTCCCGTCTTATCAAACACCACCGTATCAATGGTGGTCAGGCGCTCTAGCGCGGTGGGTGACTTAATCAAAATCCCCCGTCGCAACAAACGGCCCGACGCAATCACCTGCACCACCGGCACCGCCAAGGCCACCGCGCAAGGGCAGGTCACAATCAACACCGAAATAGCAATCAGCAACGCATCTTGCCAAGGCACTGTCGTCAGGAACATCCACCCTAAAAAGGTCAACAGCGCCGCAAGATGTACCACCGGCGCATAATAGCGTGCCACCCGGTCAGCCAACGCCACATAAGACGCTCGCCCTTGCTCGGCGACCTCCATCATACGGACGATTTCCGCCAGCAAAGTCCCCTCGCCCACCGCTGTGACCTGTAGCCGCAAGGGGGCCGAGAGATTGAGCGTGCCCGCGAACACCCGATCGCCAGTACCAACCACGCTGGGCACCGTTTCGCCGGTAATCAGGCTGGTATCAAGGTCAGATTGCCCCTGCAACACCAGACCATCAACACCAATCCGCTCACCGGCAGCCACCAGGACAATCATCCCCGTTTCCACCTGACGGGGGGGGACAATCACCCGCTGCCCATCGGGGCGCAAAACGGTAACGGCTTTTGCCCCCAGGGCCAACAGGTGTTCCGCAGCTGAGCGAGCTTGCCCGCGCGCGCGGCTATCGAGATAGCGGCCAATCAGCAGAAAAAACAGCAACGACACCGAAGCATCAAAATAGGCATGCGGCCCGGCGGTGATGGTTTCCCACAGGCTCATCAAGGCCGCCAACAGCACGCCGATGGTGATCGGCACATCCATGTTGGTGCGCCCATGACGCAACGCGGCCAAAGCAGAACGCGCAAACGGGCGAATGGTATAAGCAATGGTTGGGAAAGCAATCAGCGCCGACAGCCAGTGAAACAGCTCACGGGTGCGTTCCCCCATGTCCACCCCGGCCCAGATCGACACCGACAGCAACATCACGTTGCCCGCAGCAAACCCGGCCACCGCCATCCCGCGTAACAATTCGCGTTCGTGTTTTTTGGTCGCCTCGCCCAGCGCGCTGGGGTCATAGGGCACCAGGCGATAGCCAATCAAGGTGATCGGATCAACCAAGGCATTGACCGAAAGCTCTTGGCCATCCGCCGCAGGCCCCCAGCGCAAGACCAGACGGCGGGTGGTCATATTCATCCGTGCCTGGCACACGCCGGGCTGACGGCTAAGAATGGTTTCGATCAACCAAACACAGGCTGCACAGTGGATACCCTCGACCATCAGATGCAGGGTGTGGATACCCTCGGCATCGGTCCTAACATGGGCGCTTAAATCCGCCGGCTCGCCTTCGTCTTCGGGGCGCAGGGCTTTGACGTCAGGGTCAATACAACGACGCTGGTAATAAGCATCAAGCCCCAACCCATGCACCAACTCAAAGGCTGCCTTGCAGCCTCGGCAGCAGAACTCTGCTCCGCCAGGGCTGTCAGCAAGAACCACCCCACCGCAATGACGGCACAAAACCTGTGGCTCTAGTTCACTTAGTGATGCGCTCACGACCGCCCCCCTGTGGGAGATAGCTATTGGATATTAATCCGCTGGCGCAGACGATAAACGTCATCGCCCCGCCGCAACATAAGGCGAATGTCCCATTGCCCAGGCAGCGGTAAATCAACAGTACGGGCATACTTTCCCGGTAGAACCGGATCGAGCGTCACCGACTGGTCATGGCCTTCCTGGGTTGGGCGGCGGACCAGGGCGTAAACTTCTAAGCCTTCGAGAGCAGCCCCCGTGGCATCAACCGCGGTCAGCGTAAAGCGCGCAGGTAAGCTCTGAGATCCAGGAACGGCGCCACCATCAGCAGCAAAGGTAATAGTCCAGCCCAACGCCTTTTGCTTTTCTTCATCAGCAATTCTGGCGTTGTAATCATTGCCTTCTTCAAAGGCATGACGTGTTTCCAGGCCGTTGAAGGTCGTGGTTGCGAAGTACAGCAAGGCCACATTGACCCCGAGCACGACCATAAAGCCACCAACGAAAATCCACGGATACCACCAGCCATCAGGCCGCTGTTTTCCCATGTTCTCTCTCCACGATTGCACGGTACCCCGACACAGAAAACGGGTCGGCGGCAGTTCTTAACACGTTGCGACGCAGTGCACACCCCCCAGCGCGCACCTAGCGCCAAACCAGAAACGCACAGCAACAAAAAACCCCAAAAAACCAGCGATGGTCCTTTGGGGTTATGCTCGCATTACAACAGGTTAGGCTGTGGCATCTGAAATAATCGGTATTTTGGCGTTAATTTAATTTAAAATTCATGAACGGAATAACCGCACGATCCAGGATGTCAGAATTGGCAATCAGTTGGCCAATTTCTGTTTCCCCCTTGATCGAACCGCGCCGCTTCATTTCATCTAAATCTGCGCGCAACTCGGCAATGGCTTTTACCCCCTCAGGAGTCTGCAAGGCCCCTTCAAAGAACTTCCGCCCCAAGCCCGGCTTGGTGAACAAGCCTTCAAGAATATGCAAAGCCTCGCCAAAGCTGGTTGGGTTGGGACCGACGATTCCTAGGGCGCGCATGGCGTCGGTGCCGACATATTCCAAGAAACGATCACAAAACAAGCGCACTTCGTCGATGCGGTCCTTGCGGTTGATCTTATCGGTTTGGCGAATGCGGCTGACCAAAGTACCAAAGGCCTCGAGCACCTCGGGGGGGTTTTCCATCAACGAATTAAAATATGGCCCCAAAATAGCCCGCCCGGCCTCGATATCGGTCTCGAAACGATGACCTTTAATTTCGGGCTGACCACGGGCAACACGCTCTTCGTTGACCTTGCCGGTGATGTCGCGCACTTCCCAGCGCCCTAAAGCCGCCATAGCCTCGGCACTATTAACCATGCCGATGGCGTCACCCAAATCGCGAACCTGCTCCACGCAGTTAAAGTGCTCGCCCAGCGCGGTAATGGTTTCAGGCGGCCATTCAAAGACGTTGCGGAAACCAGCGCCAAAAACCTGACGCAAGGCGCGCAGGTGATAGGGCTTGAGCAAGGCCAAAGCATGGAGCTTATCGGGCTCTACATCGGCTAAGATATCGCTCGCATTAAACCCCAATCCTGTTACCAACTCGGTCAATGACAGGGGCTGAAAGGCCGACAAGACCCGCAGCTTTCCTAGGGTCGCAGGATTATTAATCGTCCCCAGCAACTGGCGCTTGGCTTTAGAATTGGCCTTAAAAATCTGCTCCAGCGCGATATCAATGAAAATAATCTCCGCCTTTTCGACGGTCATACCGCAAACGGTGGAATGCGTCCGACCTTTTTCGGCGGGAATAGGTTTGCCGTTCGGGCCATTCAAACGAATGATGTTGGACTTCCAAGCCGACACAAACATTCGTAGGGCGCGCTCGATGGTTTGGTCGTCGCGCAGAGCCTTGGCAAACGACACCCCTTGCAAACGCTTTTCGCTGGCAGGCAGGGCTTTATCTTCGAGCTTTTGTAGAATCGGATAAATCGTCGCAGCCACCCGCATCACGCGGGCCCGCCGTTGCCCCGAAAGACGATTGGCCAACGAGCGCAAAGCACCCTTTACCGGTGGGGGAATTACCCGCAAAACCGGCCCATCGCCGCTTTTGTCCTGCACTATAAGGACGGGTGTCGGAAAACGTGCGCGGTCGTTCATGCCTTGATCCATTTGCCGTCGAGCCAAAAACAACAAGACCCATTTTTATACAGCGCTGTTATCGAAACCCTGCGCTAGTTGCTCTGGGAAATCAAGCAAATCTCTAGTCACCGGAACAGCTTGCTTCCTTATCTTGTGGTTCCAGATTGGCTCCAGTGAGCCTAAAGCCTAAACCCTAGCCGCAGCTGGTAGCAACCACCCTCAATATTGGGGAGCATTGGGTAAAATTGCATCTTGACGTTTACGTAAACGGAAGGCATCCTCAAAGCCATCAAGCACTGTGGCACACCCACGAAAGCTTGGGCGAAACGTCCTAAAGCACCAACAGGTCCCCGCATGGGCACCTAAGGTACGGCTACCGACGCACCAAGACGTCGACGACTCGGCCCCTTTTCCGGGGCACGCGTCAGCCCGATAGGACACCGCCGGAGGCAACACACACGTCTCCCCCCGTTTTTGCGGCGGGGACCCGGACGGAAACACCAGGAAAGGCCCCATTGATGAGCTTCCCCAGCCTGAATTTTGATCTCGGCGAACAGGCCGAAATGATTCGCAGCACCGTCGCCCGCTTTTCCGCCGATGAAATCGCCCCCCGCGCGGCAGCCATCGACAGCGACAACGAATTCCCCATGGATCTCTGGCGCAAGTTCGGCGACCTTGGCCTGTTGGGCATGACCGTGGGCGAGAAATACGGCGGCTCGGACCTGGGCTATCTGGAACATGTGATCGCGGTCGAGGAAATCTCCCGCGCGTCAGCCAGCGTTGGCTTGTCCTATGGGGCGCATTCCAACCTCTGCGTCAACCAGATCCACCGCAACGGTACCGAAGCGCAAAAGACCACCTATTTGCCCAAACTTTGCAGCGGCGAACACGTTGGCGCCCTTGCCATGTCCGAACCCGGCGCTGGGTCTGACGTGGTTTCCATGCGCCTCAAGGCCGAGAAAAAAGGCGATCACTACGTCCTCAACGGCAATAAAATGTGGATCACCAACGGCCCCGATGCAGATGTCTTGGTGGTCTATGCCAAAACCGACATCGCCGCAGGCCCCAAGGGGATTACTGCCTTTATCATCGAAAAAGGCTTTAAGGGCTTTTCGACGGCGCAAAAGCTCGACAAGCTGGGCATGCGCGGCTCCAACACCTGTGAACTGGTGTTCCAAGACTGCGAAGTTCCCGCCGAAAACATCCTGGGGGCCCTCAATGGCGGCGTCCGGGTGCTGATGAGCGGCCTTGATTACGAACGCGCCGTTTTGGCTGCTGGCCCCCTGGGCATCATGCAGGCCTGCATGGATGTGGTGGTGCCCTATGTGCACGAACGCCAACAGTTTGGCAAAGCCATCGGCGAATTTCAGCTGATGCAAGGCAAGCTGGCCGACATGTACACCACCATGAACGCCTGCCGCGCCTATGTTTACGCCGTCGCCAAGGCCTGTGACCGTGGGGAAACCACCCGCAAAGATGCCGCTGGCGCGATTCTTTATGCCGCCGAAAAGGCCACCTGGATGGCACTCGAGGCCATTCAGGCTCTGGGCGGCAACGGCTACATCAACGAATATCCCACGGGCCGCCTGCTGCGCGATGCCAAGCTCTATGAAATCGGCGCTGGCACCAGCGAGATCCGTCGTATGCTGATTGGCCGCGAGCTGTTTGCCGAAACCGCCTAACAGCGCGCCTGCTCCCGCATCCCCCCTTCCAAAGCCTTTGCATAAACTAAAGGACCTTATCCATGACTGAGAGTGATCCGATCGTCATCGTTGGCGCCGCACGCACCCCGATGGGCGGCTATCAGGGCGATTTATCCGCCGTCACCAGCCCGCAATTGGGCGCGGTAGCAATCAAGGGCGCATTGGAACGGGCTGGCCTGTCTGCCGATGCGGTGGACGAAGTGATCATGGGCTGCGTCTTGCCCGCCGGTTTAGGGCAAGCCCCTGCTCGCCAGGCATCACGCGGGGCTGGTGTTCCCGATGCTGCGGGCTGCACCACGGTCAATAAAATGTGTGGGTCGGGGATGCGGGCGGCGATGTTTGCCCACGATATGCTGTTGGCTGGCAGCAACCGAGTCACCATCGCTGGCGGCATGGAATCGATGACCAACGCCCCTTATCT
>CEGD01000580.1_pt1 | contig 13688 bp, 12 predicted proteins | sample 306751 | NCBI WGS metagenome assembly CEGD01 (sample SAMEA2755657, study PRJEB7226) | microbial mat metagenome | biome: microbial mat; feature: hypersaline; material: grass silage | place: USA | collected 2014-02-19 | depth 0 m
CATGGGCGCAGGCCAATAACGCCACTTTCCACCGGCGGCGGTGGCGAAGCCAGGGCCTGAGGTAGAGTGCCCAATGTGGGGGGGGCCGATTGTTCAGCGGCAGCAGTTTGTGCCCATGCCACGGAATGACCGTCAGCAAAAATGACGCACAGGCAAAAAACAATTCCCCAAACAGCAACGGCGGCCAGGGACGCGCCCCGCCGCCAAAATTGCAGTGCTTGTAAGTATTGCAAAGTCCCAAACACGTAAAACGGATTCGGTTGGGAGGGCATTCACCGTTTCTCCTGCCGTGCGAAACCGCTCCGGCAGGGACGGCAACGGCATTACCTGGGTTACTTAAGCTGGTTAACCTGCGACATCATTTCGTCGGCAGTTTGAATCACTTTGGAGTTCATTTCATAGGCTCGTTGGGCGGAAATCAACTCTGTAATTTCAGAAACCACGTTCACGTTAGAGGTTTCCAGGTAACCTTGCAACAAGCTGCCATACCCAGGCTGACCGGGGGATGCGGTAACGGGGCCGCCCGATGCTTCGGTTTCCAGCAATAAGTTGTTCCCGATGGCTGATAGGCCCGCTTCGTTGGCAAAGGTGCTGAGTTGCAACTGGCCAAGATTGCTCTGCGCAGTCTGACCGTCCAGGGTTACCAGCACTTCGCCCGATGCGTTGACGGTGATATCGACGGCATCTTGCGGCACAACGATACCCGGTAGAACCTTATAGCCATCGTTGGTGACGATGGTGCCATCAGAGGACAACTGGAATGAACCGTCACGGGTATAGGCGGTCTCTCCCGAAGGCATTTCAACCTGGAAATACCCCTTACCCTGAATGGCGATGTCTAGCGGGTTATCGGTGCCGCTCAGACTGCCCTGTTCGGTGATGCGATAGACCGCGTCGGTCTTGACACCTAGGCCGAGTTGGATGCCCGCAGGGACAATGGTGCCGGTGTCTGACGACTGGGCGCCAGGGCGGCGAATGTTTTGATACAGCAGGTCATTGAACTCTGCCCGTCGCCGCGCATAGGCCGTGGTGTTCATGTTGGCGATGTTGTTCGAGATGACCTCGACGTTCGTCTGCTGGGCGAGCATCCCAGTGGCACCGATAGAAAGCGAACGCATGGCCTGTATCCTTTGCTGCGGCGATCCTAGTGAGGAGTCTTAACCCAGGATCCGTAATGAAGTCGTTAATATCAAGACGGCAAATTTTGCCGATCTCATTTGATCGTAAGCGACGGCCTGAGGTGGAAGAGGGATTAAACCTCTTTGGCCCAGACGTCCACGGTCTTGCGAATACGCTGATTTTCGGCTTCGACCATCTGATTAGCGTGGCCATAAGACCGTTGTAAATCAATCAGCTTGGTCATTTCAACGATACCGTTGACGTTTGATCCTTCGATCATGCCTTGGGCAATCATTGGATTTTGCATCGGCTTGGCTTCTTGGTCCGGCAGGCTGTCATAGAGATTATCGCCGACATTGACCAAGGCCTGCTGGTCATCAAAGGTAACGACTTTCAGGCGACCGAGGACCGCATTTTCGGTGGCAACGGTACCATCGCGTGAAACGGTGAACTTACTTTCGTTGGGAGCGATGAAAATCGGGTTTCCGTCCTGGGTCAAAAGCGCCTGACCAGAGGAGTTAACCACCTTACCATCGGTATCGAGCATAAAACGCCCGGCACGGGTATAAAGTTGACTGTCCATGCCCTCGACGACGAAATACCCTTCGCCTTCCATGGCGATATCCATCGGATTATCTGTTTGCTTTAACGGGCCAGCAGCGAGATTTTCCGCCATGCCAAAGTCTTGGACGAAGTTAACCTGTTCGCGAAACACCGAATCGTCGTTCAGCGTTTTGGTCAGGTATTCGGTAAACATCATTTCTTTGCCGCGGTAGGCCGTGGTGTTGACGTTGGCCAGGTTGTTGGCCACCACTTCAAGCTGATTCCACAGCGTCGTTTGGCGCGACAGGGCTACGTAGCTTGTGTTGTCCATGGTTTAACTACCCGGTTTCCAGCAGCATTTGGTAAGGCGGCGACGGTTTTGCTCAGAGGACGAATAGGCTGTAACAGGGCGTTTGGTATGCCCCATCTGGGGTCTCTCATAGGCAAACCGTTATACCGCAGCTCTGTGCAGTTTGCATGCCAGTTCTTATTATATCGTTAAAACAAGTATTTGAGTTGAACGGTTGACGGGGCTTGGTTGCTGTGATGGAACACTTTGACCCGGTAGGGCGGCAGAAACTGCCGAGTTCGGTGCTGTTTCAACCCATTGTTAACGTTCGTCGGGGTAAAGTGGTGTATGGACATCACGGCTAGGCTTGATGATAGCGTTTGTTACGTCGAGCCTGCGGCGAGATAAAAGGGGCCAGGGAGATCCATGGCAGACGATCTGGAAGAAGAATACGACGACGAGTCCGAAGGTGAAGAGTCTTCTGGCGGTGGTAAGCGTAAGAAATTGCTTTTATTGGTGATTTTGGTCGTCTTGATGGTGGTTGGTGGTCTTGCAGCTGCCTATTTTACCGGGCTGGCCGATCCTTTGTTGAATGGCGGCGGCAGCGAAGAGCATGCTTCTGCACCAGCAGCTGATGGCCATGCCGCGCCAGGGTCCGAGGTTCAAGCGGCGATTTTTTATGATTTGCCTGAAATGTTGGTCGATCTCAATACCCAGGGGCGCAAGCGGACTTTCTTAAAGATTCGCGTCAGTTTGGAATTGGCGTCACCGTCTGATACCGCCTTAGTCGAATCGGTGATGCCGCGCATTATCGATAACTTTCAGGTTTACCTGCGCGAGCTGCGTTTAGAAGACTTGCAAGGGGCGGCTGGCATCTATCGCCTGCGTGAAGAATTGTTGGTGCGGGTTAACCAAGCTGTCCGCCCAGCTAAGGTAAATGATGTTTTGTTTAAAGACATGCTCATTCAGTAAGTCTGATTTCCTTGGCCCGGCAGGCAACTGCCGGGTATTCCGCGACCCGCCAAGACCGTCTATTTGTTTAGGGACGAGCAACCATGACCCCAGCCGACGAACCGCCCCGCACAGCCGAGGATGAAGAAGCCCTCATGCGTGAGTGGGAAGCCATGGCCGGCAATGGCGATGGTGGGGACGACGACGACGCCGATGCGATGGCTGCTGAATGGGAGGCCATGCTGGGCTCTGATGGCGGCGGCGATGGCGGTGATAGTGGCGGCGGGGGATCTAGTAGTGGATCGGGCCGTGAAAGTACCCGCGTCCTTAATCAAGATGAAATTGACAGCCTGCTAGGCTTTGACGATAGCGAGGACGAGCGGTCAGATAAGACCGGCATCCAGGCTATACTGAACTCGGCATTAGTGTCGTATGAACGTCTGCCGATGCTCGAAGTGGTCTTTGACCGCTTGGTCCGCATGATGTCCACCTCGTTACGTAACTTTACCTCTGACAATGTTGAAGTGTCGTTGGACAATATCTTGTCTTTGCGCTTTGGCGATTATCTCAATTCTATTCCGCTGCCCGCCATGTTGACGGTCTTTAAGGCCGAAGAGTGGGATAACTATGGCCTGATGACGGTCGATTCGGCGCTGATTTATTCTATCGTTGACGTGCTGTTGGGTGGTCGACGCGGAACAGCGGCAATGCGTGTCGAGGGGCGGCCTTACACCACCATCGAACGCAATCTGGTCGAGCGGATGATCCATGTGGTTCTTGCTGACTTGTCTGCCGCTTTTGATCCGCTGTCACCGGTGACGTTCCGTTTTGATCGCTTGGAAACAAACCCGCGTTTTGCCACTATTTCCCGGCCTAGCAACGCTGCAATTGTGGCCAAGCTGCGGATCGATATGGAAGATCGTGGCGGGCGATTGGAATTGCTGCTGCCCTACGCCACCCTGGAACCTGTGCGCGAACTGCTGTTGCAGATGTTCATGGGGGAAAAGTTCGGTCGCGATTCCATCTGGGAAACTCACTTGGCCGAAGAAATGTGGTACACCCATGTGGAAATGGAAGCGGTATTGGACGAACAGACTATGCCGCTGCGCGAGATCCTGAACTTGCAAGTTGGCTCGCGGGTGATGCTTAACGCGACCCCGAATTCGCCCATTGAATTACGCTGCGGCGACGTTCCCATGTTTGGCGGACAGATGGGCCGTAAAGGCAACCACATTGCCATTCGTGTTGACCGTAAAATCAAACGTCAGAGGGGCTAGCGATGACCTTTGCGATGATCCTCGACGTTTTGGTGGTGCTTCTATTGGTGCCGACCATTATTTTTGCCGTAATTTTAAATGGCCGCCTATCGGCTTTGCGGAAAAACCGCGAGGAACTGGGGCGCCTCATCGCGGCCTTTAACGACGCCACGATTCGCGCCGAAAGTGGCATTCCGCGCCTAAAGCGCACATCGGAAGAATCGTCCAAAGCGCTGCAGGAAAAAGTCGAAAAGGCACAGATGCTGCGTGACGACTTGGCGTTTATGGTCGAACGCGCTGATCAGATGGCCGTGCGCTTAGAAGGTGCGGTGCGAGAAGCGCAAACTGTGCCGCGCAGCGATCCGCGCGCCGAGGAGCGCGCCGCGCCGCGTGCGCCGACGATGGCGCCGTTGGCTTCGGGGTTGGATATTGAAAGCGCGGCAGAGGCTGCAGAGCGCGCCGCCATGGAGCTGGCCCGCGCGGCACAAGAAGCCGAGATGGGGCTGAGTGAATGGGCCCCAGGTGAGCGACGCCCGGAAGATCGGACGCGGGCTGAAAAGCTTCATGCTGCCCGGCAAGAGCAATCTGCACCAGTGCGGACCGTGCCCGCGCGTGCTGCGGCTCCTCGGACGGGAACCGATGTGGCTGTGGCAAAAGGGCGGAGCCTTGGCGATGCAGGGCCGTTTGATACCTCTGTTGGTAGCGCTGAGCACGCCTTAGCGGAACGTATTTTGAAAGAACAGGCGGCGGCATTCGATAGTGAGCGTCGGGCGGATCCACCGGCTTTGCGGGCACCGCGTCCGGCGGATCGTCCGTTGTCGCGTCCTGCTGATCGCCCGCCTGAACGGTCTGCGGAAAGGGCGCTTGAACAGCGCGCGCCAGACCGCGATTTGGATCGCCCTGCCGAAGCTGCGCGCTATAATGATAGCTCCGCTGCGGCGGCGCAGAGTGCGCGCCCGGCATTGTCAAGGTCCGCCCCAGGGCCAGCGCGAGGTGGGCGGTCGGGTAAGTTGCTGGGGGCGGCCTTGGCTGATGAACCGGCGCGGACTGTTGCGCGGCCTCCGGCTCAGCCGCGCAAGGGCCCGCAAGGCCCCCGAGATGATGACGAGCGTTCGGAAGCTGAACGTGAATTGTTGCGTGCTTTGCGCTCTGTGCGTTAGGGCCGGGGTGGATTGCCACGTGGTGGTGAAAGCCGCCAAGGATAGTACGACAGAATTTAGGACGGTTACGGCGCTTGCCGTAGCCCTTTAGAGTAGAGGACAAAGGCGATAATGGTCGAAACCGCACAAGCCACGATGTCGGCCCGCCCCAAAACCAGCAAGGCTGGCGGTCGGACGGATAAGGCAGGCAAAAAGCCGGTAGACCAGGCCTCGGTTGGCCTGAAGACCTCGCGCTTGCGCCTTTTGCCTGTAGTGATCTTTTTGGCGGTTCTAATGTTGTCGATCCGTTTGGGTGGGCTATGGCAGGATTATACGCAGATTTTTGCCGCCTTGCAGGTGGGGTCAAACGCCGCTTTGGCTGAACCGCAGGATCAAAGTGGCCGACCTGCACCGTCGGTGACGCGACTGCAGACACCGCTGTCAAATCCAGGAGATACCCCGCTGCAACTGGCCCAGAGTGCGGGTGAGCAATCAGCAGCCAAGCCCGCCGAGGCTGCGGTGCCCAGCGGTGGCACGGCGTCGTTGAATGGCGCCTCTGCGGATCCGTTGAAAGATCCGGTAAACTTTACGCAATCGGAAATCGAATTGCTGCAAAAGCTTGCTGAACGGCGCGAGCTGATCGAAAGCCGGAGCCAGGAATTAGAGCAGCGTGAAGCTTTGCTCAAAGCAGCCGAAGGGCGTATTGATCGCAAAATTGGCGAACTGCAACAGTTGCAGGGCACCATTGACGCGCTGCTCAAGCAGCATGACGATCAAGAGCAGCAAAAAGTGGCTCAGTTGGTTAAAATCTATGCCACCATGAAGCCCAAGGACGCGGCACGAATCTTTAATGATCTGGATATGCCGATTCTTATTACCGTCCTGGAAAACATGAAGGAAAGTAAATCTGCACCGATCCTTGCTGCCATGTCTGCCGATAAAGCACGCTTGGTGACCGAGGAAATGAGCCGCCGTCGTTCCATTCCCCTGCCTGGGAATGGCTAATTTAACTTTGATTGGGTTTGTTTACCGGCGGTTAACACGGTTCTGGCAAAAGATCATAGCCTGTATGAGGGTTTTTGCTGGCATAGCGTTGGTATTTGCGTGAATATGGGGCTAGTTAGAAAGGCGTCTTATCAAAGGGATAGTCTTTCATCCTAAAAGGGTTGCACTGAGTGCCCCTAATCCATTAATAACAATGGCGGGTTCGTGCCAAGGTTTGGGCGAAGCTGCTTTTAAAGGTTGTCGTGAACGGAGTGACAGATGGCTGTCGATAAGAACATGCGCGTTCTGATTGTGGATGATTACAAGACGATGCTGCGCATCATCCGCAACCTGCTGAGGCAGCTTGGTTTCAATAATATTGATGAAGCCACCGACGGGAGCTCAGCCCTGCAAGAGCTCCGCTCGGGTACTCAGTATGGACTGGTAATTTCGGATTGGAATATGGAGCCGATGACGGGCTTGCAACTGCTGCGTGAAGTGCGCGCAGATGCTAAGCTTAAGGCGCTGCCGTTCATTATGGTGACCGCAGAATCCAAGTCGGAAAACGTGATCGCCGCAAAAGAAGCCGGCGTTTCCAACTACATCGTGAAGCCGTTCAACGCTGAAACGTTGAAGGCCAAGATGGTGAGCGTTCTGGGCGAGTTCTAGCCTAGTTGTCAGGCTGCGCAGCCTGGTTCTTTGGACCTGATTTTGTGTAGCCTGTGCGCTTTGCAAGCGTGACCTATCGGGGAGTGCCATGACACCGCGGGAAATACCAGCGAGTCATGGCACTTTTTTTGTATTTGCGGGGAGGGGCGGTGAATGGGGCAATCCAAGGCATTGAATGATGCAGCTCTTGACGAGGCTCTGGTGCAGCTCAGCCAGTTTAAAATCAAGGCTGAGGAAGACACGGCTTTTGATGCCGTTGCCAAAGTGGTTGATGCCGTCGTTGGCTCGTTAAGCGGTGATCTGTCGGCAGAAGATGTCCGCCTGTACCGCGAGGTCGAAGATCTGGCCAGCTATATCCGTGATGCGCGGAGCGAAATTGCGGCCCTGAACCCGACGGATATCCAAGACGAATTTCTGCCCACTGCAACCGATGAGCTAGACGCCATCGTGCAGGCGACCGAACAAGCGACGGGCGCCATTATGGATGCCACTGAAGTGATTGAGGACGTCGCGTTATCGTTAGATAAAGAGGCAGCGGATTCGTTGCAGCAGGCGGTGACGGCGATTTATGAAGCCTGTTCGTTCCAAGATATTACCGGTCAGCGCATTACCAAGATTGTCCGCATGTTAAAAAGCATCGAGTCGCGAGTCGATGCTTTGGTTTCGGCGTTTGACCCGCATGGGGTCGGTTTGTCGGTGCCTACATCGGCAGTCGCAGCGGCGGAAAGTTTACAGCAGGCTGGAAATCATGGCCGTAAAACCGTTGCGGCCCTGGGGGATAACCAGGACGATGATGCCCTGTTGAATGGTCCTCAAGCGTCTGATGATGCCATGGGGCAGGCTGCCATCGATGCATTGCTCAATGATTTTGATTAATCGTTCTGCTGTTGCGTGGTGAGTGTTTATACCGATATGGCGCGCTCATCACGATATGCCGAGGGGGAGAGTCTTGCAAAGAGGGCAGGTATAGCAAGGGAATGCGAAACAGCGGCAATCATAATCGGGGGGTGCAGCCAAATAGGCACCTCTATCCCAGGGACCGCATTGTGTCTGCGGTTTCTGAAGGGGGCGGATTTGGACCTTTGATGGTTTCATTGGCGCTGGTGTTGTTGGTCTTTTTCCTCGCCCTTATTTCTTTGTCAAACTTTGACCGACAGCGACAAAATACGGCCATGACTTCGCTGCATTCGACGTTTTTGGCGGGGCGGCCTGGTGGTGTGAGCGACTTTAGCGGTTTGACTGGGGATTTGGTTTTACCTCGACGATCTTTTCAGCAGACGCTGAGTGATTTGTTTGAAACCGAGATCCCTGCGGCCAGGGTACAGCGTGGTGTGACGGCGGACGTAACGACAGCGCAATTCCCGGCGGAGGCGCTTTTTTTTCCCGGACGCTTTGAGCTAAGGCCGCCGCGGCTTCGTTTCTTTGATGGCATCATTGCTGCTTTGGCTGCAGCGCCAGAGGGTGTTGTGTTCAAAGTAGAGATTCTTGTCGCAACCGATTACGATTCCAGTAAAATGGGTTCGACCGCTGCTAAATTAGCTCAATCTCGCGTCTCTTCGGTGGCGCAGGTGATGGCTGAAAGAGGGGCGGCACCTGGATCTTTTGCTGTTGGGGTGCAAGAGGGAACGGTTGCGACAGGGTATGCCCAACGACAGGTGACTATGACCTTTCGGGCGATACCAGGGGTGTTTGAAGGTGGCGATTCGGATCACCAGGGTGCGTCGCGAGGGGGCGTGCGCGGAACCCAGGCCCAGTAAATAGCGAGGGCTTTGGGTATGCGGAGGCAGGGCGAAGTGATGAGTGGCTCCTATTTTGCTGAGGAGAAGGGTTCTGATAACGCCCTTAGCCCGGCGGGTCAGCACGATGCAATGGGGCAGGGCAGCAGGGATTGGATGGTGCCGTTTCGCCATAGTGCTGCCAGCAATGGGCCGTCATGGATCATGTCATTGGCAGATCTCTGCCTGCTGATGCTGACCTTTTGCGTTTTGGTCTTTTCGATGTCGGTACCCAATACCGCGTCATGGCAGAGCCTGATCGACGGTCTTAGCCGACGAGCCGATATGATTGTTGCCGATCCGGTACGTCAAACCTCTCCCGAGCTTGCCGCCAGCGCGCTAGATGCACCGCCCGGTGATGATTTGCGCTATGTTCAAGCATTGCTGAAGCAAGCAATTGCCGAGCATCCCGAATTACTGACCATTGATCACCACCAAGATGGGATGGGGTATCACCTGATCTTGCCCCAGCCCTTTGAGTCTGTCAGCCTGCGCTTGCTGGCGCCGATTCTTGATCGTCTCCCTAACCGTCTTGCCGTTCAGGCTTCGGTGGTATTGGGGGGGGCAAGGGACGACCAAGCACGGCAGTTATGGGAACAGGCTATGCAATCCAGTGTTGAACTTGCGAATTCCTTGCATCAAGCAGGATATACATCGCAAATTACTCCCCTGGTTCGTATGGCGTATGGGCAAGGTGGTAGCGGTCATGGTACCGCTACTGGATCTTCGGTCGAGACGATAGGAATCGTCTTGATGCCGGAGGCCAAGGAGTGACAATGCGGTCTGTGGTTTCCCTTTTCTGTGCGTTTTTAGTGGTGCTGCTTCTCGGCACCGCTGTTACGCCTGCACAGGCGGCGGTTCGTGCGGCCGCGCACCAGGGCTACGGGCGTCTGGTTTTTGATTGGAACGATCCGGTCCGCTATGCGGTCAAGGTTTCGGGTCGAACCATGACGGTCACCTTTGGCCGTGCCATCGTTGGTGATCCGCGCGCCGTTGTTGGCCCATTGTCAGAATATATTGCCTCTGCCAGCGTGTCGCCTGACCAGAAAACAGTCGTGTTCACCCTAAAAGGTGATTACGAAGCCAATTCATTTACCCTTGGGCCGTCGGTCGTCATTGACCTGCGGCCTACGTCCTCTGTTGGCAAGGAGGCAAAGGCCGCACCGGCGCCAGCGCCTGCAGCGGCGCCCGCTGCGGCACGTCCGCCAACCCCAGCTCCTGCGGCGGCAGCGCCCACCCGGACGCAATCGGCAGGGCCGCGGCTAGGGGTGCGAGTCGGATCGCACGAAGGCTATGATCGGGTGGTGTTCGATTGGCCACGGCAGGTGGCCTATAGTGTTTCGTCTACTGATTCTTTGGCCACGATAACTTTTCAGCGCCCGGCAACCGTCGATGTCGAGCGGTTGCGTAATGCTCTGCCCCCGGCATTGAGCAACGTGACCGCCGACAGCACTGCAAAAACGTTAACGGTTCGGATTCCCCTGCCTAAAGATGGCCGGGTTCGTCATTTTACATCCGGCCCCAAGGTGGTGCTTGACGTGATGGTTTCGCCCGAAGAGGCCGTTGCCCGGGCGGAAGAAACTGATACTGCTAAAGCACCCCAGATGGCTGCCCTTCCTGGGGCTGCGGATGATACAACGCCAACACCGTTGGTACCCACCGCTCCCCCGGCCGCGATTGCCCCGACTGGTGCCGCCCCTAGTAGCGCAGAACCAGCGAAAAGTCCCGCTGCCGAGGCTTTAGATCAGGCCCTGCGTGAGCAAGCAAAAGGTGACACTGCTACGCCACCACCTGCCGCAGCGGCGGCAAAACCTGCGGCAGCACCGACGACAGCGCCCGTGGTAACACCTCAGGCAAAAGATGCTGCCGGTGAAAATGCCGCTGCCGAAGACTATGAACCGCCTAAACCCGCTGCGGGTTCCATGGTAGCAAGCCTGTCTTTTCCGTGGGATAAGGCCACAGCTGCGGCGGTGTTTAAGCGCGGCCCCTATTATTGGGTGGTTTTTGACCGCAATCAAAAGGTCGATATCCCGCTGATGAAAAAGCTCGGCGGGAAGGTAATCCATCACATTGAACAGATTCCCAGCCGTACCGCGACCGTGATGCGTGTGCTGGTCGAGCCTGGCTATAATGCCTCGGTACGTCGGGAAGGGTTGCTATGGATTGTTGACTTTATGCGTCAACCCTATCGCCCGGCGCGCCCGGTGGAAGTGTCGCCGCAGCCGCGCAGCCCGGTCGGGCCTCGGCTGTTCTTGCCCGTCGCCGAAGGCGGCACGGCCATGGTGTTGCTTGACCCCGAAGTGGGTGACCGCTTTATCGTCGTGCCTGTGGTACCGCTGGGCTCAGGTGTTTTCCCCAGCCATGCTTACCCCGATGCTGATTTGCCGATCACGGTGCAGGGTGTGTTGGTTGAACCCCATTCTGATCGTGTGGTGGTGAACTCCACCCGCAATGGCATTGATGTGACGGCTCAGGGGGGGATGACCTTTTCGACCAACCTCGCCGAAATGAAGGCGATGTCGCAAATTGGGGCCAATACCAACTTGACCAAGGTGCTCGATATTGGGGCTTGGATGCGCGGTGGCGAAGACAACTTTGTTGAAACCAAGCAAATGTTGGAATTGGCGGTGGCGCAGTCACCTGCGACGCGGCGTAATCCGGCACGCTTGGAATTGGCTCGCTTTTATTTCGCCAATGGCTACGAGGCAGAAGCCCTTGGTATTTTGTCCTTGATTGAAAAAGATTCCCCAGACCTCGCCAATAGCGCAGCGGTGAAGGCCTTGCATGGGGCGGCAAGCTTTATGATGGGGCGTTGGGACGAGGCCGTTCGCGATTTCAGCCACCCAAGTCTTGCCAGTATCGAAGAGGCGGCCTTTTGGCGCGCTTTGGCACAGGCGGAATTAGGGAGCCCGGAATTGCAGGCACAAACCGTGCGAGAATACGGCGGCGTGATCGGTGATTATCCGCGGGCGATCAAGGTTCCTCTGGCCATTCAATCGGCTTTGGTGACCGTTGCGGCTGCTGACGATCTTTCTACGAATAATTTTGTCGCAGCCGCCCAGACGGATGACAATACGACCCACGAACTTGCTGCCATCACCTATATCGAAGGCAAGCTTGCCTCGGCGGAAGGCAACTTTGATGTCGCTATCGAAAAGTGGGGCGAGCTAGAAGACAGTACCGACCGTTATTTCCGCGCACTGGCGATTCGGGATCGCTTGGAAATGCTCTATCGTATGGAGCAGCTTGATCGGCCTAACTTGATTAAGGGCCTGGAGCGCCTACGCTTTGCTTGGCGTGGAGGGCCGTTCGAGTTATCGCTGCTGATGCGCTTGGGCGATCTTTATACCGAAGAAGGTGAATACGGGAAGGCTCTGCGCGTATGGCAGCAAGCAACCACCTATTTCGAAGGCCAACCAGGGGCCGAGTTGGCAATGGGGCGGATGCGCGAAACTTTTGACAAGCTGTATTACGATGGCCTTGCCGATAAAATGACACCGCTGCGTGCCATTGCCCTGTATGACGAGTTCCGTGAATTGACGCCAACTGGACCAAAGGGTGATGAAATGATCCGCCGTTTGGCTGACCGTTTGGTGTCGGTGGATTTGCTGCAGCAAGCGGCAGCGTTGCTTGAACGGCAGGTTAAATATCGTCTGAGTGGCGCTGATAAAGCCAAAGTTGGCGCTCGTTTGGGGCTGGTTTATCTGCTTGATCGCGAGCCTGAAAAGGCTGTGGCGGCATTGTTGGAAAGTAAGTCCCCCGATACACCGGCGCCGTTGGAGCGCCAGCGGCAACAGTTGCTGGCGCGTGGTCTATCGGATACTGGGCGGACTGATGATGCGGTCATGTTGTTGGACGGCGATTCCAGTCGAAACGCTGACTTGCTGCGTGCTGAGATCGAGTGGAAATCTGGGCATTGGAAAAAAGCTGCCGAGGCGTTGAGTAACGTGGTGCCCGAACCGTCACCGTCGTTGGTTTTGGCTGACGACGAAGCGCGATTGGTGTTGGATTGGGCGACGGCGTTAACCCTATCGGAAGACGAGCGGGCCGTTGCCAATATCCGCAACCGTTATGGTGCAGCGATGGAGCGGACGACTTTTAAGGATGCTTTTGACCTGATCACCACACCGCCGGAGTCGGGGGTGATTGATTACCGAACGGTATCCGAGCGCATCAAGCAGGCCGAGGACTTCAAATCTTTCCTTGCAGCTTACCGCGAGAGACTGCGTAGCGAAGGCCTGAGCGGAATCAACTAACACCCTTTGTCGCGGTGCTGATGGGTGTTGAACGAGATCAATAATGGCGTAAAACCCCCCGAGCAGGTGATCTCATCTGCTCGGGGGGTTTTCTTTAAAAAATATTTGTAAGTCTGCTCTTATGAGCAAATACGGTATTCTCCTGATCTGCAGACTTTATGTGCAGGCAGATGGCTCTATCTGCTTGGGATTTTCTCTCATCAGTGATTATGAGGACTATAGGTGTAATGAAACGGTATAATTGGATTTTTGCCCTCGGTCTTGGAGTTTCTTTGATCTTTACCACGCCGTTGGTCTTTGCGCATGGCTCGGCAACGGGGGTGGTTAAGGAACGTATGGATATGATGAAAACCATGCGGGATGCCCTAAAAGAGCTTCGGCCTATGATGGATGCAGCGCAAGTTGATCGCTCTCTTGCCGAGCCTTTGGCGGCCAAGATTGCAGCTTTGGCTCCGCGCATTGTTGACCATTTCCCCAAGGGGTCCGGGATGCCGCCCAGCGAAGCGCTGCCTGAAATCTGGGAAGAATGGTCCGACTTTACCGACGCCGCTAAACATGGGGTGGAAAAGGCTAATGACCTAGTTTCTGCCATTCAAACCGGCGATGGCGAGAAATCGTTACGAGCCTATGCTCGTTTGGCTAAGGCATGTAAGGACTGCCATAGCGACTTTAAGAAAGATTAGGGATATTTTGGCCGGGGCAGGGCT
>CEGD01000096.1_pt1 | contig 13600 bp, 13 predicted proteins | sample 306751 | NCBI WGS metagenome assembly CEGD01 (sample SAMEA2755657, study PRJEB7226) | microbial mat metagenome | biome: microbial mat; feature: hypersaline; material: grass silage | place: USA | collected 2014-02-19 | depth 0 m
ATACTCTAGGCCAACTGAGCAATCAGCGTTTCAGCGTTCGCCACCACCACCCCATGACGATCGGCAAGACCAGCCAGAACCATATGGCTCAAAACATCAGCCGCAACCGCCGTGTCCGCATTCAACGGATCTGGCAAAGACCGGGTGCCGCAGGCGCTGGCCACCATGGTTGACATATAGCCCTCGTCCAGAGCGGCGCGGATGGTGGAGCTGATGCAATTATGCGTCATGAAACCACAGACAATCAGCGTCTTGCGCGGAGTTCCCGTTGGGCTTGCGGCTTGGGCACGTAAGGTTTCACCCAAGGAGGTTTTAGCAAAACCGTTGGGCATGGTTTTCACAACCACCGGCTCGTTGTCTTGCGCGGCCAAAGGGGCAGCGATGGCATAACCCGGACCCTTGGGGTCAAAAGCCCCGCCCGCGCGGCCTTGATGCACCACATGCACCACCGGCACCCCTTTTAGACGCGCCTGGTCCAAAACCAAAGCCGCTTGGCTGATCGCATCCTCAACGCCGGGCAGCGGCAAAGCGCCGGAGATATATTCTTCCTGGCAATCAATCAACAGCAGGATCGATTGATCCCATGGTGCGGGGATAGGATCCATGCCAGCCATCTGCAACAGGGTTTTCGGGGCGATCTGAGTCATTGAAGCGATCCTTGTTTCTGGTGAGGATTGAATGGTGGTGGCGGTATTGTGCGCCCTTTTGACTCTGCGCCAATCAGCAAGCTTGCGCAGTATCTCTGCATTTATGCAGAATGGTCTTTCGCAAAAGAATCGAACTGCTCCCGTAAAGGATCGCCATGGATTGGGATTTGATTCGCACTGTGTTGGCCATTGGCCGTGGCGGCACCCTGTCGGCGGCGGCCCGTTCTTTGGCGGTTAATCAAACCACGGTTGCCCGACGACTGGAAAGTGCCGAACGCGCCTTAGGCGGGGCCTTATTTCTGCGCTTAAACGGAGCCTTAATTCCCAGCGAAGCCGGTCATCTAGCCCTTCAGCAAGCCGCCCGTATGGAAACAGCGGCGGCAGCTTTTGAACAAGTGATCAGCGATAGCAGCGAAACTTTAAGCGGCGCGGTCGAGATCACCGCTACCGAAGGCTTGATGAGCCATGTCTTAGCCCCCTCTCTTGCGCCTTTACAGGCCCTCTACCCGGCGCTGTCGGTGGTCTTAACCGCCGGTCACGAAAGTTTAGACCTGTCTTTGCGTCAGGCTGATATCGCCTTACGACTCAACCGCCCACGCGGGACGGGATTGCGGGCGCGCAAGGTGGCCGATATCGCCCATGCGGTCTATGCACGCGGCAGCAAAGACAGCAAAACTGCGCCGCATCGTTGGCTCGCCTATAGCACCGCCTTTGCCGATCTGCCGGAATCACGGTGGGTCCACGCCCAGCAAGGCGGCGATTCGCCCGTTTTGCGCTCGAACAGCTTGGCGACCTTATCCGCTGCGGCGGCCAGCGGCCTGGGCTGTGCCTTGCTGCCCTGCTATGCTGGCGAAGACAATCCCGCCCTACAGCGCCATGGGGACGCCGTGGTGTGGCGGGATCTATGGTTGGTGATGCACGAAGACGTTGCCCGAGTCCCACGGGTGCGGGCGACGGCAGATTGGTTGGCCCACTATATGGTCGATCAGCGCCAACGCCTCACCGCAGGCTTTACGCCTGCATAAGGTTTTCCCTGTTTTCGATATGAAACAGGGCATTTGCTGTAACCTTTGTTTAAGAGGATTTCCCTGTGTCCACCATTTTAAGCCCGTCGATTACCCCTGCTGTGTTTGTATCCCACGGGGCACCGACCATCCTTTTTGAGCTTGAAAGCCCCGCCTATAACGCTTTGACCGATTGGCCGGAACGGCTGGGTTTCCTGGATGCCGGGGCAATGCCAAAGGCGGTGCTGGTGATTTCTGCCCATTGGGAAACGGAAACTCCGACGCTAAGCGCCGCCTTAGAGCCCGAAACCATGCATGATTTCGATGGGTTTCCCTCACGCTGCTATGATCTGTTTTACATCACCGAAGGCGCCCCTGCCCTGGCCGAACGGATTGCACCCATGATCACCGGCGCCGGTTTGGCCGCGTCGGTGGCGGTGGACCAACAGCGTGGATTAGATCATGGCGCCTGGGTGCCGTTGATGCTGGCCTTTCCGGCAGGGCATCTGCCGGTGGTTGAACTCTCGGTGCAGCCGGGGCGTTCTCCTGCCGATCATTTGGCCTTAGGGCGCGCCTTAGCCCCCTTGCGCAGCGAAGGCGTTTTGATTTTAGGCAGTGGTGGGGCAGTGCATAATCTTGACCATTGGGCCTATGAATCGCATCACGTAGAGCCTTGGGCGCACCGTTTTGATGATGCCTTAGCAACAGCGGTGATGGCCCATGATAGCGCCGCCGTGATTGCGTTGCTTGAAAGCACAGAGGGCCGCTTGGCCCATCCAACGCCCGAGCATTTGTTACCGCTGTTGGTGGTTATGGGAGCCACAGAAGAAACCGCTGGCGACACCTCTACGGCGTGTGAACTGCACCGAGGTTTCCAAGATGGCAGTCTGAGCATGGCGGCCTATGCCTTTTCCTGACCGCTGTTCTGTGGTTTGGTAGCAGCCTTTCTGTTTTGATTGAATGGCTGGTCCCCCGATGACTGACACCCACACTGATGCTTCTGCCTCGCTCTTTCGCCGCCTAACGGCCAACCCATATATTTTGTTGGCCCTCGCGGTGGCATTTTGGTCCGGGAATGCAGTCATCGGGCGCGCCGTTCATGGGGTAGTGCCGCCGGTTGGCCTCGCCTTTTTTCGCTGGCTGGGGGCGCTGGTGGTGATGATGCCCTTTGCTTGGCCGCATCTACGCCGCGATTTTCCCAAAGCCATGGCGTCCTGGCCGTGGGTGGTGATTTTAGCCGCCTGTGGCATTGGTGGCTTTAACACCCTGCTTTATATCGGCTTGCAATATACCCAGGCGATTAACTCGCTATTGATGCAGTCAACCATGCCCGCCATCATCTTGCTGTTTTCTTACGCTTTTTTCCGCGAGCGCTTTAACCTGTTTCAGGGTCTAGGGGTGATCGTGTCGATGGTTGGCGTATTGGTGATCATCACCGCTGCCGACCCGGCGCGCATGGCGGCCTTGGATCTGAACCGTGGAGATCTTTGGGTTTTTGCCGCCGTTGTTGTTTATGCCCTTTATTCGGCGCTGCTGCGCAAACGTCCGGCGGGCATCCACCCCTTGACCTTTGTGGCGCTGACTTTTTTCATCGGCGATCTGATGCTCGCGCCGTTCGCCGCCTGGGAAGCCTTTGGCGCCGGTCGGCCAATGGATTGGGGGCACCCTTATACGTGGATGGCGATTTCCTATGTGGCGGTATTCCCGTCAGTGCTCAGCTATCTTTGCTTTAACCGTGGCGTCGAATTGATTGGGGCCAATCGGGCCGGGTTGTTCATTCACTTGAACCCTCTGTTTGGCAGTCTGTTGGCGATTGTCTTTTTGGGGGAAACCTTTGCCCCCTATCACGGCGCGGGGATGGCGTTGATCCTGGCAGGGATTTTCCTTTCAAACCGCAAGCGCCGCTAGATGATGCAGCAAAGCCAAACCAGCCTGACTATTTCGACGCCGGGGCGCGGCTTTGTCGAAATCACCACTCCGGTGCAGCGCTGGCTGCACAGCAGTGGCTTGGAAAGTGGTCTGCTGACCTTATTTATTCAGCATACCTCAGCCAGCCTCACCATTCAGGAGAATGCCGATTCCGATGTGTTGCGGGATTTAACCGCCTTTTTAGAGCGGATGGCCCCCGAAGAAACGCACCTCTATCGCCATATCCTCGAAGGCGCCGACGATATGCCCGCCCATATCCGCAGCATGGTAACATCAGTCTCACTCACTATTCCCTTTAGCCAGCGACGCTTGCTGTTGGGAACGTGGCAGGGGATCTATGTCATCGAACACCGCCGCGCCACGCACCAGCGGCGGGTGATTGCCCACGCCATCGGTCAAGACTAGAGAGCATTGTGTGCAAAAATGGGTGCCGGTTTTGCGCAAAAACAATGCGACCACCCAGAGGGGTGCCATAGCCCTGAGTGGTGATGACGCTTTTGTTTTTGCGCCAGCTTCTATAACGTACCCTCTTTGTACCCCACCACAGCAGACACCAGGGATACCATGCACAATCCGCGCCTTGATCAGCTTTCCGACTATCCGTTCTTGCGCCTGGCTGCCCTGCTTGACGGGATCGAGCCGGGCCAGGCTTTTCCCGGCCAGCCGCCGTTGGCTATGTCGATTGGCGAACCACAACACCCAGTGCCTGCCTTGGTGAGCACAGCGCTGTCTCGTCATGCCGCGCTTTGGGGGAAGTACCCGCCGATAGCAGGGGCGCCACAGTGGAAAGAAGCAGTGGCGGGATGGATGGGCCGACGCTATGGCTTGCCCGATGGCATGGTTCCCCTAGACGCAATTCTGCCGGTATCTGGCACCCGTGAAGCCCTGTATATGATTGCCCAGGTCGCACTGCCCGAACAGATCGGCGGGCAGCCGCCGCTGGTGCTGATGCCCAATCCTTTTTATCAGGTCTATTTGGGTGGGGTCATCATGCAAGGCGGTGAAGCCCTGTTGGTTGACGCCGGACCCGACAGTGGTTTCCTTGCCGATTTTGCCAACCAGCCGAGCGAGGTTTTAGACCGGGCGGCGATGGTGATCGCCTGCTCGCCGGGTAATCCACAAGGGGCGGTTCTCAGCCTTGAAGGCTGGAAAGAGCTGATCCTTTTAGCACGCAAGCATGACTTTTTGCTGGTCGCCGATGAATGCTATTCGGAAATCTATTTGGATCAGCCCCCAGCGGGAGTCTTAGAGGCCTGCCATGCTTTGGGCGGCAGTTTAGATCACGTCGTGGTTTTTAATTCGTTATCGAAACGTTCATCGGTCCCCGGTTTCCGCTCGGGCTTTGTCGCTGGCGATCCCGAAATGATCGCCCGCTTTCAACGCTTGCGCGCCTATGCGGCTGCGGGGATGCCCCTGCCCTTGCAAATGGCTTCGGCAGAGCTTTGGAGCGAAGAAACCCACGTCCAAGAAAGCCGGGCGTTGTACCAAGCCAAGGTCAGCGATGCGGTCGAGATTTTGCGCCGCCGCCTGCCCGCGCTTCAGGCTCCGGCAGGGGGATTTTTTCTTTGGGTTCCAGTGGAAGACGGCGAGGCAACCACTCGCTTACTGTGGGAGCAAGCCGGGGTTAAAGTGCTTCCGGGGCGCTATTTAGCCCGCGATACCGTCGATCCTGATCGCGGGATGGTGACAGGAAACGTTGGCGCACCCTATATTCGAATTGCCTTGGTGCATGATCGCCAAACCACCTGCGACGCGCTAAAGCGTTGCGTTTCGGTTCTGTAATGATACTTTTCACGCAGGAATCTTCCCCTGATGATCCGTCTTCCTCGCCTGACTTCTTTGCTCCGCACCTCTGCTGATAGCGGTGGCGGGGCACCGACTGCCGGACGGAAATCGGTACCAAAGCAGCCTGCTGCCGGGAAAAATCGTCCCCGCCCAGCCATGGGCCCAAAAAGCAATCGCCGGGCCATTCCACGCCGCGATGGAACTGCTACAGGGGGAAAAAATCAACGTGAAAACAGCACATTAACCCTATTACCACCCGAAGTCGTGGTGCGCCTAAAACGCATGGCATGGGCCATCTGGGGGTTATTTTTAGTAACCTGCGGCGTCTTGGTCGCCGTAACTTTGGTGAGCTATACACCCCGCGATCCATCGATCAATACCGCCACACCAGGGCCGGTTCATAACCTGTTGGGTATGCCAGGGGCGACCTTGGCCGATTTGTTGGTGCAAAGTTTCGGCTTGGTGAGTGTCTTTGCCGTGGTGGTGCTAATCGTCGGCGGTTTCCGTCAGGTGATTGGAACGGTTATCAGTTGGGTTTGGTTGCGTATCTTGGCCATGCTTGGCGGCAGCATGGTGTTGGCCATGACCCTTACCCCGTTGCCGACCCTGCCGCTGATGCCCCTGCCTGCCGGGAATGGCGGCTTTGTTGGTCAGCTGATGCAAGCCGGTTCGATCCATCTCTTGGATCTGGCTATTGCCGGCAATGAAAGCTGGGCGGCGCTTTGGGTCTGGATTCTGCCGGTTCTTGCCTTGGCAATTGCTGTTCCGCTCCTCAGTTGGGGCTTATCTTTAAGCTGGCAGCCCGTCTTTGCCCGCTATCGCCGTGCCGCCGAGGCTGCAGAGGCCGATCAAAATGATCACGACGAGCGCAGAGGCGGTTATTTCGATACAGAAATAACATCCAGAAACAGCGAACACCCCGGCGCTGCCGAGCACGATGCACCACAAGGCTTTGCATCGCGCTTGCGGGCTAGGGCCAGTGGGTTGTTCGCCGGGACTGATGAGGCTCGATCCGGTGAAAATGACCGTCTCGAACCCGAAATGAATTCTCTTTTTGACCAAACCCGCGCCGAGAGTAGCGCAGCACCCCAAGACTTACCGCCATGGGTCAGCGCCCACGCCAACCCCGAAGAAGCCGCAGCCCTAGCGCAGGAAGTGACCAGCCCACCGCGCACCATTGTTACCCCACCGCCGCCGCCCAAGGCGACAAAGCGCGACCTTGACGCCCGTCAGGGGTCTTTGCTGCCCGACGAGCAACCCAGCTTTTCCTTGCCGTCGCTTGATGTCTTGGCCCTGCCCAGCCAGCTCCCAGGAAGCTCCATTGACGAAGAAGCCCTCGATAACAACGCGCGCATGTTAGAGCGAGTGTTGGCCGATTTTGGCGTCAAAGGGCAAATTGTCGAAGTCCGCCCCGGCCCGGTGGTCACCTTGTACGAATTAGACCCTGCACCGGGAACCAAAACCGCCCGCGTGGTTGGTCTGGCTGACGACATCGCCCGCTCTATGAGTGCGGTGAGTGTGCGCATTGCCGTGGTTCCGGGAAAATCGACCATCGGCATCGAACTCCCCAACCAGATCCGCGAAATGGTGAATTTCCGCGAGCTTTTGGCCGCCGATGCTTTCCATCACGATAGTCTGGCGCTCTGTTTGGCTTTAGGGCGCGATATCGGCGGAACCCCGGTCTATGTCGATCTGTCGCGCATGCCACATTTGCTGATCGCGGGAACCACCGGATCGGGGAAATCAGTGGCGGTCAACACGATGATTTGCTCGCTGCTCTATCGCATGACCCCGGATCAATGCCGCTTTATCATGATTGATCCCAAGATGCTGGAGCTCAGCGTCTATGATGGTATTCCCCATTTGTTGACCCCAGTGGTCACCGATCCCGGTAAGGCGGTGGTGGCCCTAAAATGGGCGGTCAAGGAAATGGAAAACCGATATCGCGCCATGAGCAGCCTGGGAGTACGCAATATCGCAGGCTATAACGCTCGCCTACGCGATGCGGCGGAAAAAGGCCAAAGCCTGACACGCACAGTACAAACGGGATTTGATCCCGAAACTGGCCAGCCCGAATACGAAGAGCAAGAGCTTGATACAACGCCGTTGCCGTTTGTGGTGGTAATCGTTGACGAAATGGCTGACTTGATGCTGGTGGCTGGCAAAGACGTCGAGGCCGCCATTCAACGCTTGGCGCAGATGGCGCGCGCAGCTGGTATCCATCTAATCATGGCCACCCAGCGCCCCAGCGTTGATGTGATTACTGGCACGATTAAGGCCAACTTCCCAACGCGCATTTCCTTCCAGGTCACCAGTAAAATCGACAGCCGCACCATTTTGGGCGAGCAAGGGGCCGAACAGCTGCTGGGTCAGGGCGATATGCTCTATATGGCCGGCGGTGGGCGAATCACCCGTGTGCACGGCCCCTTTGTCGCTGATGGCGAAGTCGAAGCCATTGTTGCCCACCTCAGCCAGCAAGGCGGGCCAGATTATTTAGACGCCGTCACCGACGAAGCCGAGCAAGGATCTTCAACTATGCTTGATGCCCTAACAGGGGCGGAAGGAGCCTCCGAAGGTGGGGGTAACAACGACGCTTTGTTTGATCAGGCCGTGGCGCTAGTAGCCCGTGATCGCAAGGCCTCGATCAGCTATGTGCAGCGCTGTTTGCAGATTGGCTATAACCGCGCAGCCCGCATCATTGAGCGGATGGAGCAAGAGGGCATGGTTTCCAAAGCCAATCGGGTGGGCAAGCGCGAAGTCCTTTTACCGCCACCAGCCGAGGAACAGTTTTAGACTGTCTGGTGTCTGATGGGGCATTAGACCTGTGCGCCGCCGCAATGGTTCGCTACCATGGCTCTATCATTCTTGATCACGTTTTGCTTGCGGAGCCCCGATGCGCCCTTCTTTTAGCGATCTAGAGCAAATAGCATTGCTCCGGTGCGAGCATGACGACGAACATGCCGTGGGACGCCGCGGGGAAAGCATGACCGGAGGTAAAAAGGTTCGCCTCAGCCACGCGGCCCGCTTTCAACAGCCAGAAAGCAAGCCACGTCTGATTGTGACCTGTGATCTAACCCCACCGACAGGCCGTAAAGGACGCTAAGGATTTATAAGGCCTTAAGCCTTTTCATCAGCTTAATTCCCTTACAGCGACCCACCCAAGGTTCCCTTGGTCGATGGCACGGCATCGGCCTTCCGAGGATCAATTTCGATCGCTTGCCGCAGGGCGCGGGCAAGAGCTTTAAAGCTGCTTTCGATAATATGATGGCAGTTTTCGCCATAATGGTTTTGCACATGCAGAGTGATCCCCGCCGCCTGAGCAAAAGCCTGGAACCATTCCTTGAACAGTTCGGTATCCATATCGCCGATTTTATCGCGGCTAAAGTTTACTTTCCAAATCAGGTAAGGGCGGTTCGACAGATCCAATGCTACCTGAGTTAGAGTTTCATCCATTGGAATGAGGGCAGCACCATAGCGCGTGATGCCTTTGCGGTCACCCAGGGCCTTGGCGACAGCCTGGCCAATGGCGATGCCGCAGTCTTCGGTGGTGTGGTGAAAGTCGATATGCAGATCACCCTTGGCCCGCACCGTGAGATCAATCAGCGAATGGCGGGAAAGCTGTTCTAGCATATGATCAAGAAAACCGATGCCGGTGGAAACGTCATAGAGTCCGGTTCCATCAAGGTTTACCGAAACCGAGATTTGCGTTTCTTGGGTATTGCGGTCCATGGATGCCTGGCGCATGGAAAGTCCTGTTTGCTATAGCAAGGGGCGAAGGTCTGCTTATCTACATCTATGTGAAAGTCAGCGATAACTTCCTTTAGCGTGCAACCATAAAAAGAACCCCTATAAAATGGGGAATATTAAACACGCTGTTGTTTCTTATGTAACACCTCTCGACCATAACGCCAAGGCAGGTGGCAAAGTGAATTTGAAGGGCGAAAAAATATCCCAATACCGCACAAAAGTCGCAGAACCGAAGTCGGATAATGAAGGGGACTCTTTTTGACAGAGTGCATTTTAATTTTGTTATTTTTACTCTATAAAAAATAGAGAAAATATATTTCCAATACATTGATATAAAATGTTTTTCCTAAATAAAATCCAGGACAAAATAGACACAAAGCCCCCCTATTTTGCGATATCTTATGATAAAACCTGTCGATAGAGCACAACCCATGATAAACCTATCTCGGAGCCTGTACCTCGACCTTAGGGCTCAAGAATGACGTCATAAAATCTTCGACCTTTGGTGAAAAAACTTTGGCCAATTTTGGCGAAAAAAAAACCTCAGGCTTAGCATCACAGCGCTCAGCTGCATCCATGGGTGCGCAAGATGTCTGTGCTTTCTAGTGGTCTACACCCATGCTTATAGGTATGGTTGCGGGTATGGATCTTATTGTGATGCCGGGGGGCGGGAAGTGTTTTTCAATCCACCAGGGATCTCTGCTATGGTAACGGTGAAAACGTGACTGAGAACGAACCGATTAAAGCCCGACGTCGCCAGCCGATCACGGCCAAAGAATATGGGCCTGATCCTGTCGACGTCCATGTGGGAAAACGCTTGCGTCTGCGGCGCACCCTCCTTGGTATGAGCCAAGAACAATTGGCTGCCGCCGTTGGGGTGACATTCCAGCAAATTCAAAAATACGAACGCGGATCGAACCGGGTTTCGGCGTCGCGTCTGTATGACGTTGCCCGCGTTCTCGGAGTGGAAATTTCGTTTTTCTTCGAGGATATCGGCGGCGATATTACCGATAAGCGGCCAACCCAGCATCTGCCTCAAGAAGCAGGGATCGAGCTGTCTGACCGGCCAATGCCAGCCTACGAGATGGACGAAATGTCTCGTTCAGAAACGCTGGAATTGGTCCGCTGCTATTGGCGCCTGCCCAATCTGGACATGCGCAAGCATATCCTAGATTTGCTGCGCACCATGAGCCGCCGCGAGTAATCAACAAAGACGTCGTTGCAGATGGTTCAGTCTGCCCAGGATTTGCGCTAGCCCTCATCATGGCCAATTTTGTGCCTAAAAGGGGGCTAGCGGCTTAGCCAACGGTCACACTGTATGCTTTATCCTTCAGCGTTTTCCGAAAGCTTGGTATCTGCATCATCGGTGGTCGGTGGGTTCAAGGCTTTTTGATGCTGCATCAAAGCCTCCTCCGCTGCAACACGAGCGACGGCAATCAGGTGGGTGACTTCCGAAGCACCGACTTGGCGGACATCTTTTTCAAAGCGTGAGGCAACGGTACAAAAAGCCTCGAGAACTTTGATGAGGGGATCTGTATCCAGAGATGGGGGCTGCTGTAAGGGCGTCATGGGCAAGGGCTCCGGGCGTGTCATTGTCGGCTGCCATCAATTGGCGATGGCCAAGGGCCGAGGCACGCAGGAAAGATGTCAGAGTAAAGTGGCAACCAGATAGGGCTAACCTTTGGTCAATCTATCAATAGTTGCCGTTGGTTGAAACCTAAAAATTGGTCTTATTATTTTTTCTATATATAGGTGCATTTCAACTAGGGGAAGAGTTGATTTTTTACTCCTTAAATTTGGCGAGAAAAATCAATGCAGACAAAGAAGTTCTTGCCGGTCAATCAACCAAATACTCCTGCTGAAACAATCACCCTCATTCAAAAAGCCCTTGATGATTGTGAACGCAATCACGGGGTAACGGTCTTGTTTGCCGCCGAAAGTGGTAGTCGCGCCTGGGGATTTTCCACGCCAAACAGCGACTATGATGTGCGTTTCGTCTATTATCATCCGTCTGACTGGTATTTATCCCTTATCCCTGGCCGTGATGTGATTGAATACCCGGTCTCTGATCGCTTGGATCTGGTCGGATGGGATTTGCAAAAAGCCCTGCGCTTACTGATCGCAGGAAATCCAACACTGATTGAATGGCTGAATGTCCCCATCCTTTATCGAGAAAACGCCGAAACAGACCTTATCCGCCGCTTAGTCCCCCAGAGCAAATACCGCCGGGCTGCCTTTTACCATTACCGATCTTTGGCACTCAAGGTGATCAAAACCCATATTAGCGGCAAGTCTCAGGTCACCTTAAAGACCTATCTCTATGCTGTTCGCGCGGTTCTGCTTTTGGCTTGGTTGCGGGAAAAGACGGCTGGCCCCCTAGCGATGGATCTGCCAACACTCTTGCTAGCAGCAAACGTCCCCACCAAGATCGAACAAGAGATTGACAGTCTTCTCCGCCACAGGGCAATGCCTGAAGCAAACCGCAACGGAGCGCCACTTCCGCTTTTGGAGGCCTGGCTTACCGAGCAGCTTTCCCTGCCAATGCCGCCCTTCTGTTCGACGCCGTTGCCCGCTTTTGCAACCGATCCTGTTGCCCAACAGGCGGAGTATATTTTCCGCCATATTGTTTTGCGTTCTGCCTCGCTGCCATAGCTTGTAGGCTAAATCCTCCCTTTCCCTTGAACAAAGCGCCATCCTCCCCCATCTTGGCCGGACGCTTGGGGACCGTCATAAGCACAGTCCCCACCGCATATTTTTGGTTCATTTTGGGTACGGTGAAAGTATGTCCGATTCTCAGAGTTCTGCCGTCTGGCACGGCACCACCATTTTGTCCGTGCGCAAAAACGGGCGTGTGGTCGTTGCTGGCGATGGCCAAGTGACCTTGGGTACGATCGTGGTCAAGGCCAATGCGCGCAAAGTCCGCCCGTTGGCCGATGGCTCGGTACTGGCAGGCTTTGCCGGGGCAACCGCCGATGCCTTTACCCTGTTTGAACGCCTGGAAGCCAAGCTGGAAAAACACCCCGGCCAACTAACCCGTGCTTGCGTCGAACTGGCGAAAGACTGGCGCACCGATCGCTATCTGCGGCGCCTAGAAGCAATGATGGCGGTGGTCGATAAGGATGTATCGCTGATTTTATCAGGCACTGGCGATGTGCTAGAACCCGAAGATGGCTTAATTGGCATCGGCTCAGGCGGCGCCTTTGCCTTGTCGGCGGCACGCGCCCTGATTGACCTGCCCGACCTGGACGCCGAAACCATTGCCCGCAAGTCGATGGCTGTTGCCGGCGACATCTGCATTTACACCAACCACAATGTTGTGCTGGAGAGCCTGTAACCATGACCGCCTTCAGTCCGCGGGAAATTGTTTCCGAACTCGACCGTTATATCGTTGGCCAAAATGACGCTAAGCGCGCGGTGGCGATTGCCCTGCGTAACCGCTGGCGCCGTCAGCAGCTTGACCCTGCCTTACGCGAAGAAGTGCTGCCAAAAAACATTTTGATGATTGGGCCTACCGGCGTCGGCAAGACCGAAATTGCCCGTCGCCTGGCCCGTTTGGCACAGGCTCCCTTTATCAAGGTCGAAGCAACAAAGTTTACCGAAGTCGGCTATGTGGGCCGTGACGTGGAAAGCATCATCCGCGATCTGGTCGAAATCGCCCTGACCGAAACCCGCGAACGGCTGCGCAAAGACGTGACCGTGCGCGCCGAAGCCAATGCCGAAGAGCGGGTCTTAGATGCCTTAGTGGGCACCTCGGCCAGCGAAAACACCCGCCAAAGCTTCCGCAAAAAACTGCGCGAAGGCGAATTGGCTGAGCGTGAAATTGAAATCGACCTGCAAGACAACAGCGGCATGGGCATGCCGACCATGGATATCCCCGGCATGCCTGGGGCGCAAATGGGGATGCTTAACCTCAACGATATCTTTGGCAAAGCTTTTTCCGGGCGGACTAAAACACGCAAAATGCGCGTTGCCGATAGCTATGATCTGCTGCTGCGTGAAGAAGCCGATAAGCTGCTTGACGAAGAAAAGGTCACGCAAGACGCCCTGCGCGCGGTGCAAAATGATGGCATCGTCTTTTTAGACGAAATCGACAAGATCACTGCCCGTCAAGAAGCCCGTGGCGGCGATGTCAGCCGCGAAGGGGTGCAACGCGATTTACTGCCCCTAATCGAAGGCACTACCGTTAGCACCAAATACGGTGCGGTGAAAACTGACCATATTTTGTTTATCGCCTCGGGCGCTTTCCATTTGGCCAAGCCGTCGGATCTTTTGCCCGAATTGCAAGGCCGCTTGCCGATTCGCGTTGAATTACAGGCGCTGACCAAGGCCGATTTCCGCCGTATTTTGACCGAGCCCGAAGCCAGCCTGATCACCCAATACAAAGCCCTGATGGCCACCGAAAATGTCACTTTAGACTTTTCCGAAGAGGCAATTGATGCCTTGGCCGACCTGGCTGCCGAAATTAATACCTCGGTGGAAAATATTGGT
>CEGD01000457.1_pt1 | contig 13581 bp, 10 predicted proteins | sample 306751 | NCBI WGS metagenome assembly CEGD01 (sample SAMEA2755657, study PRJEB7226) | microbial mat metagenome | biome: microbial mat; feature: hypersaline; material: grass silage | place: USA | collected 2014-02-19 | depth 0 m
AAAGGCAAAACGCTCTAGAAAAAATCCCGAGGTAATAGAGATATCTGTGTTTTGGGTTTCTGTACAGCTGACGGGTAATAAAAAGAGTGCGCTTTGGTGATAAAGACCAAAGCGCACTCTTTTTATTAATTCTGAATTTAGAGTAAGCCCGGAGTAAAATTTTACTCGCTCGGGATTTTCTCTAGTGGGTCATCAAAGCCGATTCTTCACCATCCTTTGCGGGGGGCGGCGTTTCTTCTTCTTCCTGCCATTCAATCGGCGTCAGCGGGCGAGCGAGGGCATGCTCAAGTACCTCGTCAACCACGGTCACCGGGATGATTTTCATACCGCTGATAACGTTGTCAGGAATATCTTCCAGATCTTTTTCGTTATCTTTGGGGATTAGGACCGTCTTAATGCCGCCGCGTAAGGCCGCAAGCAGTTTTTCTTTGAGGCCGCCAATCGGCAGAACACGACCACGCAGAGTGATTTCGCCGGTCATCGCCACATCAGCCCGTACTGGAATGCCGGTCAGAGTGGAGACGATGGCCGTGCACATGGCGATCCCTGCCGACGGGCCGTCTTTGGGGGTGGCGCCCTCGGGGACGTGAACGTGGATGTCTTTTTTCTCAAAGACAGTCGGTTTGATACCAAAAGCGACCGCGCGGGCACGGCTGTAGGAACGGGCCGCTTCGACCGATTCTTTCATCACATCACCCAGCTGGCCGGTTAGGGTGAATTTACCCTTGCCAGGGACAGTGATCGATTCGATGGACAGCAGATCGCCGCCGACTTCGGTCCAGGCTAGCCCGGTCACCACGCCCACCAAGTCTTCCATTTCGGCTTCGCCGTAATGGAACTTGCGGACACCGGCATAGGTTTTCAGATTATCAGAAGTCACGGCAATCGAGGTTACGCCCTCGCTCATCATGATCTCTTTGATTGCTTTACGGATCAGGCCAGCAATTTCGCGTTCAAAGTTACGCACCCCGGCTTCGCGGGTGTAATAGCGCACGATGTCGCGCAGAGCATCGTCGGTGATGCTCCATTCGCTTTCCTTAACGCCGTTGGCTTCCAGCTGCTTGGGGATCAGGTGGCGGCGCGAGATTTCGACTTTTTCGTCTTCGGTGTAACCAGACAGACGGATGATTTCCATGCGGTCCAGCAACGGCTGCGGCATGCGCAGAGAGTTTGCGGTGCAAACAAACATCACGTCAGACAGATCGTAATCGACTTCTAGGTAGTGGTCCTGGAAAGTCCCGTTCTGTTCGGGATCTAGCACCTCAAGCAAAGCAGATGACGGATCGCCGCGCCAATCGGCACCCAGCTTATCCACTTCGTCGAGAAGGAACAGCGGGTTGGAGGTTTTGGCTTTCTTCATCCCCTGGATCACCTTACCGGGCATAGAGCCGATATAGGTGCGCCGGTGACCGCGAATTTCCGACTCGTCACGCACGCCACCCAGGCTCATGCGGACAAAGTTACGGTTGGTGGCGCGGCCAATGGATTTACCCAGCGAGGTTTTCCCCACGCCCGGCGGGCCAACCAAGCACAGAATCGGGCCTTTGACCGTTTTGGTGCGTGCCTGAACGGCAAGATATTCCAAAATACGGTCTTTGACCTTTTCCAGACCATAGTGGTCGGCATCAAGGACGGTTTTCGCCTTGTTTAGATCGGTATCGACCTTGGAACGCTTTTTCCACGGGATCGATAAAATCCAGTCTAAATAATTACGAACAACGGTGGCCTCGGCGGACATCGGGCTCATCGAACGCAGCTTTTTCAGCTCGCCTTCTGCCTTTTCTTTGGCTTCGCGGGACAGGCGAGTCTTTTTGATGCGTTCTTCGATTTCGGTGGTTTCGTCTTTGCCGTCTTCGCCTTCGCCGAGTTCCTTCTGAATGGCCTTCATCTGCTCATTCAGGTAGTACTCGCGCTGGGTCTTTTCCATCTGTCGCTTAACGCGATTGCGAATTTTCTTTTCGACCTGCAGAACGCCAATTTCTGATTCCATGTGGCCATAGACGCGCTCAAGGCGCTCGGCAACGGTGGACCGTTCAAGAAGCTCCTGCTTTTCGGCGATTTTCAGCGACAGGTGCGAGGCGATGGTGTCAGCCAGCTTGGCGGGGTCTTCGATCTGATTGATCGAAACCAGCACCTCGGGAGGGATTTTTTTGTTCAGCTTGATATACTGCTCGAACTGCGAAATTACCGAGCGGGCCAGGGCTTCGAGTTCCTGTGCGTCATCGCTGGTGTCTTCAAGCAGTTGGGCTTCGGCCTCGAAGAAGTCTTCGCGGTCTGTATAGCGCAGAATTCGTGCGCGCTCGCCGCCTTCGACCAGGACTTTGACCGTCCCGTCAGGCAGTTTCAACAGCTGCAGGACCGTCGATACAGTGCCGATGTCATAGATATCATCGGCGCCCGGATCGTCCTGGGCAGCGTTTTTCTGAGCAACCAGCAGGATCTGCTTGTCGTCGGCCATAACGTCTTCTAGGGCGCGCACGCTTTTGTCGCGGCCCACAAACAGCGGGACGATCATATGGGGGAAGACGACGATGTCCCGCAAAGGCAGGACGGGGAAAGTCTGAGTTCGGCCGGTCACAACGTACCTCGTCACTAGGGCAAGACCTAACCTGACGGTAATGGCCTGCACTGTCTTGTACAGCGGCTCTGCCCCTGAATGGGCACAGAACCAAGAGTAGATATAGGAAGCATTTGCGACAGCAACAGCCTTGACGAACGAAAAACTCGTCCTAGCACTGCGCTTAGCAGAAAACGAATACCCCCTTTAGCAACACGGCGGCCATTGGATTGGGTTGTTCCAACAGCCGCCCCGATGCTTGCCTTACGGTATTGGTCGTAAGGCGTTTGGTCAAAAATCCATGGCCCCGACCTTAGGCGCTGGATTCGGCACTTTCAGCATGCTGGTCAGAATAGATGATCAGCGGTGCGGCACGCTGTTCAGCGGCTTCGGCGTTGACCACCACTTCTTCGATGCCTTCTTGACCCGGCAAGTCAAACATGGTGTCGAGCAAGATGCCTTCCATGATTGACCGCAGGCCACGGGCGCCGGTTTTACGGGCGATGGCTTTCTTGGCAATCGCTGCTAGGGCATCTTCGCTAAAGGTCAGCTTGGCGCTTTCCATGTCAAACAGGCGCTGATACTGCTTGACCAGAGCATTCTTGGGCTCGGTCAAAATTTTGATCAGGGCGGGTTCGTCGAGGTCTTCGAGGGTGGCAAGCACCGGCAGACGACCAACGAATTCCGGGATCAGGCCATATTTCAGCAGATCTTCGGGTTCAACTTCGCGCAACAGTTCGCCGGTTTTACGCTGTTCAGGGTCACGGACGTCGGCACCAAAGCCGATAGACGTTCCCTTGCCACGCATGGCAACGATCTTGTCCAAGCCTGCAAAGGCACCGCCGCAGATGAACAAGATATTGGTGGTATCAACCTGCAAGAATTCTTGCTGCGGATGCTTGCGCCCACCCTGGGGCGGCACCGAAGCAACGGTGCCTTCCATGATCTTTAGCAGGGCCTGCTGCACGCCTTCGCCCGACACATCGCGGGTGATTGACGGATTGTCTGACTTGCGGGAAATCTTGTCGATTTCATCGATATAGACGATGCCGCGCTGCGCCCGTTCAACGTTGTAATCGGCGGCTTGCAACAGTTTGAGGATGATGTTTTCCACATCCTCACCCACGTAACCGGCTTCGGTTAGGGTGGTTGCATCGGCCATCGTGAAGGGAACATCAAGGATGCGGGCCAGAGTCTGCGCCAGCAGCGTTTTACCGCAGCCAGTCGGACCGATCAGCATGATGTTCGACTTGGCGATTTCGATTTCGTTGCTTTTGGCGCCAGCCGATAAACGTTTATAATGGTTGTGTACGGCGACCGACAGCACCCGCTTGGCATGGGGCTGGCCGATCACATAATCATCCAACACAGCCATGATGTCGCGCGGCGACGGGACACCATCGCGGGATTTCACAAGATTGGTCTTGTGCTCTTCGCGGATGATATCCATGCACAGCTCGACACATTCATCACAGATGAAAACCGTCGGGCCAGCGATGAGTTTGCGCACCTCGTGCTGGCTCTTTCCGCAAAAAGAGCAGTACAGGGTGTTTTTAGAGTCGCCGCCTGAGGACTTGCTCATTGTATCTCCACTCCTTGCGGTGGCTTTATGCACCGCCGAAACCAATCCGGTGATCGAGTGCAACCAGCACTATTTCAATCCCTTAGCATCAAATTTAAATCCAATCCAGGACTTGAATGCTAGATTCCGGTGCGGTAACGCCAAAGCCACCGGGCCTATGGGCCCTTTACCTATCGATAATGTTAGCCGGAGCACTTGCCATCACACAACGACAAAAAAGCGTTTGCCGTTCATGCCCTATTGCAGAGCTAGACTTTTTGGGCCTTTTGCGGGCATGAAGTGCGCAGGGTAGGGCGCAGAACACCCCCCACCCCGCTAACGCCGCTTAGCTATTTTTGTCGTCGTCGCCTTTCGGGCGCGAGCTCACCACCTCGTCGATCAGGCCAAAGGCCTTGGCGTCTTCGGCGGGCATGAACTTATCGCGTTCCATCGCCGCTTCGATCTCTTCGAGGGGGCGACCGGTGTGTTGGGCATAGATGCCATTCAAGCGCGCGCGCAGGCTGAGAATTTCGCGGGCGTGAATTTCGATGTCCGACGCCTGGCCCTGGAAGCCACCAGAGGGCTGGTGAACCATGATCCGCGAATTGGGCAGCGAATAGCGCTTGCCCGGTGCCCCTGCGGCCAACAGCAGCGAGCCCATCGATGCGGCTTGCCCAATGCACAGGGTGGACACGTCGCAGCGGATGTACTGCATGGTATCATACATCGCCAAGCCCGAGGTCACGACCCCGCCCGGAGAGTTGATGTAGATGGCGATGTCTTTGCTCGGGTTTTCCGATTCCAAAAACAACAGCTGCGCACAGACCAGGGTCGATACGTGGTCGTTGACTTGGCCGGTCAGGAAAATGATTCGTTCTTTGAGCAGACGTGAATAAATATCAAATGACCGCTCGCCCCGGTTGGTTTGCTCGATCACCATGGGCACCAGAGTGTTCATATAGACGTCGTAAGGGTCCCGCTCGCTCATTCTAGCGCCTTTCAACATGGGTTGGCCGGGCTCCGGCGGAGCGCGCGGCAAAGAAAATGCCCCATTGGGCAATTATGTCCTTAGGCACAGGGCCTTGGTGTCTATGTAGGGAGCATTTACGGCTTCGTCCAGCAGAGGAGCAAAACGGCAGGTCATTGTCCAAACACCACACATAGCAGATGCATTCCGACAGCGAACCTAACCCCGCAAACGCAACAAGGGGGAGACCTCGATTTTGGCGAGGCATCCCCCTTGTTTCAATGGCTAAAAGGTGCTGCATGGCCAAAAATGTTGATTTTCGACGAAAAAACAGCTCCTGGTGCCTTTGACGCTGACGGTATGACGCCTAAAATGCAAGCGCCACACCATCAGGCTAGCCCTTATTCACCAGCGGCTTCTTCGACCGGCTCGGCTTTCTTCTTTTTGCTGGCTTTCTTGGCCGGCTTGACGTCGTCTTCATCTTCGTCGTTGCCAGTCAGCTCAGCGGCAGTCATCTCGACTTCGGTAACGTCAGCCATCTCGATGATGAAATCGATCACTTTGTCTTCGTACAGCGGGGCGCGCATGGAATCGAGCGCCTGCTGATTGTTCTGGAAGTACTGGAAAACAGCCTGTTCCTGGCCCGGGAAGCGCATGGCTTCCTGCATGATGGCGCGGTTCAGGTCTTCCTGGGTGACTTGCAGTTCGTTCTTTTGGCCGATGTCAGCCAACAGCAGGCCCAAGCGAACGCGACGTTCGGCGAGCGTGGTGTATTCGGCCTTCAGCTCGTCATCCGACTTGCCCTTGTCGTCTTCGTCCAAGGTGTCGTTCTTTTTGGCGTCTTCGATCTGCTTCCAGATGGCATTGAATTCCATCTCGGTCATGCCGGGGGGCACGTCGAAGGAGGCTTTTTCAGCGAGGATGTCGAGCAATTCGCGCTTCATGCGATTGCGGGCGGCACCGGCATATTCACCTTCGATCTGGCCGAGAACGGCCTTGCGCAGGGCTGCGAGATCTTCGAGGCCAACCGACTTGGCGAATTCATCGTCAAGCTCGGGAACCACGCTTTCTTTCAGCGCCTTAACGGCAACAGCGAAGACGGCTTCTTTGCCAGCGAGATCGGCAGAGTGGTAATCTTCGGGGAAGGAAACGGTCACCGACACGTCTTCGCCGGGCTTGGCGCCAATCAGCTGATCTTCAAAGCCGGGAATAAAGCTGCCCGAACCCAGTTCCAGGTCATAGCCTTCGCCCTTACCGCCGGGGAATTCAACGCCGTCGATGCTGCCGACGAAATCAATTTCCAGGACGTCGCCCTTCTTCGCCTTGCGCTTGGAGTCGAGCGCCTTGCTTTCCTTGCGGCTTTCGGCGATGCGACCCAGCGCTTCGTCGATTTCGCTGTCTTCAATCTTAACCTTGGGCTTGTTCAAAGCGATGGACTTCATGTCCATGGCTTCGATTTCCGGCAGCACTTCAACGACCAGCTTGAATTCCAGGTCCTTGCCTTCGTCGAAGGAGGTGACTTCGATCTTGGGCTGCATTGCCGGCTTTAGCGAACGTTCGGTCATGGCGGCGTCTGAGGACTGCTGAACAGTCATCTCAAGAACTTCACCCATAACAGAGGAGCCGTAACGCTGTTGCATCAGCGACATCGGCACTTTGCCGGGGCGGAAGCCAGGAATGCGAACCTGCTGGGAAAGCTCCTTCAGGCGGCTTTCGACCTGGGTCTGGATTTGCGCGGCCGTAACAACGATCTTGAATTCGTGCTTCAGGCCTTCGGCGGTGATTTCAGTGACCTGCATGGAACATCCCGAAAGTATGGTTAGTCATCTGTGGAAGCCACTTGCCCCTCTACGTCACGGGGCCAGCAGCCGGTGGTTGAAACCAACGGATTGGGCCGCAGCGTCTTGGCGCGCCCGCCCATCGGTCTAAAACTCTTAAATCTGCGTATAGTCTGCGCCAAACAAATAGCCCGCCGCGCGGCCTGTCTTCGCCCCCGTTTCCGCAGAACACGGAGCGCAAAGCCAATCAGCCGCGTGCGGGGCATTTACAGAGCAATGGTGCGGGCGAAGGGACTCGAACCCCCACGTCTTGCGACACCAGAACCTAAATCTGGCGTGTCTACCAATTCCACCACGCCCGCATCTCTGTAACTGCTCGACCCACTGAACCAGCCTTAGGTTTCGTCCTTTTGCAGGTGGTTTCCCAATCTGTCAAGGTCAGCCTGAAGGCTAGTCGTGCGCTCAAGCTCATCCGATCCGATGTGCCTGAGGCCCTATGACATAGACAATAGTGCACCCTTTGGGCAATAGCAGAATGCAGAAATTTGCAAAACAATGCCATTTAATGGAAAAATGATCATTAATATGTTTGGATGAAGGGGTATAAATGGGGTCCCTGGAGGGCACAACCTAAGGGGCATCTGTCAGGAAAGTATTTTTCAAGGTGGTGCTTGACGCCGGTGCGTTAATTCTTCTGGCTCTAGGGTGCACTTTCCCGCTGCCGTGAACAGGGACCGAGCTTATATGAAAATATACTTATTGGTCTCAATCAAAAATAAAGTATATTTGTGGTTAAGCGAGTATGAGTGCGTTTGATGGGGGTGGCTCAATCCCCACGTCTAACGTGAGCACCATTGGTTTTCGGAGGCCGAAGGAGCTTCGTCGGAGAAAAACGTAAGATTAAAGAGACGTTTTGGGCGTTTAGCAGCCTATGGGAACAACAATACCTGTACATGTTTGGTCGCCATACACGCGATATAAGTTAACCAGATATCAGAGATCACAGGTCGGTCAACGCACGCTGAGCGATTGTAGGACTGATGGCATAACGAGGGGAGAGCTGCGTTGAGCAATACGATGGACCGCAAGGATCGACTGGCGTATCTGCAAATTGATGATGCTACGATCCAGGCATTGCGCGAGTTTCGCACAGTGCTGGAGCCGCAGATGGATAGTATCCTAAATGAATTTTATGGATACCTTGGTAAATACGTCAATCTTAGCTCGAAATTTAATGGTCCGCAGGGTATTGACCATGCGCGCCGGATGCAGCGTAAGCATTGGTTAGACTTTGTTTTTGCTGGTGATTTCTCTGATCGTTATTTTGAACAAACCAACACTATTGGGCGCGTTCATGAACGCGTTGGCCTAGAACCACGTTGGTATATGGGGGGCTATTGCTTCACCCTGAATAAGTTGATCTCGATCATCACTCAGACCTACCGTAAAAAACCCGAGCGGTGTGCTCAGGTGATCGCGGCGGTTAATAAGGCTGTCTATTTGGATATGGATTTGGCTATTTCGGTTTATATCGATACTGCCAAGCAAACCGCAGGGAATACCTTGAACGAACACGCCAATGTGTTTGAAAACGAGGTTCATTCGATGGTGGAAATCGTCGCTTCGGCGGCGACCGAACTGCAATCGACATCGCAAGCGATGGCGTCAACAGCCGAAGCAACCAGTCATCAGGCGTCGTTGGTGGCTAATGCCGCCGAGTCGGCGGCATCTAATGTGCAGACTGTTGCGGCGGCTGCCGAAGAATTGCATGCTTCGATTGGTGAAATCAGCCGACAGGTTGCCGAATCGACCCGCATTTCGCAAAATGCGGTCAACGAGGCCAATCGCACGAATACCTTGGTGAATGGTCTTGCCCATGCCGCTGATAAAATTGGCGAAGTGGTGAAGTTGATTAATGACATCGCCAGTCAAACAAACTTGCTGGCGTTGAACGCCACCATCGAGGCCGCGCGGGCAGGCGATGCCGGCAAGGGGTTTGCTGTTGTTGCTAACGAAGTCAAAAATCTCGCTAGTCAGACTGCTCGGGCGACGGATGAGATTTCTAATCAGATTTCAAACGTGCAAGGGGCGACCAAAGACGCTGTAGCGGCCATCCAGGGCATTAGTCAGACCATCGCCCATATTAATGAAATTGCTTCGGCGATTGCTGCTGCGGTTGAGCAGCAGGGATCAGCAACGCAGGAAATCGCTCGCAACGTGCAGGAAGCTTCTACAGGCACCAGCGAAGTGACGAGCAATATCCATAACGTTACCGAGGCAAGTACCGAAACAGGTCATGCGGCTGGCGAAGTTCTTGTCGCATCGCGTGAATTGTCATCTCAGGCCGAAAAGCTGCGATCAAAGGTTGACGCATTCTTGACCGATATTCGCTCGCTGTAAGATACAAGAAGATAAATTTCGAATGGGGTGCCATGGGCGTTAGGCTTGCGGCACCCCGTTTGTGTTCTAACCAGACTGGCGAAGTGGTGTTGATGGATATTGAAAAGCTGCGTACCCGGATTCGTGCCCTGCAGGTTCGGACCGAGGCGAATGGCTGTACCGAGGCTGAGGCCCTGACAGCGGCTGCGAAGCTGTCTGAACTGTTAGATCGGCATGACCTTGATCTGGGTGATCAGGCCTTGCGAGATACCCCGTGTGAACGGCTGAATTTGGAAACAGGGCGCAAACAGCGTCAGCCTATGGATGCCTATTTGCCCGCTTTGGCCGCAGCCTATGGCTGCCGGGTTTGGATGGAGCGTGATGCAAAACGGAAAATCACCTATGTGATTTTTGGCCTTCCTGCCGCCTTGGAGATGGTGCGTTCGATGCACCAAATGTTTGGCGAGGCTTTGGCGGCGGAGTGGGTACGCTTTCGCGATGCGCAGCGGTTTATTCGACAAAACGAAGATGCCAAGGCGGGGTTTCAATTTGGCATGGCGGCGGCTTTGGCTGATCGCTTGCAGGCACAACAAAGTGATCGTCAACAGCTGGAACAGCATGCTGCGACCGGGCGCGGTTTGATCGCTCTGCGCCATGATGTGGTTGAGCGGGCTTTCGATGACCTTGGGCTTGCTCTGCGGCAAAGTGGCGGATCGGGGCGACGGTTTGCCACCGACATGTTTGCCGAAGGAGAGCAAGCCGCTAAGACGGTATTGTTGCCAGACGCAGGATAGGGATATCGGGCGAGGAGCTCTGTGAGTTCCTCTTGTTAAGAGGTCTGGATGACTAAAAAAACCGCCTGAGGATTTCGCCTCAAGCGGTTTTCTTTACACATACAGAGGCTCGGTTAGCCGCAAGGTAAGGCGCTTTCGTGGTTGAAAGCGCCTTTGGGGAAACCCCTACTTGCGGTCTTCCAGGGCAACAAAAGTCTTGTCGAAATCGCCGGTGAACAGCTGGCGGGGACGACCGATCTTCTGGTGCGGATCTTCGATCATTTCCGACCACTGAGCGATCCAGCCGGTAGTCCGGGCGAGAGCGAACAGGCAGGTGAACATCGACACCGGAATGCCCATGGCGCGGAAGATGATGCCCGAATAGAAATCGACGTTCGGGTAGAGCTTCTTTTCGATGAAGTATTCGTCTTCCAGAGCAATCCGCTCCAGTTCCATCGCGATTTCGAGCAAGGGTTCGTCTTTGATGTCCAGCTCGTCAAGAACTTCGCGGCAGGTCTGGGCCATGATCGTGGCGCGCGGGTCGTAGTTCTTGTAGACGCGGTGGCCAAAGCCCATCAGACGGAACGGATCGTTCTTGTCTTTGGCTTTGAGGACGAATTCGGGGATCCGATCCTTGGAACCGATTTCGCTCAGCATCTTGAGAACGGCTTCGTTTGCACCACCATGTGCCGGGCCCCACAGCGAGGCGATACCAGCAGCGATACAGGCGAACGGGTTGGCGCCCGACGAACCGGCCAGACGGACGGTGGAGGTCGAGGCGTTCTGTTCGTGGTCAGCGTGCAGGATCAAAATACGATCCATGGCGCGCGCCAGGGTCGGGCTAACCTTGTATTCCTGGCACGGGGTCGAGAACATCATGTGCAGGAAGTTTTCGGCATAGCTCAGTTCATTTTTGGGGTACATGAACGGCTGACCGATCGAGTACTTATAGGCCCAAGCAGCAATAGTCGGCATCTTGGCGATCAGGCGATGCTGGCTGATTACGCGGTGGTGCGGGTTATTGATATCGAGCGAGTCGTGATAGAACGCTGACAGTGCGCCAACAACACCGCACATGATGGCCATTGGGTGCGCGTCACGGCGGAACCCCTTGAAGAACTGGCTGAGCTGTTCGTGCACCATGGTGTGGTTAGAGATGGTGTTAACGAACTTCTCTTTCTCTTCTGCCGTGGGCAGTTCACCGTTGAGCAGCAGGTAGCAGACTTCAAGGTAGTCGGACTTTTCAGCCAGCTGTTCGATCGGGTAGCCGCGGTGCAGCAGCACGCCTTGGCCACCATCGATATAGGTGATCTTGGATTCGCAGGCCGCAGTGGACACGAAGCCGGGGTCGTAGGTGAACAGGCCTTTGCCGGTCAGTGGGCGTACATCTATGACGTCGGGACCTTCAGTGCCGGAATAGACCGGCAGTTCGATCGCTTCGTCCAGACCATCGACTGTCAAACGTGCTTTCTTGTCAGCCATCAGAGGCTCCTATCATTCTGTTTTGTATTGCTGCGGCTTGCTACTGAGCCGCTTCATAGGAAATGGCCCGAAAAAGGACCCACCCACTATAGAGTTTGAAACAGGATTGTCAATTAAGCCTTGGGGGTGAAATGTTGCATCGCAACAGAAAGAATTTTCCTAGCAATTCAGCTGCTTTGGGGAAATAAATAATTAGTTGTATGTCGACCTGAAAATAATTATACGAGCCAGTCAGCAGGTCTGGATCTTCACACTAGACTTAAGCCTTAGGTAGCGCTGGGCGCGTTGTATTCCAAGGGTGATCTGTCTATACTCTCGCACCTGAGTTGGCACCGTGCCCACTGGTTAAGTGTCAGTTCTGGCATCTCGAGGTACTACTCTCTGAGCACTTCCTAGCAACCTTGTCCTGCAACTGGACAGAAAAGTGTGAACTAGAGCCGTGAACAAGAAAAGACCTGTAAATTTAGATCTGCGAACCATAAAAATGCCACTCCCGGCGATCACTTCAATACTGCATCGCGTATCAGGTGTGGCGCTGTTCTTTGGCGCCATCTTTATGCTTTATGTATTAAGTATGTCGCTGGAATCTCAGGCCGGTTTTGACCGCGCTGCTGAGATGCTCCAGGAGTCATTCCTGGCAAAACTCATTGCATGGGGGCTGGTGTCAGCGCTGCTGTACCACTTCTTTGCAGGTATCAAGCACCTGATCATGGATCTTGGCCACTGTGAAGAACTGGATAGCGGTCGTTTGGCAGCCAAGGTCACTTTGGTGATAGCGGGCATCGCTATCCTGCTTGCGGGAGTCTGGATATGGTAACAAGTATCACAAGCTTTGGTCGTAGCGGCCTGTATGACTGGATGATGCAGCGCGTCACCGCAATTGTACTGCTGGCTTACACCATTTTTATGATCGGCTATCTGCTGATGAATCCGGAACTGGATTACAACCAGTGGAAAGAACTGTTCAGCGGTACGGTCATGCGTATCTTTACCCTGCTGGCAGTTCTGTCCATGGTGGCGCACGCCTGGATCGGTATGTGGTCTGTTTCTACTGACTACATCAAGGCGACCGGTGCTCGCTTCGTGTTCCAGTCCGCATGCGGCCTGCTGGCGTTTATATACGTCGTGTGGGGCATCCAGATTCTGTGGGGTATCTAAAACATGTCTAAACTGCGTACGCTTACTTTCGACGCGATCGTCGTCGGTGGTGGTGGTGCTGGCATGCGCGCTGCGCTGCAGTTGGCACAGTCAGGCCTGAATACGGCCTGTGTCACCAAAGTATTCCCGACCCGTTCTCACACTGTGTCTGCTCAGGGTGGTATTACCTGTGCGATTGCCAGTGCTGATCCGAACGATGACTGGCGCTGGCATATGTATGACACCGTCAAGGGGTCAGACTATATCGGTGACCAGGACGCAATTGAGTACATGTGCTCCGTAGGTCCTCAGGCTGTATTCGAGTTGGATCACATGGGGCTACCGTTCTCGCGTACCGAAATTGGCCGCATCTATCAGCGTCCGTTCGGTGGTCAGTCCAAGGGGCCGGATAACCCTACACAGGCAGCTCGTACCTGTGCAGCGGCAGACCGTACCGGTCATGCGCTTCTGCATACACTGTACCAGGCCAATATGAAGGCCGGTACGACTTTCCTGAATGAATGGTATGCCGTTGATTTGGTCAAGAATGCCGATGGTGATGTGGTTGGCTGTATTGCCATTTGCATCGAAACCGGTGAGACCGTTTATATCAAGTCCAAGGCAACTGTGCTGGCAACTGGTGGTGCGGGTCGTATCTATGCATCCACCACCAATGCACTGATCAATACCGGTGATGGTATTGGTATGGCGATGCGTGCTGGTGTGCCTGTTCAGGATATGGAAATGTGGCAGTTCCACCCGACCGGTATTGCCGGTGCTGGAGTCCTCGTAACCGAGGGTTGTCGAGGTGAGGGTGGCTATCTGGTGAACAAGGATGGCGAGCGCTTCATGGAGCGTTATGCTCCGAACGCCAAAGATCTTGCAGGTCGTGATGTTGTTGCGCGCTCCATGATTCTCGAGATTCTCGAAGGACGTGGTTGTGGCGA
>CEGD01000496.1_pt1 | contig 13574 bp, 10 predicted proteins | sample 306751 | NCBI WGS metagenome assembly CEGD01 (sample SAMEA2755657, study PRJEB7226) | microbial mat metagenome | biome: microbial mat; feature: hypersaline; material: grass silage | place: USA | collected 2014-02-19 | depth 0 m
AATCACGCTCCTGTTTTTACAACATCTTATCCCGATGAGTGGGTTAAAAGATATTTATTAGAAAATTATTATAGTATTGATCCATTGGTTTTAGAAGGGCCTCGGCGAAGACTGCCCTTTCTTTGGTCAGATGTATCACAACCAACAGATCTGAGCCGGAAGCAGGGACAACTTTATTCAGAAGCCGCTGATTTGGGGATTGTGAACGGGATTACTATTCCCATTCATGGGCGGGATGGTGACTATGCGGCAGTTAATTTAATTCCCGATGGAACGCTAAAAGAACAGACTGAAATTTTGACACATCGGCGTCATGCGGCACATCTTATATCCCTTTATTATCATGCTCATTCTGGGATTTCTCTTTTAGAACAGAAAGTTGAAAAAATCCCAGTCGTTCTTACTCCGCGTGAAACTGAAATTTTAACCTGGATGGCACGGGGAAAAAATTCGTGGGAAGTGTCGCAAATACTGAGCCTTTCCGAACGGACAGCCTTGTTTCATATTGATACTGCGAAGAAGAAAATGGGCGTCAGCAGCCAAACGCATTTGGTGGTCAAAGCGGCGATGGAAGGTCTTATCCAGCCATAATAGTCGGTACGGAGGGCGCTATAGCGTTATATCGCGTGCGTTTAGGGCTGTTAGCGGCTCTTTGCTGTCAGTCTGAGACATGGTGGCGGGAAAGCGTATGGTAAAGCGACAGCCCTGGTCTTCGCCGCTGCGCAGAGTGATGGTGCCGCCTAAAATCCCCGTTACCAGGTTATAGACGATATTGAGCCCCAGGCCGCTACCGCCTGAACCTCGGCGGGTGGTAAAAAAGGGATCAAAGACCCGTGATCTGTGAGCAGCGGGAATGCCAATACCGTCATCGGTGAAGGCCAGTTCTATGGTGTTTTCTTCGGCCAGTAACGCAATGGTAATCGCCATATTGCCGTTCTGCCCTTTCGGAAAAGCGTGGGTAACACTGTTCATAATCAGGTTAGTGAGAATTTGAGTGAGTACGCCCGGATAGCTTTCGATAGAGAGATCTTCCGGGCAGTCAATTGTCACCGCGTGAGCGGTTCGTTTCAGCAGGGGGCCAAAGCTTCTAAGGACTTCTTGGAAATAACGGCGGAGGGCAACGGTACGCCGTTCACCGCTGGTTTGGTCGACGGCGACTTGTTTAAAGCTTTGGATCAGGTCTGCTGCTCGTTGAATGTTATTCATCATTAGGGCCGTGGTTTCATCGGCATGGTCGATGAATTGGACCAGTTGGCTTTTGCGGATTCCGCTGTGCTCAAGCGCGCTTCGCATGGCTTGGGCGCGTTCTCCTAAAAAGGACGCGGCGGTTAGGGTGATGCCGATAGGGGTGTTGATTTCGTGGGCAACCCCGGCCACAAGCTGTCCGAGAGACGCCATTTTTTCCGCCTGAATGAGACTTTCTTGCGCATTTTGTAGATTGTGAAGGGCTTTTTCCGCCGCCTTATGGGCCAGGGTTAGCTCGCGTTCTCGGCGCCGTTCTTCGGTCACATCCAAGAACACTTGCACCTGGCCGCCATCGGGAAGGGGTGTGCGGCGCATTTGCACAAAGCGACCACTTGAAAGCTCTATTTCCGAGGTTGCGCGGTCAGGGAAGGGGGTCTCGTTGGTTAAAAGACGGCGTTTCACCAAGTCATTGAGGCGCGGTGCCAGGGCGCCGGCGTCAATGGAGGCGCGGGCGATATCAGCTTGGCTGAGGCCTGCTTGCAGTTCCGATAGTTTGAGGCCAAACAGGCTTGCAGCTTGTTCATTCCACAACAGCAGTTGATCATTTGCATCAAAAACCACCAGCCCGTCTGACATGTGGTCGAGGGTGGTTTCCAGCAGGTGAGATTTTTCGGTGGCTTCGCGGGTGCGTTCGGCGACCTCGGCCTCTAGGGTGCGGTTAAGGTCGCTTAGGTTTTCATAAAGAACAGCGTTATCAAGCGAGACAATGACCTGTGCGGCCAGCAAGCGCAGAACTTCCAAGCGATCGCCAGTAAAGGCACCGCTGGTGAGATTATTTTCTAAATAGAGGATACCGCGCAAATTCGCTTGCTGAAACAAGGGCAGGCACAGCAAAGACCGAGTTTGGCGTTGGGATATGTAAAGATCGCTGGAAAAAGCCCCATCGTTGGCGGCGTCGTTAAGCACCAAAGCTTCGCGGGTGCGCACGGCATAGTTAAAGGCTGACCGCGAAAAGGCGACGGTGTCTCCGTCGGGGGGAGGGGGGAGGCTGTCGGCGACAGGCAGGGAGGTTGTTTTGCTTTCTGCGCGTGGGCGAGAGCGTTCATGCCATCCGCTGGCTGGGGTTTGGCTGTCTTGTGATGGTGGGAAGTGGGGAGAGGCAGTGTTGATGTCGCTGATTAAAATCGGCGTCCGTAACAGGGTGATCCGGTCTGCCGTTGACTCTCCTTCGGCTTCGAGAGTCCAGCCCGTGGGCGCGCGTAAGAACAAAAGCCCGCGCTGGGCTCCTGCGGTGCTCATGGTGATACGGAGGAGTTTTTCCAAAAGTGCGGGGCGCTGAATTTCACCAGAAATCGCCTGAGCAGCCTTCATCACCGCAGCCAGATCCAAGCCAGAGCCATCACGGTGCAGCCCCCGGCGCCCGCCGAGGAGGGAACCTGAGATGTCTTCGTCATTTTGGCTAAGCTCTGGCCATTCTTCTTCCATCGCTGCGGCTTTTGTCATCGCCCCCCAAAGGCGCCAGCGATAGTGAGCTTGCCGCCGATAGGCTTCGGCGATCATCGGGCGGCCACGGTCTTCGTGAAAGGCGGCTGAATATTCATTGGCCAGGGCTTCTTCGTGGGTAAAGCCGGTTGCGTGCGCTTCTTTGATCGCCTGATCGTAAAGCTCGGCGGCGTGCAGGGTGTTGCCCTCTAGACGGGCTTGCTCGGCCCCGAGGAGCAAAATGCGATGGTGAATATTAGCGCCGCCGAAACTGTTCCAGGCCTTGAGCTGCTTTATGACCCGTCGCACCACGAGCAAGCGGCGTGATAAGGTGCCTGACGACGGGTCGCGCGACCAGCCCAGGGCGGCAAAGAACCGCACCGGAACGGCTAGCAGGGTCGAGGCCGAAACGTTTTCATTTTGATCAATCAGGGCCACCGTTGAACGCAGTTCTTCATAGCGTCCAAAAATGCAGTACAGGGTCATCTTGATGGCAAGAGATCCATTTAAAAGCATTAAATTGCGACTTTTGATCAGGGATTGATTGGCGGCAATTTCGTTATGATAGAGCCCGTTGAGCGAGGTCGGATCGGCGCATGGTGCGATCAAATTTTCGATGGCTTGCTGCAAACAGCAGGCATAGGACAGGGACCATGCACCATTTTGGTGCTGGATGACCGATTGAGCGTGCGTCACATCACCGCGCAGGGTTTCTAAATCGACCCCAGCATGAAAGCCAATAGAGATAAAACCACCAGCGACATAGCCCAATTTTTCCGGATCACCGTCATCAAGCCCAGCATCCAACAGGGTTCTGACTTCCCCCCGCATTTCACGTAAAGGCGTGGTCCAATGCAGGCCGTGGAACAGGCAGCCAAAGCGGGTTCTGATGGTGGCAGCGGTCAAGGGCAGTGATTTTGTGAGTCCCAGGGCAAGGCTCGCAGCCTGGACAGCAGATTGAATGTTATGGGTCGAAGACTGCAAGGCACTGTAACGGCTGAGCGCATAAGCCAGCGTTTCATCGTCGCCATAGGTTTCAGCAAGGGAAAGCAGGCGCGTGGTGGCCGCAGGCAGCAACCGAGGGGCACAAAACATGATCGGCGGTAAAATCGCCCGTAGTAATCGCATGGCAGCCAATGTTTCGGCGCTAGGGGCGCGCAGAGGCGGGCGCCTGCCGTTGCGAATACGGGAAAACAACCATTGGCTATGGACCGAGGCGAGGCGGCGGCGAAGCCCCCCTGAACGGCGAGGCAAGGTATGGCCCAAAGAGTCTAGCTGGCGCAGGCACAGATCGACGGCACGATTGTTGTCATTATTGAGGGTCAGGGCTGAAATGGAGGCTTCGACGGCGTGGGTACGCTCCACGGGGTCGTGGGCGTGCAAGATGACGTCTTCACAAAGTTTCTCCATCGCTGTCAGGTCGTTGCTGCGTAATGCGGCTTTGATGCCTTCGTTATGTAAATTTAGGGTCAGTAGATGGGTGTTGTGCCACGAAGATTGGCCTAAACAGTCAATGCCTTCTAAGGCATAAGAAAGGGCGGCAGCGCTGGCCCCTCGGTTTCGTGCCTTGCAGGCAGCCTGTAAGTTAAGCTCGGCAATTTGGTTTTGCAGATCTTCATCGCGCAAATGCGACCGGCCCCGGTTGAACTGATCGGCCACGGCAAAAATGTGCTCGGATAAGGTTTGGGCGTCGCTATCGCCCAGGAGTGCACGGCCAATATTGAGGTGGCGCAGGCCCCTTTCGGCGGTGGGGATCAGGCTATAGGCCGCCTGGTGGACCCGATCATGCAGAAAACGAAAGCGTAAATTTTGTGCTGTTGGGGTGCCGTCATCGGTGTTTGGTTGCAAAAAACGGTCGTAATCTTCGGTCAGGGCGAGCACCAACCCTTGCCGGAGGCCTTCGAGGAGCTGTTGTAATGTTGCTTTTGGCCCAACGTCGTTAATCGTCGCGAGGGTCGCGAGGTCAAAGGCTTGCCCGATACAAGCGGCCCGTTGCAAAACGCGGTTTCCGGCTGGCGAAAGGCGAGAGAGCTTTTCGACCATCAAATCGACGACGTTATCGGTCATATCGAGTTCGGCAATACCTGAAAGCATCCAGTTCCAGCGATGGGCGGAGTGATCGAAATAGATCAGTCCGTATTCTTGTAGCGAGGCAACAAAACGAGAGAGAAAAAAAGGATTTCCGCTGGTTTTTTCGTGGCAGAGAACCGCAAGCGGCGCAACATGAGACGGACTTTCGCCCAAAGAATCCGCCAATAACAAGGTGATCGGTTCGACATCAAGGGCGCCAAGATCCAGCCGATGCACTGGCACGCGGTTATTGGCCAAGCGATCAAAAAAGAATTTTAAGCCGTCATTGGCTTCGGGGAGGTCGCTACGGGTAGAGGCGATCAAGATCAGACGTTGGGAGGACCCAATAGGGGACAATAAATTCTGTAACAGGTGCAATGATGACCGATCCGCCCATTGCAGATCGTCTAAAATCAGCGCTAAGGGTTGGTTGTCTTTTAAGATTGCCCCAATCATGGCGCGGAAGGCGCGAATGAAGCGGTTTTCAGTCTCTGATGGCTCTAGCGCGGGTAGGGGGGATTGTTGGCCGATAATCAGTTCTAGGTCGGGGAAAACGGTAGTGACGGCTGCACCTTGTCCTTGCAGGGCGAGCTCTAAGCGTTTGGCGGTTCGGCCTAGCTCTTCTTCGCTGCCAGAAAGCAAAGAGCGTAAGTAGTGCGAAAAGGCATCAATAATGCTGGCGTAGGGTGTGGCACGGCGAAATTCTTCGAAGCGACCCATGACGCAGCAGCCTCGGCGGGCACTGTAGCGGCTGGCAAATTCGGCAACCAGGGCCGTCTTCCCCACCCCAGAGGGGCCGTTGATCAGGATCACCTCGGGGCGGCTGAGATCGTGCTTTAGAAAAATAGCATCGATTTTATGGAGCTCTTCGGATCGCCCATAGAGCCGCTGGGATAGGCGAAAGATGTCCGAATGATCCCGCGAACCCAGGGTGAGGGAGAGGGTGGTTAAAGAGCCTTTTTGCGTCAAGGTATCGTGACAAATCATCAGGTCTGTTCGCAGACCGCGTAGGGATTGATAGCGTTCTTCTGGCGATTTTGACAACAGCTTGAGGATGATATGTGAAAGGCTTAGCGGAATTCGTGGGTTTTGCAGATGCGGCGGTTCGGGCGGCCGACCAAGATGGGCTAAAAGCAGATCAAGGATATCTTCGCCCTGAAAAGGCGGACGGCCGGTCAGCATTTCGTAAAATGTCGCCCCAAGAGCGTAATAGTCACTGCGATGGTCCAGGCGTCGATGAATACGACCTGTCTGTTCGGGGGAGATATAAGCCGGTGTGCCGACCACACTATGACTATCATTGGTGGCTTGTGGCGTTGAAAGGTCGGCAGAGTCAGCAAAATCGATGAAATATATTTCGCCTGAGGGCGCACAAATTATATTGGCTGGTGAGATGTCTTTGTGGAGGATGCCAGCGTCATGAATAAGCGCCAAGGAATCACAACAAGACAGGGCAATACTGATAAAGTCAGCCAGTGCGAAGGGGCCATGTTCGAGGCTTTGGGCGATCGTTTGTGCATTATGGTCTTCGGTGACGAGAACCAAGCTTTGATCATGCGTTTCAAGGGACAGGGGCTTGGGAGCGCCGTTCCCATTCAAGCGGCAGAGCATATCATGATCGCGGCGAAGCCGGATCAGGTCCTGGGGGCTGGGGAAACGGGCGGCAGAGGTTTTTAAAATCACCCCTTGCCCATCCCATGTCCGCCGCCCGCGATAGATCACGTGACGGGAACTGCGGTGGAGGCGGTGGTCTATACTATAGCCGTTGAAGGTGCTCATCGGGTTCGTTCCACCCAGGGCATCTGACAGTGTGCGTCTGTTGTTTGATGCACAAAAGGAAAAGCCCGCCGAGAGGCGGGCTTAACGGAATGTGAAAAAGTCTTTTGCGGCATCGCCTCAAAGGACTTTTTCAGCCAGCACCGGTTCCCTCAGTCAGAGGGCGAACTGTGAGTATCGTAAAAGCATCAGCTTTAAGAGGCTGTAATGATGCTTGTGACGATCTTACGATTCGAGGACGCCAGTCACCAAATACTTGGTGACAGCCAGCGTATGGGAGGGGATTTCGCCTTCGTTCTGGATGTCTTGGGCAAGCCAATCGGTCACTTCTTCAAGTTCGACAGGGTACTTTTTGAGCAAGACGGCCACCACGGCTTGAGTCGCCATAATATTGGCGGCCATATCGTCTAGGGCACCCATAAAGACATCCATGTTTTTGACATTCGTGTCACCAATATCCTGAACCGAGTCAGTAACGGTATTCAGGATATGTTGAATCTGGTTGAGCATCAACTCGGACATTAACTACGCCCCTCTAGCAGTTTGGATATTGGGAATACGGAAACATATGTTAGCCCACTATGGCCCGCCAACGCTTACGAATGGGTTAATAGGGGCTAGGAATGTCGTGGGTTTGACATCGGATGTTTTCTTTTCGTGGTCTAACGCTCACAATGCGCCGCAAAGCGGTTTTGCCACCGCTGATAACAGAATTAAGGGAGAACCCCGTGAAGTCAATTGCTATTGCTTGGGAAGTCGGCGTCGAGAGCGGCTGGGGCACCTATGGCATGAATTTGGCGATTGAGGCCCAACGGCATGGGGTCAGGCCTGACCTGTATTACGTATCGCCGTCGCTTACTCTTGATCCTTTGCGCCGCCGCTTGATCGGTCCGTCATTAGCGCGGGTGTCGATGAACCGGCGGTTGTTGGACTTGCAGGGGCAGGTTGACTGTCGGGGGCCGGTTTTACATGCCCTGGGAGACGAGTTGGGTATTCTGCCCTATGCGCAAGGTTTGCGCGGGGCGCCCGATGTGGGAGTGGTTTTCTTTGAAAGCGGTGCCCTTTCGGCTGATGCGGTCCAAGCGGGGGAGCGTTTGCCGCTGATCATCGCCGGTTCAACTTGGAATCAGCAGGTCTTGCAGCGCCATGGCCTGAACAACGTTGCCCTTTGCTTGCAGGGAATTGATCGCGGGCTGTTCCATCCTGCGCCGGGCGAAAAGCTGTTTGCGGATCGTTTTGTGATCTTTAGCGGTGGGAAGCTGGAATACCGGAAGGGGCAAGATTTAGTTGTCGCGGCTTTTAAGGCCTTTCAGCAGCGCCACCCGGATGCTTTGTTGATCACCGCATGGGCCAATCTTTGGCCGCAGGGACTGTCATCGCTGAGCCGCAGCCCGCATGTGGAGGGCATACCCCAAGTCCGCGCTGATCGCTCTTTGGCGGTCGATGCGTGGTTAAGTGCCAATGGCTTACCGGCGACCAGCTTCATTGATCTGGGGGGAATGCCAAACCCGCAAATGCCGCAAATTTTGCGCCAAGCCGATGTTGGCTTGTTCCCTAACCGTTGCGAAGGCGGCACTAATTTGGTGGCAATGGAGGCTATGGCCTGCGGTATGCCGGTTATTTTAAGCAATAACACCGGCCATAGCGACTTGATTGCTGATGTTGATGGGGTCCCTACGTGTTGGCCGTTGAATATGCAAATCCCGTTGGGGGAAATTACCGGCGATCCGTTTTATTCCGATTGGGGCGAAAGCAGTGTTGATGAAATCATTGCTTGCCTAGAAATGGCCTATAGCCAACACGCCGAGCGTGCCCGGCGCAGTGCTGCTGCCGCGCGGTTTATGGAAAGCTGGAGCTGGTCGGCGCAGGTGGGCAGGCTTTTAGACGTGATCGCTGCAGTCTAGGAATAGTCGCTATTGGGCGGCGGTGCGGTCTTGGTCTGTATGCTCGTTTGCCTTGGTGCTGTTATCCGCATCGCTGATGATTGTATCAAGTGTGCTGGCCGCATGGGGGTGTTGGCAGGCTTTTTTGGTCGCACGGCGCTTACGAAACCAGGTGATTAAGCCAACCAAGCAGGCAACGATGGCAAGGGCGGCGAGGGCGATATATTGATGTTCGCCCAAAACTTCTTCGAGGGCTTTGCCAAAGTAAAAGCCGCCAAAAGAAAATGCCAATGCCCATAAAACAGCAGCGACTAGGTTTAAGGTCATAAATTTGACCCTAGGCACCCCGGCCATGGCAATCACAAAAGGGCTGACGTTGCGGACGCCATAAATAAAGCGGAACGAGAGGATAAAGGGGATTTCGTGTTTACGTACCAAGCGAAAGGCCCAGGCGATTTTCCCTTCAAGCGCGGGCCATTTTTTTAGAAGCGGTGCCCCGTAACGCCGTCCGATGGTGTAGTAAAACTGATCGCCACAAAAGCTGCCGAGAACTGCCGCCGCAATCACCCATTCTAACGACAGCAGCCCCTGATAGGCGGCTATGCCAGCGAGAATGACGATGCTTTCCCCTTCAAGGAAGGTGATGGCTAAAATTGCGAAATAGCCATACTGGCTGAGCCATTCGGCGATCACTGACCGTATCCCCGATTGAGCATCGGGGGAGCTAAAAGCACGCTTTGGACCGGTGTTGGTCTCATGGGTGGGGCGTTTCCCTGTTCAGGCGGCTGTTTAGCCTTTGGTTTTTATAAAATTTACATGGCCCATTTTGCGTCCAGCACGGGCTTGGGCTTTGCCGTACAAATGTAACCGCGCATTCGGATCAGCGAGGAAACTGTGCCACTGGTCACCGTCGTTCCCCAACAGGTTTTTCATGACGACTGGGTAATGCAACTGGCAATCGCCCAGCGGCAGGCCACAGACTGCCCGAACCAACTGTTCAAACTGGTCGGTTAGGCCGCCGTCCATGGTCCAATGGCCTGAATTATGGGGCCGTGGCGCCATTTCATTGACCAAAACGGCATCCTTGGTCACAAACAGTTCAACGGCAAGCAGGCCGATCAAACCCAGGCGTTCGGCGGCTTGGGTGGCAATGCGTCGGGCCTCGGTGGCTAAAGACTCGTCGATAGCCGCCGGGGCCGTGGTGGTATCAAGGATATGGTGACGATGAACGTTTTCTACCACCGGATAGGCTGCCGTGGCGCCATTTTCTGCACGGGCGACAATCACTGATACTTCGCGCTCAAAGGCAACAAAGCCTTCGAGGATCGCCGGAGCCAAAGCCGAGTCTGCGCCAGCCGCAGGCTGTTGTGGTAAGCCCAGGGCAGAAAGAGCTTCGGCAGCCTGTTCGGGGCGGTCAATTTTAAACTGACCTTTGCCGTCATAGCCCAAGCGGCAGGTTTTCAGAATGGCTGGGGTACCCAGGGCATCAAGGGCGGCGGTCAAATCGGCCAGGCCATGCACGGCTCGCCAGGGGGCGGTGGCGGCAAAATCGCCAAAAAAAGTCTTTTCAAAAATCCGGTCTTGACCAATTTCCAGCGCTTTGGGGCCGGGGCGCAGCGGGATGAGGCTTTGCAAATAGGCCAGAGCATCAAGCGGGATATTTTCAAATTCCAGTGTAACCACGTCAACGGTTTGGGCAAAGGCTGCCAGCGCGTCGCGGTCGTCATAGGCGGCAACGGTGGTCCGCGCGCTGACCTGCGCCGCCGGGCTGTTTTCCTCGGGCGTATAGATATGAGTCTGATAGCCCAGGCGGGCAGCGGCGAGGGCGGTCATGCGGCCCAGTTGGCCGCCTCCCAGGATGCCAATGGTGCCACCAGGGGGAACGGTCAAAAACGAGGGCTCAGAGGACATGGACAGCGCCGCTACACAAGAGGAGAAACTGAGAACACTGGACGTAATTTTTTAAAGTTCGCCAGTTGGTTTTTTAAGGCTCATCAACCGGAATTTCAGCCACCGCTGCGGTTTGCTTTGCGCGCCAGGCATCAAGGGCGGCGGCTACTGCCGGATCGTGCAGGGCCACCACCGAACCAGCCAGCAAGGCAGCGTTGATAGCGCCAGCCTTGCCAATGGCTAGCGTCCCCACCGGCACCCCGGCAGGCATTTGGACAATGGATAACAGGCTATCTTGACCGCTGAGCGCTTTGGATTGCACCGGCACGCCAAACACGGGCAGCGGTGTCATAGCGGCGCACATCCCTGGCAGATGGGCCGCGCCGCCAGCCCCGGCGATGATCACCTGCAAACCGCGTTCGCGGGCGCTATGGGCGTAATCATACAGGCGTTGTGGGGTGCGGTGGGCGCTGACGATACGGGTTTCGCAGGGCACGCCAAGGACATCAAGGGTTTCTTTGGCATGGCGCATGGTGTCCCAATCGGACTGGCTGCCCATGATGATCCCCACAATGGGGGACCGCTGATCGTCGGCGGGATGAACCTGGGTCATAAGGAAGCCTATGCCTGTTACCATCGTTGAGGTGGGTCCAAGGGCAGCACCACAGCAAGACCGTGGCCCCGCATTTGGGCTAGTCAAGAAGAGCGGCATTATAGGTAGCAAGCACAGTAATGCAACCGCCGTACCGATTTGCCCATGTATCGGCGTGGTGTAAAGCTGGGGATGGATGAGGTTAAGGGGGCACCTTGGGTGAAAAACTGTTAAACTCAGCAAGGAAAAATAGGTTGCCAATAAAAAGGCAGAAACCGGGGAGGCTAGAATGGCTGATATCCCACAAGCCGGTGCAATCGCTGGCGCTCATTGGCCGAAAGGTGGATCAGGTCAGGGGTTTGGCCGCCGAGGAGGGCGCCGGACGGCCTATGAGCAGGCGGGGGATCTTGGCCCTGAGGAGCGGGTTTTGCGTCCAGGATTTTCGATTGATATTCAGGGGCTCAATTTTACCGCACTGCCTGAAAAAGTGCAGGAGGTTCTCACCGAGCTGATGGGTGAAATCGAAGGGTTGCATGTCGATTTGCAGGTTGCCGAGGGGCGAATCGCCTATTTGGAACAGATGGTCGATCAACATGCCTTTATGCCGGTGTTGAACCGGCGCGCGATCTTGCGTGACTTGGCGGGCATGGCGCGGAATCGCGATAGTGGTGTCGTGCAGGATCAAGCCGAGCCAGTGGGAATGGCAGTTTTGCTCTATATGGCGAATTTTGACAGTTTAATGCGCCGTCTGGGTCTGGCGGCGGCGGAAAAAGCGCTGATCCACTTGGCGCGCCAGATGGCCGGGGCGGTGCGGGCTTCTGATCGCGTTGGGTCGGTCGGGGGGGCTTGCTTGCTGGCGATCATGCCCACCGCATCGCGGCAGGGGGCTACGCATAAAATGGATCGATTTTTGGCCGTTTTGGCGCAGCGCCCGCTGACCGTCGGCGGCGTTGTTGTAACCCTAGAGGTGTTTTCGGCGGTGGTTCCGGTGTTTCCCGGCGACGACCCCGAGGTGCTTTTGGCCGAAGCCGATAGCATTATCCGCCAAGGGCGGATCTGAGAGATCGCGCCCTTGGCCGCCCCTATTTAGGCGATAATATCAGGTAAAAGCTTGCTTTCCAGCCGTAGGATCTCATCTTTCAATAAGAGCTTACGCTTTTTCAGCCGAATCATTTGCAGCTGGTTAAAGGTGCTTCCCTCTGTGAGATGGGCAATCACATCGTCAAGATCACGGTGTTCAGACTTCACCTCGGAAAGGCGAGCCTGAAGCTGTTGGGCGGTTTCATCATCGATCATGGGCAAGACACCAAGCGAAAGGTCATTGATTTGACACTAGCAGATGCCAGCCGAAAACGGTATGGCTGCTTGAGCATTGCACAGCAAAAAGAGGGGGTCACGCGACTATGAGCGATATTCGGACCATTGGGGTGCTTACCAGCGGCGGCGATTGTGCCGGGCTAAATGCCGTTATTCGGGCCGTCACTTATAGCGCTATCCAAACCCATGGCTGGAAAGTCTATGGCATTATGGACGGCACCATGGGGCTGATACACCGGCCCTTGCAATACCGCGAGCTGACCATGGGGACCTTTAGCGGCCATTACCTGCGCGAAGGTGGAACCTTTTTGGGCACCACCAACAAAGGCGATCCGTTCAACTTTCCCATGCCCGATGGATCGTTTAAAGACCGGTCCGACGAATTCGCCGAAGGCTGCCGCGCTTTGGGGCTTGATGCCCTGGTGGTCATTGGTGGCGACGGATCCATGCGCATCTTATCCAAGCTGTGCGAACGAGCCGGGATTGGCATGGTTGGCGTGCCAAAGACCATTGATAACGACGTGCACGGCACCGACTATGCGGTCGGGTTTGCCACATCAATCAACGTGGTGACCGAAGCCCTGGACCGGTTGCAGCCAACCGCAGCCAGCCATCACCGGGTGATGATTCTCGAGGTTATGGGCCGCGACGCTGGCCATATCGCCATTAATGCCGGGATCGCTGGCGGGGCCGACGTTATTTTGGTGCCAGAGGTTCCCTACAGTCTGGAAGGAGTGGCGCGAAAAATTCGCACCGTTCTGGCTCAGGGGCGCACCCATGCCCTTGTGGTGGTTGCCGAAGGGGTGAAGACCGAAAGCGGCGAGCCGTTCATGATCAGCTATAGCGGTGGCCAGCAGCGCTATGGCGGGATCGGCAACTATCTTACCGAAAAAATAGCCGAACTCACCGGCGCCGAAACCCGCGTTACCATTTTGGGTCATGTCCAGCGTGGCGGCATCCCTTCGACGCGCGATCGTCTGTTGGCATCGGCGTTTGGGGTAAAGGCAACCGGGCTGGTTGCTGAACGCCGCTTTGGAACCATGGTCGGTTGGCAGGGACGCAGTGTTGTTTCTGTCCCCCTGGAAAAAGTCTGCATCGGTCCGCGCGCTCTGGATCCCTGTGGCACCATGGTGGGGACCGCACGGGGATTGGGAATTTATGTGGGTGAAGAAATTTGCCCCATCGAAGACCCCGCAGCGACAATTTAGAACAAAGACTCTTACTCGCTCCCAAAAGACCATCGCCGCTGCCGCATAGGATCGCCTATGCGGCAGCTTTTTTATCGATAGAACGGGGGAGGTGTTGCCCTGGCGGGCAGGTCCTGCGGACAGCTTTTTTGTGGGGCCACGGGCCCCACACCCCGGTCTTTTTAGCCACCC
>CEGD01001122.1_pt1 | contig 13512 bp, 8 predicted proteins | sample 306751 | NCBI WGS metagenome assembly CEGD01 (sample SAMEA2755657, study PRJEB7226) | microbial mat metagenome | biome: microbial mat; feature: hypersaline; material: grass silage | place: USA | collected 2014-02-19 | depth 0 m
CCGCTATACCTTGCCCGGTCGAGTATTCCACGACGATCATAAGCCCGCACCATGGGACATCCCCTATCAAATTATCATCCTGGGCGTGATTAGTGGCCTCGGCTTTTCCATTGTTTTAGCTTGGTATCTCGCCCGCCCGATCCAAACCCTGCGCCGGGGCTTTGGTCAATTGGCCGCCGGAGATCTATCGGTGCGCTTAGGCGATCAAATGGGACGACGGCGTGATGAATTGGCCGATTTAGCGATCTCGTTCGACCAAATGGCCAACCGACTGCAAGGGCTGGTCTTGGCCCGCGAGCAGTTGTTACACGATGTGTCGCACGAACTGCGTTCACCGCTTGCGCGCCTGCATATGGCCGCAGGCTTAGCCCGCCAATCACCGCAAAAAACCGCCGCTAGCCTCGACCGGATCGAAGCTGAAGGCCAACGGCTGGATGATTTGGTCGGTGAACTGCTGACCCTCTCGCGCGTCGAAGCCGGGGCCCGCGATCCCGATAGCTATTTCGACGCCTTTGCCCTAGTCCGTTCGGTGATCGACGACGCCCAATTCGAAGCGCAAGCGTCATCCGTCACCATCGAAGCCACCAGCCTGCACACCACCCAAGACGGCCCCACCCTACGCGGTAATCCGCGCCTGGTGCGGCGGTCGCTGGAAAACGTGGTGCGCAATGCCCTGCGCTTTAGCCCCAGCGGCGGCATCATTGACATCGACGCCCGCCTCACCACCGACAAAAACGGTTTTCCCCTGCTCGCCATCACCATCAAAGACCAAGGCCCCGGCGTGCCGCCGCAAGACCTGCAACGCATCTTTGATCCCTTTGTGCGCGGCACCGACGCCCGCGCCAACACTGGTTTTGGCCTGGGCCTTTCCATCGCCCGCCGCACCATCGAAGCCCACGGCGGCAGCATCTCCGCCCGCAATCGCCGCACACAAAACGGCCTATCAGTGGAAATCCGCCTGCCCCTTTAGGGGCTAGCGGGCACGCGCGGTAATGTCCTTAGGGCAAACCCCATACCGTTGGCGAAATAGCGTCGAAAAATGCGCGGGACTATAGCCAACCCGATACGCCGCGACCGAGGCCTGCACCCCATCTTGCGACAGTAAGCGAAAGGCTTCGTGCAGCCTCTGCTCTTGAACATAACGATGAATCGACATCCCATGGATCGCTTTAAAGTCGCCTGTCAAACGGGCTACGGTGGTGCGGAAGCGTCGTGCCAATTCGTTAAGTGTCGGCGGCGAAGCCAGATCATGATCCAACATCTGCGCCACGCCCTGCGCCCTCTCTAAAATCGAAGGGTGAGCCCCTTGCCCATCCTCATGACCGGACGCCAACACCATGGCGGCCAATTCCATACCTTTAGCCCGAACATAGAGCCTTCCAGCTTCGCCGCCAACAGCCGAAGCCGCCAATATTTGCGCCCCCAAAGCGGGAAACCCTCGTGGCACTTGAAAAACCGGTCGGCGGCCACCTAAGACACCGAAACCCCCGTCATCACCAGCAAGAATGACTATTTTCAAAGAATCCATAGATGACCCGGTGACAGTCCATCGGCGCGGCGTTTCGCCCATTTGAATCAAGAATAGATCCCCATCCTTGCCGAGATAGGTTCGGCGGCGCGCACCATCGGCTAACGTCAAAGGGCCTCCGACAACCTGAATCACTAGGGTGCTATGGACCGGCAATGAAATAGGCTGGTCTGAAACATCGTCGAGCAAATACATACGGTATTGGTGATCAATGGGAATCTCGCAGCAGTGATGACGCTTAGACTGTATTGCACAATGACCGGCCATGTCGTTACCCTCCACTCGCCGCTTTACACTGATAATCAGTCCTCGCTATCCAACCGAATACGAGCCCAAGCTTCTGCCTCTGCGTGCGATGCTTTCACCACCATCGGATAAGGCCACCGATCTGTTTTGGTCATCGCCTGGACCTGCATTGCAGCAGCATCATGCATAGGCCCTGCAGGGATCACCATCACCATTCCCGCGCAAACCCTTTGCAACCGAACCCGTTCAGAACGGAACCAACGCGTAAAGGCATCGCTTCCAGCCTCTGACAACGGCGGCGGGCCATTGTCGGCCAGCAAAACGTAGCGCTCCCCAGCGATTAAAAGCTGTGTAAGATCAGCGATGAAACGATCTGCCTCACCGTCATCAAGCGGCCCTGACTGCGCAGGAATCCAAACCAAGGGGAACCTACGAGTATCAACCACTGACCGAAGGGCCGTCATCACCTGCGTCGTACCTGTCATCCGTCAATCCTCAGTAAATGCGAACAACTCTCATTCGCGTTTCTAGAGGGAGACTATAGTGGGCATTGCAGCAACAGCGCAATTTCATACACTTATGCGATAAGCCGCTTTTTCTTTGAAAAAAGACGGGCAGCATATGCCGTCAAAGGTCACAAGACAGATGGCATAAAAGCACACCCCGAGCCGATGACATCACCCGCAACGACGTGTTTTCTTACGAAGCAAATTATGAAAGGGGTTTTAGTGCGCTAGAACATTGTGCGCAAAAGTGGATCCCGGTTTTGCGCAGAAACAATGCGACGCCCCAAAAACTTAGAGCATTCTATGTTTCTAATTAAACGCAAAATACTCTAAAAAGCGAAAGAAGTCCGTTATCAAAGATGACGGCGCGGTGAAAATCCGAAATACCGCTTATAAGCCGTCGTAAAGTTAGCCGGATGTGCATATCCCACCTTCAGTGAAACCTGGGAGAGAGCCATCCCTTGTGCCAACAGGTACTGCCCCAATTCCAGGCGCGCACTGCGTAACGTTTCAAACACAGTTTCACCAAAAGCCAAGCGATACTTTTCTTTAAGTACGGTGACACTCACCCCCGCATCACGCGCAAGCGCCGCCAAACTATGATCAGCGCCGGGGTTCGCAAGCATGCAGTCACGAACCCGATCCATACGAGCCCAATCCCCGGGCGGCAACCGATCGGTCGCCGAAAAACCCTCTAAAAACGGGCGTACTCCTAAGCGGACGAGATCTAAAGACAACGATTCCCGCGTCAGGCGCTCTAGCGGTCCTGCAGCCCTCTCGCTCCCCCCTGCCGATGCCCCCTGCAGCAAAAATCCCAACTGATGCCTCAAGTCAAGCGAAGGATACCAAGTATGCGCCGCCACATGCCCATTTCCCGTAAAAGTAGACGCCGCCATCAGGCCATATAGGTCCAACCAGTCGGCAGTCACATAAACCGAAACCGTCGTATAGCGTTGCCCCTTACGCTGTTGCCCCGAAAATAATGTAGACCGCCCCATATTCAAAGACAGCGCTTGCCCCGTGGCGGCTTCTACCACCCCCACCCCTTCGACTTCTCCTTCACCAAGCCCGGCGAGGGAAACCCCGACCAACAAGCCCGGGGTCATTTCAGCTTCGGCAGAAAAGTCGTAAAAATGGGTCACGTCGGACAACATCAGCGTCATACCCGTATGCACAGGAATGGCCTGGGCCTGCCCCTGCATCATAACCATCGCGTCATCAGAAGAACGGGCGCGCCCATCGATCTGTAAATCACGATAACGGTACCCGCATTGCTGCGCCAAGTCATAATGTTGGCGAGGCGAATACACTGCTGGCTGGGTGATCTGATTTTCCATGCAGCAGAGAATACTCCACCGCGCCCATTAACTGCAACTAATTCTTATTTTCATGATTCAGCATATCGTCATTTGCCGTTCCCACAGACGGGCATAAAGTCCAGGAACCTTCTGTAAAGACACATGAGTGCCCCGCTCAACGATAGCCCCTTGGTCTAACACCAAGATTTGCTCTGCACTGCGCACGGTCCATAAACGGTGTGCAATCACCAAAACAGTCCGCCCCTGACACAGACGGCTCAGAGCGTGTTGGACGTGCGCTTCGCTATCAAGGTCAATGCTGGCAGTCGCCTCGTCCAAAATCAGAATTGGTGCCCCCTTCAGCAAAGCACGAGCAATGGCGATCCGTTGTTTCTCGCCCCCCGACAAGCGCACGCCCCGTTCAGAGTAAACAGTTTGATATCCCAACGGCAGGGCCATGATCCGATCATGAATACAAGCCGCGTGTGCAACCTCGATTACTTCGGCCTCGCTGGCCTGAGGCCGCCCCAGGCGAATATTATCGACGATAGACATCTCAAACAAAGTAACGTCTTGCAAAACCATACTCACCGTCTGGTTTAAAAGAGCATCATCCATCTGCCGAATATCGACCCCGCCAATGCGGACAGTCCCCGCCTGCACATCCCAAAGCCGTGCTAACAAATGAGCCAGAGTAGTCTTTCCAGCCCCCGATGGACCGACGAGAGCCGTAACAGTTCCAGGCTTAAGAACCGCCGAAACGTCCCGCAACACGGCATCCCCACCATGGGAAAAAGTCACTCGTTCAAACTCAACTTCAGCCCCCTGTGGAACCTCTCCGGCACCATCTTGGGGGCACGGCAGCCGGGGTTCGTCAGCCAACGTGCGGATATCACGCAAAATCGAGCGGGCAAACCGCAACTCAGCCAAAAACATGCCAAGCTCAGCAAGGGCACTGGTCAGACGAAGGCTGATAAACAAGAACAAACAAACCGTCATCGGTTCTAAGCTGCCGCCCTTAAACCAATGCGCAGCCAAAACCATCACCCCCGCCATGCCCAAATTCAGAATGAGGGCATAGCACGCTAACGCCGGCGCTGGCGCGACTTCAGTTGCCAGACTGGCCCGACGCAAACCATCAATATCTTTATGCACCGTTGCCCGTCGCCGGTTTTCAGGATCAAAAAAACTCAGATCCTTGGCACCACCCGTCACTTCGATGATTCCAGCAACCACCTGATCATGGATCGCAGCGACACGAGCGGCAGCGGCGTCAAGCAAACGATAACTCCAAGGAATCGCCATCGCCGCCAGCGGAACAAAGGCCAATTGCACCAGCGCCAAACGCCAGTCTAAAAACAGCAACATAACCCACAACACAATAGGAAAGGCCGTTCCAGCAACCAATAGCCCCCAAACATGGGTCATAATATCTTGATAAAGGCCAAATTTACTGGTGAGCAGCTCGGCGATAGACCCATCACGCCATCGCAAAACCCGCCCAAGGGGAATCTTGGCAAGATGATCGGCCAACCGCAAACGTGCTTCGGCCACCATGCCATAGGTGGCTGCAAAATTACTGTTCAAGGCCAAAGACTTAACCACAGCCCCTAGAAAAAACCCAACACAACCAATACCGCCAAGGATCCACAGTGCCTGCGCTCCGTCGGTATTATCAGCCATCATCAATGGCAAAGCGACCAACATCCCCCAAGGCAGTGCATCCAGACACGCCCCCAGCGTTCCCCAGAGCAATCCCCACCATAAGCGGCGGTCAATCGTTCCGGCTAAGTCGAACCCTAAAAATGAAAAGCTCATCGTGTGACCTCCTTGGCCGCTAGGGGCGATCTTTCTACGCCTGTAAAGGCGGCCTGTGCGAAAGCCTCATCGGCCTCCCCCAAACTCCAATCCGCCGCCAAGTGTTGCGTTTTCCATAGGCTGGCATAGGTCGGTGACTGCTCAAGAACGGTGGCATGAGACCCGGCCGCATCCAGCATCCCATCCCGCATAACAACCACTTGGTCTGCGGTATCCATATCCTTGAGGCGGTGGGCGATCACGAGAACAGTTCTCCCCTTCATTAGCCCCCTCAACGCCTGGCGAATTTCATGCTCCGCCAACGGGTCCACATGCGCTGTCGCTTCATCCAAAATCAAGATCGGAGCATCTTTTAAGAACGCCCTCGCCAAAGCGATGCGCTGCCGCTCCCCTCCCGATAAGCGACTGCCTCGGTCGCCAATCATCGTATCCAGCCCATCGGGCAAGGTCGTCTGTAGGTCTGCCGCACCGGCGGCGTGTAATGCAGCGACGACGGCACCATCAGGGGCGTCGGGCCGGGCTAAACGGATATTGTCGCGCAAGGTGGCGTGAAAGAGGACCGGATCTTGAAAAACGATCGCCACTTTTTGCCGTAAGGCCTCTTCGGACATCTCACGCACATCGACGCCAGCGATGGTAATACGCCCCCGCGAGCAATCATCCATCCGCGCCAACAAGCGGGCCAAGGTGGTTTTCCCCGCACCAGAAGGCCCCGTTATCATGGTCACGCTGCCACTGGGAACAGTAAAACTCACGTCATCAAGAACGGAGATTTTCTGTTCCCCATTGGATACAGAAAATCCCACGTTTTCAAAGCGAACCGAAGTTTCAAAAGCTGTGTCGGATAAAGCCGACGTTGGCCCCGGCAAGGGAGATTGGGCCAAAACACTGACAATGCGATCCCCCGAAGCAGAAAGTTTGCGCAGACTGTGCAACGCTGCCACCACCCGGTTCAGCGGCGCCATCACCACACCACCTAAGACCAAAAACAAAAGATAGGTCTGAAAGGCAAGATCACCATTCAAGGTGAAGAAAAGACCAACCGGCAAGACAACCGCCAGCGGGTAACTCATTGTCATCCCAAAAACAGCATAGGGAAAGGCCGATCGACGGGTGATATAGACAGCCATATCACGCACCGCATGAACGCTCTGGCGCACGTCTTCTAAACTGCTTGCCTGACGACGAAAAGCACGCAAGGTCGCAATCCCGCGCACATAAGCCAACAATGCCGAACCGGATTTTGCCTCGACTGCCAACCAGTCCTGATACACGCTCGCCGATCCAGAAGCCATCCGAGCTTGCACCCAAAATGCCACAGGCAGCAGCGCCCCTGCGGCCAAAGCCATTCGCCAATCGATCACTGCAAAAACAAACAACACGACAACCGGCAACAACAAACCAGAAATTACATCGGGTAAAACGTGGGCCAGCAATCCATTCAGTCGCCCCACGTCATCCATAAGAACCCGCTTCAAATCCCCCGTTCGGCCTTCCAAACTGGTTAAAGGCAGTTTTGCCACATGATCTAACAAGCGGTGCCGCAACTGGGCCTCTCCCAAGAAAGCCGCCCGATGCCCTAGGACCGTTGTTCCGCCCTGTGCGATAAACCGCGCAACAACCAACCCCACTGCCGCCAAAGCCAAAACCAGCACCGAAGGATCGCCGTCGCTTGGCTCGAGAACAGTCCCCATGATCCGCCAAGCAACAAGATAGGGGCCAAGCTCGAATAACGCCGCCAAACAGGCCAGCACCAGCATGCCGTAAACGGACCATCGCACTGACCCCAGCGCCCATAAATAGGGCGATAGCGGAGAAATCGGCCTGCTTTTTTCAGAGGTATCCATCAACCCATCTTTCCCTAGCGAAACATCATCAAGCGGTCTTCGCCGATACGCGCCCGCGCTGTCGGCTCTTCGATGCCCAACCCCGGTTGCGTCGCTTGGCACAGAACGGCAATTTTCCCGACATGGGAATTACTACGCATCCGCTCGATGCCAATATGGGTTTCTTTCAGGGGGTAGACTGCTGATACGGTGGGGTGAATATACCCCCGGCATACCAAATCATTGGCCTGCCATGCCTCCTGCCAATTGGCGCCATGCGATCCGATAATCGACTTAACGTGCATCCATAAATACCGATTATCATATGTGTGATTAAACCCGCTGGTCGATCCACAGGTGACAACTCGGCCGCCATGGGCTGCCACAAAGACGCTGACACCAAAGGTCTCACGTCCCGTATGCTCAAAAACGATTTCTGGATCACGCCCACCGTTTAAGGATCGGATCTTCTTACGAAACCGCAGCATATCGCGCAGGTTGGGCTCCCCGTCGTCTTTAACGAACTGGTATCCTTCTGCACTGCGATCAATCACCGCCGAACATCCTAAAGCACGGGCCAAATCCGCTTTGGCTGGGCTCGACACGACGGCAATAGGATGTCCGCCCCCCCGTAGCACATACTGAATCGCCAAACTCCCCAAACCGCCAACGCCCCCCCAGACCAGGACACTTTCCCCCAATCGCATCGCGGCACCATTAGCGGAGACCAACATGCGATACACCGTCGAATTGATCAGCGGCATGCTGGCTGCTTCTTCCCAACTCAGATGGGCGGGCTTGGGCATGATTTGACTTGCGCGCACCAAGCAGTACTCCGCCAAAGCGCCAAAATTAGTTTCAAACCCCCAGGCCCGCGTATGCTCGTCACGCATAGAGTCCAAATGCGCCATGGGCGATTGAGAATTGACAACGCCAGGATGCACCACCACCCGGTCCCCAGGGCGACAGTTATTCACCCCATCGCCCACACTGACCACCACACCGCAAGCATCACTACCGATAACCTGATAGTCAATATTGTGGCGCTCATTCCCGGCTTCCAGCTGGGCGAATTGCCCCAAATAACGGAAGGGTGACATTGGCTCGTGGCGGGCCGACCACAGGGTATTATAGTTCAGGCTCGCGGCCATCACCGCCACCAAGACTTCGCCAACCCCTGGCCGTGGAACCGGAATGTCCCGATAGTGAAGCGTGGCAAAACCATGGAGTTTTTCTTCCGGTAAACTCCGCATCCGTTGCTCATCCTCACGGAGCAAAACAAGGGCCCGCATGGCCTCGGGGATCGGACGCGATAAGACGTCTTGGCATTCTGGCAACGGTCCAGCAGCCAACTCCGCCGCAGAAAATTTGATGTCCCTAGCAGGAACGGACGGGCGATAGTCCAGTTGCGACGACACAGTCATGCCACACTCTCCGCGTTCACGATGAATAGGGTTTCAGATACCGCTGCAATCAACGGATCGCTGTGGGTACGAACAAAAAAATGCCCGGCTGAAAGATCGACACGTCCATAATCACCTGTGGCGTAGCCTTGCCATTGGGTCACCACATCGTGGGGGACAATGGTGTCGTTCAACCCAGCAAAAACAGTGATCGGGACGGCGAGTAACCGGATCGGCTGTGGTGCCCAGGTTTCCAAGATCCCGTGATCAGCCCGTAAAATAGGCTCGAAAAGATCCATTAAATCATCACAATCGATGACCTCATCTGGCGTTCCACCATCACGGCGCAAGGCGTTTCGAAACGCCTCGGAAGACAGCCGGTGCATTGGATGGGGTGTTTGAGTATGGGGCGGGCGCGATCCGGCAATGAACAGATGTTCCGGTAAAGACGCACCCTCTGCAGCCATGCGGTACACCAGTTCCGCAGCCACAATGCCCCCCATGCTATGCCCAAATAAAGCAAAGCGATAAGATTGGACCCAGGGACGCATAGCGTCCCATAGCGCCTCGACGAGGTCGCCCATCCTCGTCATCAAAGGATCCCCAAAACGCCCCTCCCGACCAGGAAGCTGAATGCGCCCGACGGTAATCCCTGCAGGCAAGCGGCCTTGCCACCCCCGATAGATCGAAGCGCCTCCACCAGCATAAGGAAAGCAAAACAGGATAATGTCCCCCGCTTGGGGCTGCTTATCAAACAGAACCCAGGGCGAGGATAAGGTGAACGATGTCATAAAGAAGCCTCCGCCGGAGAAGACGATAGCGCGGGTGAATCAGACTGGGCCACGGCAAGGATCTGCCACAAAGCCATCGACCACTGTTCGACCATGGGGGATTGCAAGCATTTGAAATGGCTGCCCGAAATAGCCAGTCTCGTTACGGGAGCATGGCAGCGCTGTTGCCATAAATTAGCGAGATCCTCAGCCCTATCGCTGGTTGACTGCGAGGTAAGGAGCAAGACCGGAACCGTATGAACAGGCAGTTGAGCGACGGCCACCGCCGCTAAGGCATGCCCAAGCGAGGGCACCATTTCAGCATCGCACGTGCCCGTCGCCGCGCTGAGCAGATCGCGCGCAAAAGCAAGACTTCCCCCTTGAGGCAGATCAATGGGCTGGCTGTCGATCAGAACCAAGTGGTCCAAACAATAACCCCGCTGTTCCAAACGCGCGGCCACGTCCCAGGCAATCAGGCCACCGGAGCTAAAGCCCATAAGGGTCACAGGTCCAATCGGCTGTTGCTCGCAGATCGCCGCGCAAATCCGCTCCACTGTCGTTGTCAGTGCCTGTTCTGGCGGCAGGCTGGCATCCATCCGCGTAGAAACAGCCCATAAAGCAGGGCCCTGATGCCACCCTTCTGCCAGGGCAGAAAACGCATGAGTATCCCCAATCACATCGCCCAAACAGATAACCGGCGGTCCGTCCGTGGTCCCAGCAGCCAAACAGAGTACCGGCGGGTTTCCCCCTACAGCACCATCAGGGGCGCCCAAGGCAGTAAGAGCCTTGGCCATCACGGTAAAGCCGGGTTCGTTAAACACCGTACGCAATGGTAAATCTAAACTATACTGATCCCGTAAAATGTTGACCATGCGAACAGCCAGAAGTGAATTCCCCCCGATTTCAAAGAAATGATCCTGCTTCCGAACCTCTCCGCCACCCAAAACGTCACACCAAACCTTGGCCAAAACACCTTCTAGCTCGGTCATCGGAAGGCTATTGTCGCTCGTGTCTTGTGTTTTCACTGCGGGCAATTGACGGCGGTCCACTTTGCCGTTAGCCGATAACGGCAAGTCTGGGATTAGGGCGTAAAAGGCAGGAACCATATAGGCGGGCAAACAAGAGGCCAAATGATCGCGCAAGCTCTGCGCCGAAGGCTGTTCGCCGCCCTCTAACGGCACCACGAACGCAGCCAAACGACGGGGGGCTGGCGGTGTCCCCACCGCATCAACCACCGCATGAGCAACAGCGGGGTGGCGCGATAATGCGCTTTCGATATCACCCAATTCCACCCGGTGGCCGCCGATTTTAACTTGATGATCCTCGCGACCAAGAAACTCAATCACTCCGCCTTCGCGCCAGCGTCCCATGTCACCGGTGCGATAAAGCCGGTCGCCGCTTTGCGGGTGGACAACAAACTGTGCTGCCGTTTTGGCTGGATCGTTCCAATAGCCCTGCGCCAAACCAACACCCGAGATAAACAACTGCCCTGCAACATGACGCGGGCACTCGGTGAAATCAGGCCGCAACACATGGAACCCTTGATTGCTCAACGGGCGACCATAGGGCACCGACCGCCATCCAACCTGTGGGGCCATCGGCACCGGGCCTGCAATGGACCAGATCGCCGCCTCGGTCGCCCCGCCCAAGGAGACGAGGGTCGTCGTAGCAAAAAGGGCGGCTGACTTTTGCGCTAAATCGAGGGGGATCCAATCGCCACTCAGCAGGGCAAGCCGTGGTGGCGGAATCTCTTCGCCGTATTCCACCAGCATCTGCCACAGCGCCGGCACACTATTCCACAGCGTTACCGGATGCTGCCGCAAACGCCGCACCCAGGCTTGCGGATCGCGTGTTTCCTCGGCGGCAGGAAAAACAAGGTGCCCCCCACAGGCCAAGGGGCCAAAGATATCATAGACCGACAGGTCAAATGACAGGGACGACAAGGCAAAGACCGCATCCTCTGCCGTCACGCTATAACGCTGGGAAATATCCCGCACTGTGTTCAACACCGCCCGGTGATCCATCATCACCCCCTTGGGCGTACCTGTGGAACCCGAGGTAAAGATCACATAGGCCAAATCCCCGGCCCCTTGCCGGGCCTCAGGCAACGCCTGGGGCCAAGCGGCAGGCGCACAATGATCAACCCTCACCAATGGGCTGCCCGGCGGCAGGACCGACCAGTCCCCTGTTGCCAGGGCATCACTGGTGATCACCGCAACCGGTGTTGCCTCGGCCAACACCGCCGCCCGACGGACGGGCGGAAGGTCAGGGTCAAGCGGGACATAGGCCGCCCCGGCCACATGGACCGCCAAGACCGCCACCACCTGCGCCCACCCCTTGGGTAAAGCAATAGCAACCAGAGGAACGTGTTCGCCCCGTCGTGCGCACAGCGGCGCTAAAGTTTCGGCTAGGCCCAGCGCCAAAGACGCCATTTCGCCATAGCTTACGCTGCGATCAGGGGCCACCAAGGCCAAACGCTCTGGGGTGCGCATCGCCTGGGCAAAAATGGGCCGATGTAACAAGTCATCAGCACCCAGGTCACAGGCTGTGGCATTGACACTCTGCCGCTCAGCCAAGTCCTCCGCCGGGATTAAAACAGGCCGGGGATGGTGCCAAACCGCGTCATCGCAAGCCAGGCGTTTTAACAGATCCTGATAGCCCGCATGCATCGCCTCAATCACGCCAGGCGCAAACAGTCCCTCAACAACGTCCCAGTTAACCCCTAAGCCGCCGTCCACCTCGTAAACCTGATGATCGATCCACACTTGTGGCGTCTGAGTGATCGAATAGTGTGGTCGCCCCAGCAAGCTATTGCCGGTGTCGAGAACGTCCCCAACATCACCGGTCCCCAGTGCACTGGTAAAAACCACCGGCATTGACGCCGTGCCTCTTTGGGCTTGCGATAGGTGCCGCAAAACACGCACCCCAGAAAAAGCACTGTGGGTAAAATCGGTCCAAAACTGCTCCTGGAGGACTTTCGCCCTTTCAACAAACGTGTCTTTGCCGACAGATGCCGCCACGTCAAGCAGGATCGTCGAGGTAAAATCACCAACAATCCGACTGATATCTGGGTGTAACGGCGGACGATTAAAGATCGTCATATTAAGAGTAAAGGCATCCTTGCGCGACCAAACCCGCAAGACCTCGGAATAGGCAGTCAACAAAACCAAAGACGGCGTTAGCCCCAAAGACAAGCACCGCTGCTTGATCGCCTGCCAGGTTGCCGCCGGAAAGGTAATCGTATGACGGCGAAATGACGGCGCTTGTAACCGATCATCCTCTCGCACCGGCAAGTCTGGGGCTGGGGACAGTGACGGTAAACGATCCATCCAATAACGCTCTGCCGCCGCAAAATCTGACCCTGTTTCCTCTGCCTTCAAAGCCGTCACATAGTCGCGAAACCGGTAGTTTAGCGACGGCAAGACGGTCTGCGGATCTCGGTACAAAATCCCCAGTTCTTCAAGGCAAAGAAAAACGCTATAGACATCAGCAATGATGGCGTCACAACTAAAATGCACACGAGTCCGCTGGTCTGACAAAAGCGTCAAACGAATATCAAGCAACGGCCATTGCGCTGGGTCGGGCACGCGGTGAGATTGAGCAGCGCGGATTTCATCCAAATAAGCCTGTTGCTCGCCATCAGAACCCCCTCGCAGGTCGTCTACCTGCACATGATAGACCGGGACATCTTTAAGAACCCGCATCATCCCATCATCACCGACCACAGCCCGCAGCATATCGTGGCGGGCAATCACCTGGTTCCAGGCCGCGGTAAAGCGATCGACATCTAACGCGCCGCAGTGGTATTCCTGATAACCATGACTGGCCACACCCCCCATCGCGAACCGCGTGGAGCGACCCAACCAGTAAGCCTGTTGAATGTCCGTCAACGGGAAAGGTTGATGGGGGTCGATGGGTGCTTCTGGCGGCTTTTTATTTTGCGCTGCCTCGGTGCTGACCAGCCCCTGTTCTTTTAGCAAACGGGACAATAGGGCCTGTTGATCGGCTGAAAGACCAAGAAAAGACGTCATGTCGCGGGCTCCAAAGAAGGCGTATTCAAAGCGGCTTGCACGGTTTCATCTGACATTGATCGAACCTGTATCAGCACCGATGCCAG
>CEGD01001980.1_pt1 | contig 13503 bp, 17 predicted proteins | sample 306751 | NCBI WGS metagenome assembly CEGD01 (sample SAMEA2755657, study PRJEB7226) | microbial mat metagenome | biome: microbial mat; feature: hypersaline; material: grass silage | place: USA | collected 2014-02-19 | depth 0 m
AAACCAATCACTAAGAAACCTGCTGAGGTTCGTATGGGTAAAGGTAAAGGTTCACCAGAAGGATTCGTTGCTCCTGTATCGCCAGGAAGAATGTTATTCGAATGCGAAGGGGTACCTTTCGAAGTTGCTAAAGAAGCACTACGTTTAGCAGCTCAAAAATTACCTGTAACTACCAAATTTGTCGTAAGACGTGATTATGTTGAAAATTCAAATGATTAATCATGAAGAATTCAGAAATTAAAGAGTTAACAACACCGGAAATAGTAGAAAAGGTAGATCTTGAAAGATCTACATTAACTCGATTCAAGCTAAATCACGCTATTTCACCTTTGGAAAATCCTTTGCAAATAAAGGTAACCCGACGTAACATTGCTAGACTTGTAACTGAGTTGCGTCACAGGCAATTAACTGATAAGTAAAAAGTGATGGAAAGAAATCTTAGAAAAGAACGTATCGGGGTTGTGGTAAGCAATAAAATGGAGAAATCCATAACTATTGTTGTGCATACCAAAGAGAAGCACCCAATTTACGGAAAGTTTGTGAACAAGTCGAAGAAATTCACTGCTCATGACGAAGAAAACACCTGTAATGAAGGTGATACCGTAAAAATCATGGAAACCCGACCTATTAGTAAAAACAAGAGTTGGAGATTAGTTGAAATTATTGAAAGAGCTAAGTAAACATGATACAAACAGAATCAAGACTAATCAGTTGCCGATAACAGTGGTGCCAAAGAAGTACTTTGTATCCGTGTGTTGGGCGGTACTAAAAAGCGTTATGCTTCGATTGGGGACAAAATTGTTGTTACCGTAAAGAATGCTATAGCCGGTTCCGATATGAAAAAAGGAACAGTTACAAAAGCGGTCGTTGTTCGCACCAAAAAAGAGATTAGAAGACCAGACGGATCCTATATTCGCTTCGATGATAACGCATGTGTATTATTGAATACAACTGGTGAAATGAGAGGAACCCGTATTTTTGGACCTGTTGCAAGAGAATTACGCGATACTGATATGAAGATCGTTTCTCTGGCACCAGAAGTTTTATAATCTTTGAAAACCTAGAACAATGCGAAAAAAGTTACATATTAAAAAAGGTGATACCGTTATTGTAAACTCAGGGGAATCTAAAGGTATAGAAGGTAAAGTATTAGAGGTATTAGTAGATAAGCAACGAGCAATTGTTGAAGGAGCTAATATGATTTCTAAACATACTAAGCCTAATGCTGAAAATCCTCAGGGCGGTATTGTTAAAAAGGAGGCAGGAATTCACATTTCTAATTTGAATGTGAAAGATGCTTCAACCGGAAAGGCTACCCGTGTTGGTAGACGTTTGGGTGATGACAATAAATTAGTTAGATATTCTAAAAAGTCAGGGGAGGAGATTAAGTAATGAGCTATATACCTACTCTTAAAAAACAATATACAGAAGAAGTGATTCCTTCTTTAATGAAGGAATTTAGCTACAAATCTGTAATGCAAGCACCTAAATTAACGAAAATAGTTATTAATCAGGGTGTTGGTTCGGCTATTGCTGATAAGAAGATTTTGGAATTTTCGGTAAACGAAATGACTTCTATCACTGGTCAGAAGGCAGTTCAAACTCTTTCTTCGAAAGATATTTCGAACTTTAAACTTCGTAAAGGGATGCCGGTTGGTACAACTGTAACTTTACGTCGTGAGCGTATGTACGAATTTCTTGAGAAATTAGTGCGTGTTGCTTTGCCTCGTATCCGTGACTTTAAAGGTATTAACGGTAAACTTGATGGTAGAGGAAACTATACCTTAGGTATCGAAGAACAAATTATTTTCCCAGAAATTGTTTTGGATGAAGTAAACAAAATAATGGGTATGAATATTACCTTCGTTACAACTGCTAAAACTGATGAGGAAGCTTTTGCTTTATTAAAGGAGTTTGGCTTACCATTTAAAAACCTAAAAAAATAAGACGATGGCTAAAGAATCAATGAAAGCTCGCGAAGTTAAGCGTCAAAAGCTTGTTGAAAAATACGCAGCAAAAAGAGCTCAACTTAAGGAGGAAGGCGATTACATCGGACTTAGTCGTTTGCCAAAAAATTCTTCTCCTGTAAGATTGCATAACAGATGTAAACTTACTGGTCGTCCTAAAGGATACATGAGACAATTCGGTATTAGTCGTATTACTTTTCGTGAAATGGCTTCTTCAGGATTAATTCCAGGTATTAAGAAGGCAAGTTGGTAAGCAGATTAGTTTGTAAAAACAATTTTGTTAAATATTGTCCCGAGCAATCGGGATCAATTTAATTTTTTTAAAATGACAGATCCAATAGCAGATTTTCTTACACGTCTAAGAAACGGGATTATGGCCAATCACAAAGTGGTTGACGTACCTGCGTCCAACGTGAAAAAAGAAATGACAAAAATTCTTAAGGATAAAGGTTATATCCTTAATTACAAGTTTGTTGATGACGGAGTTCAAGGCACAATTAAAATTGCTTTGAAATATAATCCTGAGACAAAAATTTCCGCGATAAAAAATCTTAAAAGGGTGAGTAAGCCTGGTTTGAGAAAATATTGTGGAGCGGCTGAATTACCACGTGTACTAAACGGTTTGGGAATTGCAATTCTCTCTACTTCGCAAGGAGTAATGACTGACAAGGAAGCTCGTCAGAAAAACGTTGGTGGCGAAATATTGTGTTACGTTTATTAATAAAGGAGGATAGAAATGTCACGAATTGGAAAATTACCTATCAATTTGCCTGCAGGAGTAAGCGTAACGGTGAATAAAGATAATTCAGTAACAGTTAAAGGGCCTAAAGGTGAATTAACACAACAAATTGATGTTGACATCAAGGTATCTGTTGAAGAAAATACTGTAGTATTGGAACGTCCATCAGAGCAAAAAAGACACAAAGCCATGCATGGCTTGTATCGCTCGTTGATGAACAACATGGTATTTGGTGTTGCTGAAGGTTATAAATTGCAGCAAGAACTTGTAGGTGTGGGATTCCGTGCTACTTCAAATGGTCAGATTTTGGAATTAGCTTTAGGTTATTCTCACCTTATCCACATGGAAATTGCTCCAGAGGTAAATGTTACCGCTGTAACTGAAAAGCGTGCAAACCCGATCATCACATTAGAGAGTTGTGATAAGCAACTTATTGGTCAGGTAGCGGCTAAAATCAGATCATTCAGAAAACCTGAACCATATAAAGGTAAAGGTGTTAAATTTGTTGGTGAACAGCTAAGAAGAAAAGCTGGTAAATCTGCGGGTAAATAATTTCTTAAAACAGTAAATTATGGCTTTAACTAAGCAAGATAGAAGACTTAGAATTAAAAGAAGAATTCGTAAGTCAATTGCTGGAACTGCTGAAAGACCTAGAATGTCAGTTTTTCGCTCTAACAAGCAGATTTCAGTACAAATTATTGATGATTTATCAGGACAAACTATAGTTGCAACTTCCTCTTTGATTAAGGAAATCGCTGAGAAAACTACAACTAAGCTTGAACAAGCTGAGCTAGTCGGTAAAGCAATTGCTGAAAAAGCAGTTGCAGTCGGTATTACTAGTGTTGTATTCGATAGAAATGGTTATCTATACCATGGTAGAATTAAATCTTTAGCGGACGCTGCTCGTAATAGTGGCCTTAAATTTTAATAATTATGGCAGATAATAAAAACATTAAAACTAGCGATGCAGATCTTAAAGATAGGCTTGTAGCTATTAATCGTGTTACAAAAGTAACAAAGGGGGGTAGAACCTTCAGCTTTTCTGCAATTGTTGTTGTAGGAAATGAAAATGGATTAGTAGGTTGGGGACTTGGTAAAGCAAACGAAGTAACCACTGCTATTTCAAAAGGTGTTGATGCAGCTAAGAAAAATTTAATCAAAGTGCCGGTTTATAAAGGAACTATTCCTCACGAGCAACTTTCACGATTTGGCGGAGCAGAGGTTTTCATTAAGCCTGCTTCTCATGGTACCGGAGTAAAAGCTGGTGGTGCTATGCGTGCTGTATTGGAGAGTGTTGGTGTAACCGATGTACTTGCTAAATCAAAAGGCTCATCAAACCCACATAACCTTGTAAAAGCGACAATTGGTGCATTGGCTGAATTAAGAGATGCTCATACCGTTGCTGAACACAGAGGTGTATCATTAGATAAAGTGTTTAACGGTTAACAAATAAGGAAATGGCTAAGATTAAAATTACTCAGGTAAAGAGCAAAATTGGAAGCACTGATCGCCAAAAGAAAACCTTGGAAGCATTGGGATTAAACAAGATCAATGCAACTGTTGAACATGAAGCTACACCTCAGATTAAAGGTATGGTGGCTAAAGTACAACACCTTGTTTCCGTTGTAGAATAATTATTGTTAATATTTAGTATTAAATAGATATGGACTTAAGTAACTTAAAACCCGCAGAAGGATCAACCAAGACTTCAAAAAGAATTGGTCGCGGACAAGGATCTGGAAGAGGAGGAACTTCAACCAGAGGACATAAAGGAGCTCAGTCAAGATCAGGATATAGCCGTACAAGAGGTTTCGAAGGTGGTCAAATGCCTTTGCAACGTGTTGTACCTAAATTCGGATTCAAAAATATAAACAGGGTAGAATATAAAGCCATCAACCTGGATGCATTGCAAAAACTGGCAGAAAATAAAAACCTTTCTGCTGTTGATGTGCAAACAGTACCGATTTGAAAAATCGTCATTTTACCAATCCGAGCAGCTAGAATCGGCTATTAGCAGAGCATTGGATTTCTGGTTCGACAAAAAGATAGTCTGTATCGATGGCTCCAAAAGAGTAGGTCATCAGCGTGATTGGTGGTATAACGATATTGGCATTCCCAAAGCATTGGCTCCAATCTTCATTTTGTTTGAAGATCAGATGAGCCCCCATCAAAAGGCCGAAGCAATTCAGGCGATGGCGGTTTCTAAAATAGGGACAACCGGTCAAAACAAAGTCTGGTTATCAGGCAATGTGTTGGTTCGCGGTCTGTTGGAGAACAACTACGAATTGATTAAGCAGGCCAGGGATACGATTGTCTCAATGGTTGTCATGGGACCAACCGGACCTCGTGACGAGGGAATTCAATATGATTACAGTTACCACCAACACGGGAAACAGCAACAATTTGGTAATTACGGCGCTGCATTCATCGCAGACATGAGTTTCTGGGCTAAGACTTTCTCTGGTACCTCGCTGGCGATGGAGCAAAATCAGTTGAATATTCTTTCCGATTTGATTAATAAAGGCTTTCAGCGCATCATTTGGAAAGGAAATATGGATGTCAATTGTTTGGGCAGGCAATTCTTTAAACAATCACAACAACATAAAGCGTTATCGGTTGCTTTTTCGGCCAATGCTTTGGCTAATGTCGATTCAAAAAATAGAAATCAGTACGAAGAATTTCTGAAAAGCAGCTTCAAATCTACGGATGAGGTACCAGGCATGCAAGGTGTATATCATTTCCGGAACTCCGATCAAACTGTCTGTCGGCGCCCGCTGTGGATGACTTCAGTAAGAATGTCTTCTACCCGTACAATTGGGGGTGAAGCAGGCAATAGTGACAATAAAAAGGGATATTATATGTCCGATGGTTCAACGTATACCTACGTGGACGGTGATGAGTACAACAACATTTTTCCGGTATGGGACTGGCGAAAGCTTCCAGGAATTACTGCTTTCGAATCTGAAGAGCCCTTAAAAAAGTTGACGTTTGGGGGGTATCGAAGTCAAAGCGATTTTGTTGGCAATGTGAACGATGGTGAGACGGGCATGACCGTCATGCAATTGGTTCGTGACGGATTGACGGCACAAAAGTCCTGGATATTTACCGAAGATTATGTGCTATGTCTTGGCACCGGAATTACCACCGACAGTGCCTGTGTTGTAACCACTTCAATCGAGCAATGTTTGAAAAAAAACGATTTGCTACGTCTAAACAAAAATAAATGGACACCAGTCGGAAATACGGAATTGACAGATGCAAATGAGGTTCGTTTCTTTCACCATAAAACGGGTTACATTATTTTTCAGGCAGAAAAGGCATTTGCAGGCAGTGAATCAAGAACTGCTTCCTGGCACGATATCATGGGTATGTATCCCGAAGATATGAAAGAAACAAAGGAGTTTGTCTCTTTATGGGTGGATCACGGCGTAAAACCGCAAAACTCACACTATCAATATGTCATTCTCCCGGCTACAACCGCAGTCCAGACAGCCCGGTTCGATACAAAATCGATTCAGGTTTTATCGAATACCAAGGAGGCACAAGTGATCTACCTTCCCAAAGAAAAGAAGGTTTTTATCGCAGCTTATTCAACATTAAGCATGCAACTACCTCATGATTTAATCTTTAGTTGTGAGCAACCCGGGCTGTTTCTCATCCAATATCAACCTAACGGAAAAAAACCGAAAATAATCTGCTCCGATCCAACTCAAAAATTGAGTTTTCTGGACATTGAAATTAACGGTGAAAAAGAACGAATAAACTTCTGAAATATAAACGAAATGAAATCATTACACCTAAAACGATCCGTGCTGTTCCTGACTCTTGCTTATTTGGCGATTCAAAATAAGGCCTACTCACAAGCATCGGAGAATACTGTTTCACAGCGAGCGGAAAGGCCGTATAAAATAGGAATCCTTGGCTCCAATTTCATCAAGTTCAATACCGATGAAATGATTGATATGGTCAGTCGATTGAATATCCACTATTTATCGGTTAAGGAAAAACATTTGCCCTTTGAAAGCACCAATGAGCAGATCGCTGAATTCCACCAAAAACTAGCCGGAAACGGTATCATTGCCAATAGTGTTGGTCTGTTTTATTTGAACAAGCAGGAAGAGATTGATCGGGTTTTCGATTATGCGAAACGTGTTGGTGTTGATCTGATTGTGGGTGTTCCTCAATATGAACTACTCCCTTATGTCGAACAAAAGGTCAGAGAATATAACATCATGTTTGCCATTCATGTGCATGGGGGAGACGTCCCGATGTTTCCAAATGCTGTTGATGTTATTGCGCATATCAAGGATTTGGACACCCGAATCGGCGTTTGTTTGGATATGGGACATGAAATGCGCGGTGGATCGAATCCTGCTGAAAGCCTGAGGAAATACAAAGAACGGATCCTGGATATTCAACTCAAAGATGTCACTGCTGCCGATAAAACAGGTCGAAGTTGCGTGATAGGACAGGGCGTTCTGCATATTCCGGACTTTGTGAAAATGTTAACGGAAGTTGGCTATGCAGGTACTTGTAGTTTCGAGCTGGAAGAAAACCGGAAAGATCCGCTACCAGGTCTGGCCGAATCGAAAGGCTATTTTGAGGCAGTTGAAGACATGTTAACCCATAAATTCTAGACTGAAATGAAAACACGAATTCAGCGAAGTATCAGTTGTCTTTTGCTCTTGACACTCACATTGGGGGCAACGGCTCAAACGAAGGTTGATTATTGTCAGCCGGAATACGTTCGTTCTGTTTTGAATAAGGTAGCAAAATGGCAACTGGATAACCCCAAGCGGCGGGCTCCAAACGATTGGACAAACGCGGTGTTTCTCACCGGATTATTTGCCGCATGGGAAGTGACACAATCACCATTCATGTACGAGGCGATGATGGAAAACGGAAAGTCAACGAACTGGTCTCCTTACAAACGCTTTTTCCATGCCGACGATATTGCCATTTCTTCAACCTACATTGATTTGTACTTGATTGAGAAAAAGCAGGAAATGCTTCAGCCGACGATTGATACTTTAGCTCGTTTTGTAAACGAACCCTACACCGTTAAAGGGATCGATCAGATTAAGTATTGGTGGGCAGATGCCTTGTTTATGGCTCCTCCTGTCTTGATCAAATTGGGAAGGCTTATTGACCGTCCGGATTACTTGGAATACAATGACGAGTTATATCGCCAGGCTTATGAAATGCTTTACAATAAGGAAGAACATCTGTTTGCCCGCGATTTGAATTTCACGATTAAAAATGATCCAACGGATTTACTCGAAGCCAATGGAAAACCGCTGTTTTGGTCGCGTGGGAATGGTTGGGTTATTGCCGGGTTAGCTCGTATGTTGAAGGAACTTCCTTCCGATTATCAGGAACGTCCGTTTTACGAAAATCTTTTTCGCGAAATGGCTACCCGTTTAGTTGAAATTCAACGCGAAGATGGTTTGTGGAGTTCCGGATTACTGGATATCTCTGCCTATCCAAATGGCGAAGTCAGTGGGAGTGGATTGATTTGCTTCGGTTTGGCTTATGGTATAAATTCAGGATTGTTGAAAGGGAAAAATTTTAAAAGAGCAACTTGTAGAGCCTGGAAAGGTTTAACAAATTGTGTCAGTGACGAAGGTCGGGCTAATTATGTTCAGGGAGCCGGCGATCGTCCAAGTAACCGTGACTTTTCTGATAATACGGAACTCTACGGAACAGGAGCGTTCCTGTTGGCAGGTAGTGAAATTATTAAAATGAAATAAAATGGAAAAACGAATAACAAAAGGGATCCTAAAAATTAGTTTGTGTTTCATATTTGCCGTTGTCGGTACAAATCTGATGGCACAAAACGATTCAAATCTTCGCACAAAACTATTCGACGAAGACTGGTCATTCAGATTGGATAGTATCCAATCAGGTCCGGAAAACCCGGATTTCGATGACTCGGGTTGGCGGAAGTTGGATTTGCCTCACGACTGGAGTACAGAAGATGTTGCCATTCAAATCCCCGATTCGATTGTCGGCCCGTTTTACCGGAAATCTGCTGGTCAAACGTTCGACGGATTTACATACGGCGGTAAAGGTTGGTACCGGAAATCGTTCAAATTATCGAAAGCAGAAGAAGGCAAGAATATTTTTATTCAGTTCGATGGCGTCTATATGAATTCCGATGTTTGGATCAATGGTCATCATCTGGGGAATCACCCATACGGCTATACGCCTTTCAATTATGAATTAACCCCTTATCTGAATCTTCCAGGTCAGGAAAATGTATTGGTCGTTAAGGTTCGGAATGAAGGAAAAAATAGCCGTTGGTATGCCGGTTCAGGAATCTATCGTCATGTTCAATTAACGGTCGTGAACCCATTACATATCAATCTTTGGGGTGTAAATGTTACAACACCGGAGGTATCGGAAACGTCGGCAAAAGTAAATGTTGCTACAACAGTTACTAATGGTGGGAAAAAAGACGAAGACTTTATCCTCTTTACCCAACTGTTTAATGCCGAAGGTCATAAGGTTGGCAAAGGCGAAAGCAAGGTGACAATAGCCGCAGGTGAAACACTTGAAGCCAGCCAGGTGATGATGGTTGAAAATCCAGCCCTATGGTCGGCCGATTCGCCCAATCGATATACCGTTCAGGTTGAAATTCAACAAAAAGCGAAAACTGTTGATCAGGTATCTCTTCCTGTTGGAATCCGTGATATCAAAATTGATGCGAAAAATGGCCTGCTGGTTAATGGTAAGTCGGTTCTTTTGAAAGGCGGGTGCATCCATCACGATAACGGATCATTAGGTTCGATATCAATAGAGGCCGCAGAAGAGCGGAAGATTAAATTATTGAAGGAGAGTGGATTTAATGCCGTCCGGATGAGCCACAATCCCCCATCATCCGTTTTGTTAGAAGTTTGCGACCGCTTAGGGATGTATGTGATTGACGAAGCTTTTGATGCCTGGAAGAAAACCAAATTTCAGGATGATTACCATCTCTATTTTGAAGAAAACTGGGATAAGGATTTGATCGCGATGATCCATCGGGATCGAAATCACCCATCGATCATTCTTTGGAGTATCGGGAATGAAATCCGTGAACGTGCTTCGGACGAAGGACTTCAGATTACCCAAATGTTGCTGGATCGGGTAAAAGTGTTAGATCCTACCCGTAAGGTTACCGAAGCCGTTTGTGATTTTTGGGATGCCCGCAGGACGTATAACTGGGAAGAACACACTCCTGCAATCTTTGACATTCTTGAAGTTGGTGGGTACAATTATATGGATGAAAAGTACGAAGCGGATCATGAAAAATATCCCGATCGAATTATGTTGGGAACAGAATCCTATCCTTCAAAGGCATATGAAATATGGCAATTATTGCAAAAGCACTCTTATCTGATTGGCGATTTTGTGTGGACGGCTATGGACTATCGGGGAGAAGCAGGATGTGCCAATACGGGTTTTATTACAGAGAAGCAAAGAAAGATATTTGTTCAATGGCCTTGGTTTAACGCCTTTTGTGGCGACCTCGATTTTGTTGGCAATAAAAAACCACAATCCTTTTATCGCGATGTGGTTTGGGATCGGAGCTCAATTGAGATGATGGTTCAAAAGCTTGAAGTTCCGGAAGGTCTGAAATACTATGTAAACGACTGGGGATGGCCGGATGAATTGAAAAGCTGGAGTTGGACGGGGTCCGAAGGTGACACGCTAGAGGTTCGCGTGTATACCAAAAGTAAATTGGTGAAACTCGAATTAAATGGAAAACTGATTGGCGAACAAGCGATAGCAGACACTTCGATAACTGTGCTTTTTAATGTGCCTTATCAACCGGGTACATTGGTTGCTAAAGCTTATGAGAATGGAAAAGAAGTATCGTCAACAACGTTGAAAACAGTTGGAAAACCTGCTTCCATTCGACTGATTGCCGACCGAACGACGATCAAAGCGAATCGGAATGATTTGGCTTATGTATCAGTCGAAATTGTTGATGCTGAAGGCAATCTTGTTCCTTATGCCGATGATATTGAGATCAATTACACCATGACTGGGCCGGGCGAAATTGCAGGAGTTGGTAATGGAAATCCAAAGGATGTTTCCAGTTTCCAGCAACCCCAAAAGAAAGTTTATCAGGGCAAAGGAATGGTCATTGTCAGGCCAACGGGAATACCCGGTGAAATAATTTTGGAAGCCATAGCAGCCGGTATAGATACAGATCGAATAAAAATCAGATTAGACTAAGTCGAATATGATGAATAAACTTTTGATATCGCTTTCAATCGTTGTACTGCTTTTGTTTTCTGAAAAAATGAATGCACAACAGCAAACTTTTTGTAACCCGATGAATCTGAATTACAGGTTCTGGTCTTCCTCGCGAGAAGCGGCAGACCCTGCAATGATCATGTATAAAGGGAATTACTTGTTATTTGCTTCTCGTTCCGGTGGATATTGGTATTCGGTCGATATGCTGGACTGGAAATATGTACGAACAGAAACTCTTCCGATCTTAAAATATGCGCCGGGTGTAATTGCCATCAACGATACGGTTTATTATTTGGCTTCTTCACGAATGAAAGATTATATCTATTATTCAACAAATCCGTTTGAAGATAATTGGAAGAAAATGGATCGCAAACTCCCGATGGATGTATGGGATCCCCAATTTTTTCAGGACGATGACGGAAAGGTTTATTTATACTGGGGCTGTTCGAATAAGGATTCGGAACCAATCCGGGTAGTTGAGCTGAATGATAAAATGCAACCCAAAACGGTGCCCATTGTCTGTATCCGACACAATCCGGATAGGCATGGATGGGAAGTGTTTGGTGCGAACAATGAAACGGACGAAAATGGTTTTAACGAAGGCGCCTGGATGAATAAACATGAGGAGAAATACTATCTGCAATATGCTTCAAATGGAACGGAGTTTAAAACTTATGCTGACGGCGTTTATACGTCAGACTCACCGACGGGGCCATTCGAATATGAAACCTACAGCCCGTTTTCGTATAAACCGGGAGGGTTTATTGGAGGAACCGGGCATAGTTCAACATTTCAGGATAGATATGGAAATTATTGGCACGTAACAAGTTTAAGTATTGCTTCACGCTCACAATTTGAACGGCGTCTAGGATTGTTCCCTGCCAGCTTCGATAAAGATGGTGTATTACGCACTTACACTGCCTTTGGTGACTACCCCATGATGATGCCATCTGGCAAAATGAAACCCAATCAGGAAAATCTTTTTGCAGGATGGATGTTATTGTCATACAATAAAAAAGCTAGCGTCTCTTCTTCTTTGGAGCAGTATCCCGTTACGAATGCTTTCGATGAAAATGTAAAAACCTGGTGGTCCGCCAAGACCGGGAATAAAGGCGAATGGCTTAGTGTGGAATTGGATGACAAAGTAACTGCAATTGAAGCTATTCAGATCAATTTTGCCGATCATGAAGCATTGTTAAATCCGGGCGATACCAATACATACGCTTACCTAATCTGGGCCTCCAATGATGGAAATAAATGGGAAGTAGTTGTGGATAGAAGTAATAATACGATAGATGCTTGTCATGATTATATTGAACTTAAAGAGCCAATAAAAGCAAAATACATCAAGATTGAAAATGTGAAAGATGTACCCGGTGATGGTAAATTTTCAGTTTTCGATTTTCGGATTTTTGGAACGCAAAAAGGTAAAAAGCCCAATCGGGTTAATGAATTCAGCGTGACGCGCGATTCAACGGATCCTCGTAAGGCAACCGTAAAGTGGCACAACGATAAATCAGCAACAGGTTATGTGATAAATTATGGTACTGATGCTAATAAGTTATATACATCAGTAATGGTGTATGATTTAGATTCGGTTGAGTTGACTGGCTTAAATGTAGGTGTTACTTACTATTTCAGTATCGATGCATTTAATGAAACAGGGATAACCAAGGCAACAAAAAGATCGCTGCTAAATGATAAAACAAACCAAAATCAATAGAAATGTTCGAATTAAGGAGAAATATAAATACGGCCTGGAAATTAAGCTATTTGCTTTTTGCCTTTTTACCCCTGCAACTATTTTCACAGGCTCAAGGTAGCCAAATAGTTCCGCAATTAGGCAAAGCATCCATTCAGGAAGTTGTAGCAGCCATGACCTTAGAGGAAAAAGCCACTATCGTAATTGGAGGCGGCCGAATGATGGGCGAAGAAACGGAAAATGGGATGATCGGAGAAATGGATGGCATTGTACCCGGAGCCGCAGGTTCTATCAACAGTATCCCCCGATTAGGGATTCCGATTACTGTTTTGGCCGATGGCCCAACAGGAGTGCGCATTCATCCAATACGAAATAACGATAGTACTAAAACTTATTACGGAACTTCTTTTCCTGTGCCAACGATGATGGCGTCGTCCTGGGACGTGGAGCTCATACAACAGGTCGGTACAGCATTGGGTGACGAGTTCAAACACTATGGGGTAGATGTTGCTTTGGCTCCGGCTTTCAATATTATCCGAAATCCGCTTAATGGCCGTAATGGGGAATACTATTCGGAGGATCCCGTTTTGTCGGGAGAAATCGCCGCTGCCATGGTCAGTGGTATCCAATCAACCGGAGTAGGGGCAACTGTTAAACATTTTGTTGCCAACAATCAGGAATCTAACCGAAGAAAAGTCAATGCGGTTATCAGTGAAAGAGCTTTGAGAGAAATCTATCTAAAGACCTTTGAAATCGCCATCAAAAAATCGAATCCATGGGCGGTGATGACTGCTTACAACAAGGTAAACGGAACCTATACGCCCGAAAGCTACGACCTGATCACAAAAATA